>ERZ1643246.208-NODE-208-length-76544-cov-9.684347_pt1 | contig 76544 bp, 67 predicted proteins | sample MGYA00579265_ERZ1643246 | MGnify/ENA primary metagenome ERZ1643246 (study PRJEB29033, sample SAMEA4952261) | chicken gut metagenome | biome: Broiler Chicken; feature: Gastrointestinal Tract; material: Caecum | place: Ireland | collected 2018 | study: Broiler... | reverse complement strand
CAAGAGCTTTTACATCAGAAATGGCTTCATCAAACGAAACCTCAACTGTGGTAGCATTAATTGCCGTTACTTTTCCTGCTAAGCTGTCAACTTTAGCTGCTACTTCATCTAAACGTTTTTTATAATTTGTAATTGTACCTGGAGAATAAAGTTCACTGTTTTTCACGATTGTGTTATAGTGGCTTTGTGCATTTTCCAAGTATTGTTTTGCAGTTGCAGCATTTCCTGCTGTTGCTTCTTGATCAGCTAAAGCAATGTGCTTACCAAAAGATTTCGCAGCAGTCAATTGTGTTTTTGCACTGAAATCCCATTTGTATTGAACGTTATTTAAAGTAAATAACGCATAAGTTCCTAAATGTCTAATATAATCAGCTTTTACTGTTTTAGAAACACTGGAAGATGCTCCGGATCTTTTGTAATAAACTTTTACGTTGCCATCTTTCTCAGGTTTCACATCAGTGATGGTAATTTTAGCTGCTTTTGCTTTAGATACTGAGCCTGCAGCTAGTTTTCCTGTAGCTGCATCTGCAACTACTGGAGCTACAACAGATGCTACTAATGCAGCAGATACTGCTGAAGCGACGAATTTTTTGTTCTTCATAAATCGGTTCCTCCCTTTAAATATAAAAAGTGTTTGCACGTTTAGTAGCTTGCGAGAGTCCCCATCCCCATGAGTTGTCCAGGCCGCATGCTACAAAACATCCAATATTTAATAATATAATACCCAGACACTCTTATTTTACATAAAATCCCAAGGAAAGAAAAGGGGGGAAACGCATTTTTTTCCTGAGAAATTTCTTTTTTTCTTTTCCCATAATCTTCATGTCGTTTTAATTTCTTTAAAAACCATTGCTCTTATCGTATTTTCACTCATTATTTTTCTTTCATATTCCAAATATTAAAGATTTGTTACAACATATAATATAGAAAAGAAAACTACCTATTGCACGACTTCATAAAATAAAAAAGCGTATATAACGGCTCATTGTTTTTTCCGTATATACGCTCTTTATATTATTTCATTTGAAAAAAAGATAAAGCCTCTACATTTTCATTAGCGAGATGTTCCAATCGCTTAGCTTCTTCACCAATATTTTCCAGTGAGGCATCTCTTCTTTTGACAGATTCAGTTATCCCTACACAAGAAGCTGCCACCTCATCTGCTGCCTCAGATATCGTTGTCATGGAAGAAGTCATTTCTTTACGTTTCTCATGTAAGTTCTTGACATTCACACTGATTTCTGAAATTCCATTTGTCATTTCAGAAATTGCAGTCTGAATCTCATTAAATATTCGTTCAGTCTCTTGGAAAGAAACCAGTTGCTTTTCTGAAACGGCTTCTGTTTCATTTACAGCATCTACCATTCGGCTCATTTCTGTTTTTATGTTGACAATTTTTTCTTCGATATCTTGTGTTGCTGAGCTTGTTTCCTCTGCAAGCTTTCTAACCTCATTAGCAACAACCGCAAATCCCTGTCCAACTTCTCCTGCACGTGCTGACTCAATGGAAGCATTCAGCGCCAATAAATTGGTTTGATTAGAAATTTCACGAATGGTATCAATAATCGTTGAAATCTCCAAAATACTCTGCGTTAAAGCTTGCATATTTTTCTCAATATTTGAGATATGTATCTTTGTAACTTCCGAAGTATCTTTTAATTCTTGCATCTGTTTGGAACCACTTACCACAATCGCCTGTACATTTTGATTCCTACCAGAAATCCGCTCATTGCTGCCCGTTACCTCATCAATCATCTCGGAAAGCTGTACCATAAGCGCATTGATTTCTTCAATGGTTTGTGCTTGATTGGATGAACCAGCTGCAATTTCTGAAAATGAAGCAGAAATGTTTTGGCTGTCTTTTAACACATCTTGATATAAAGTGTTCAAATTATGTACCACATTAAATACATTTCGTGAAGAACCATCAATTTTTTGCACCATCATACGCAAATTTTGAATCACTACATTTAATTTTTGACCCAAAATTCCAATTTGATCGTTGGAATATACTTCCATTTTTGCATTTAAATTCCCAGCAGCCAAGTCACCAGCCCGCTCAGTCATCTGAAGGATTGGCTTTTCAATTTTTATACGCGTAGCCACATAAGCAAGTAGACAAAGCACGATCATGCAAAGACCCGCTATAAACGCAAACATAATAATGCTAAAAATATTACTGGTTGATGTTTGTTCAATGGTTTTTGTATTTTCATCAGCAAGATTGAACAGCGTCATATTATGTGTCACAATATACTCTCCAGCTGACATATCCCCACTTAACAACGCATCGATTTTTGTTTTAAATGTCGTCCATTCTGCTTCCAATCGTGCGACCACTTCTTCTGATTCTTTCGGAATGACTTCAATATTTTCTTCCTTGTTGCCATTTTTTAAATCAGAAAGTGCTTTCTCATACCGTTCGCTCAAGGTCTCCAATTGTTTCTTCGCCTCTGCTCGCTTTTCACCTTCATAATTCATATAAATTAACACATTTTTAGCCATGTTTTGTGACAGCGCCCGCTGCAAACCAGCAGTATTGATGGTACCACTTCTTGCTTTTTCATCCTGCAGTCCAATCGTTGTGTAAATACATACGACAAAACCAATGCAAATCAAGGCTACAAATACAATCGCAAACTTTTTAGCTAGTGACAAATCATTTAAAATATGTTTTTTCATAAATAAGCAATGACCTCCCTAGTTTTAATCTATTCTATTATTCTAACACAAAACATATCCATTTTTATATCTTACTTTTGTCATAAATATATACATAATGTAGAACATTTTCATCTGCTAGCCTAAAAGAAAAAGCTTAGATCATCTATGATAAAGCCATTCTTTAGACAGCAATAAGTTAAAATTGATTCAGCTGCAAAATCCAGCTAAAAAGCTCCAGCCTGACAATCATCTATATTACCAAAAAGTTAAGACATACCAAAAATAGGCTGTATTTCTGATTTTTTTAAATATAAAGATATCAAGCCATTAAACCGAGACTAAGCAAACTGTATAAATCCGATTCCCTTCTAAAAATTTGGATTTTGCTGCCCATCTTAATTTTTGTAGACTGCCGAAAATTCCGATATAATAAAAGAATACGTAAAAATAAGGAGAAATGTCCATGTTAAATCAGCAGTTTACAAAATCGGAAATTCACCAATTGGCGCTTGGATTATTTCAAGATATTCCATTCCAAACTGAAATAGGCAAAGAAAAAATGAAAGCAGCACTCCACCTGTATCGAAGCGGAAATGTTTATAATATTGAGCGACATCAAGATGAACTACGCGCTACCATGCTTGCTGACAAAACAAAGATCCATATTTTTCTAAATATAAAAACCGGATTTTATGGCGTGAAACAAACAGAAACAGAAGCAAAAACTATTTCATATGGTGATGAGGTCTATGTCACTGCAGCACTGCTTGGTTTATTTGCTAGCGTAGATTCGGTTGGTGCTTTTTTGGATTTATGGAAAACAAGCTACAGTACACCACAGGTGACAATGCTTAATCAAAACTCATCTGCCATGAACGATGCTTTTTTTATCGCCTGGCACAACAAATTTATCATGCGGCTTACCGAACAATTACACGCAAAAAAATACGACACTAAGGAACAACTGTTTCTCACATACAATCAATTTCTTATTCAAGAAACAGAGCGAATCCGAAAAGACGGACAAACATATGGACTTATTTTTTCTTATATTCCTTTATATCTTTTTTATGATTTTATCACATACCAGACCAAGCAAAACGAATATACCTTTCATCCAATGCGGGATACTTTTATTCGGAGAATTCTACGTCTTGCCGAAAAAGAACTGACAAAGTTACCCAAAGAAGTATACATAGATGTGAGTAGCATAAAAAAAACATTGGATACCTATATTAAGCTGTGCCAACAAATTATTTCAGAAGTTGGATTGATACCAATTGTAGAAATCTATGGTAGTTTTTATACATTGTATTTACCAGATACATGGCATCATGAACAAATTCAATGGTGGTCTGCGACTCAAAATGAAACAACTGGATATTTACAAGCACAAACCTTTCATCTAATTTGGATGAATCCTCCTCAAAAAGGAGAAGAAATAAACTGGCAGATTTCATCTGAGCAGGCGAATCATGAAATCTATATTTTTCAAATTTTACTGCAAAAAACCATTGAAAAATATAGATATGGACAAAAATGGGTAGACTTGAACAATCTTTTACATGTAGTTCAACCTGCGATCTATACTTTACAAGACGAACGATTGACAGAGACACTGCTTGAGGCTTATCAAGTACTGGCAAAAGAAAAAGAATGGAGGCAAAAATGCCTGCCAGACCTGGGGCAATTTTTGCCAAAGAGCTTGCCAATTCTTGCCGATATCTGCTGGGAAACTGGCGCATATCAAAAATGGATTGCATTGTTGTTGCTTTCTGAACGCGAGGATATTCGAACCTATGAACAGAAACTACAGAAACTGTATGAGTCCGATCAATTGCTGCTTTTACCTTTGTTTCATCGACTTGCTAAAAGTTTTATTGAAGAAAAAAACAAAAGAAGCTATCAGACCGCTTTATTTTATATTAAAAAAATTAAACGCTTATATATAAAAAACAAAAAAGATACCGATTGGCAATTTTATTATGAAGCATTAAGAGAGAACTATAAAAATTTACGAAGCTTCCAGACTATGCTGATGCAAGAGTTGGGATGGCAACCGTAAGACGAAAAAAGGAGATATGGAATGCAGACAGATGCACTGACAATTCACGTGAAGTTTTTTGATGAAAACGGCTTTGCACTTTATGCTGTCCAAATAAAAAATGGAAAATCACAACATTACCAAGGACAATGGGCAGAGAAGGCCTTTACATGGCACACTTCTTCACTTTATGGCACATTACTTCGAACGATTGAAATTGAGGAATATTCGTATGTGTTACTTTCTCACTACGAAGCATTTGAGTTTTTCCTAACAAAACCCTGGAATGAATGGATCAACTTCTCCTTTGGTACAGACTGTATACAATTTGCCAACTGGGCACATGAAATCCATACCCATATCGATTCGAATACTTTGCTTCCATATGCTGACATGGATGCTGAAGGAAAGCTTCGACTCTCTTGGAAAACAGACATAGATGAAGCGCCCCCGTGGGTCGAATGGTTTTCTAGTATTATACGTAATGTCTGTCTAAAACAGTATATGTCTTCAATAAAAATTCCCGATAAATATACAACTGCGTACTTTGCTTCATTGGCATTAACCGATTATACATATACTGATGAAGACAGCTTTTATCAAATGATCCATTGGAAACCAAAACCAAAAGCCTATGAACTGTCCATTCGGATTTGTGAACCGCAAAATGTTCATCCTGACTCTAACGAACAATGGTCTTTACAGGTCATGGTTCGCTCAAATAATATACCCGATGCCCCTTGGCTCGTATATGATGCACAACATCCGGAAATATATAATTTTTTAAAAAAAGAAGATATGACAAAAATTCATAGCCAACTTGAAAATTGGAGTTTACGCTTTCCTTTCTTAAGAAACAAAATGATAATGGGCACCTCTGATGAAACACCAATTGGGAGAATGCTTACAGATGATGAAGCCTATATATTTTTCATGGAAATTGCTCCAATGCTTATTGCACATCATATAACTGTACTGCTTCCAAGCTGGTGGCAAACCATACAAAAAAAAGGATGGACATTGCAAGCAAACTTTAATGCTCCAATCAATGATTCAATGATGCCTCTGGTTTGGCGGGATTTTGATTGGAAAATCGTACTGGGACAGGCAAAAATCTCAGAAGCTGAATTTATTGCTGCATTGCAATTAGGAAAAAAATGGATAAAAGTCGGAGAACAATGGATACCACTTGATGCACAGATTTTAAAAAAATTTCAGTCTTATGTACAAAAAGCACAAAAAAAGGGCTTTTCACTACGGGAAATGATCGCTGGACAGGCAAAAACTTTGTTAGAAAAAAGAGAAGAACCAGAAACAAAAATACATGAAGAAGCGGGACTCGAATTTTCGATAAATATGCAGCTTTCTGCACAATGGAAACAAATGTTTGAACAATTGTTTTCACTAGATCAAATGCCTCATATTTCTTTTGAAAAAACATTAAATGGGAAGCTCCGAGACTACCAACAAACAGCAGCAAATTGGCTTTGCATGCATTATACACAAAAGCTCGGTGCCATTTTGGCAGATGATATGGGGCTTGGAAAAACTATAGTGGTTATTGCCTATTTTTTATATCTTCGGGGTTACACCAAAACTTTGCAGATTCCCAAAACAGAAAAAGACACACCCATCCTGGTGATTTGTCCAACATCACTTTTAGGGAATTGGGAAGCAGAACTGCAAAAATTTGCGCCAAAGCTAAAAATAGCTGTACATTATGGTGCACAACGTATAAAGAATAAGGAAGAATTTACACAGCAGGCAAAGGCAGTGGATATTATTTTAACCTCCTACGGTTTGACAACCAACGATGTTCAATTGTTTACGACATTCACTTGGCAAAGTATTGTACTGGATGAAGCACAAAACATTAAAAATGCTGCGACCAAACAATCTCGAATCATCCGCTCTCTTTTGAGCCTACACCGAATTGCACTGACTGGAACACCTATAGAAAATCGTTTGCTTGAGCTTTGGTCTTTATTTGATTTTATTCAACCGGGCTACCTAGGCAACATGACAGAGTTTAAGCAAGCATATACCGCTCCAATTGAAAACGATGGAAAAAATCAAAAAATGCAAGCATTAAAAATATTGATCCAACCGTTTTTACTTCGGCGGACAAAAAAAGATGCTCAAATTCAACTCAATTTACCAAAGAAATTGGAACAAAAAGCGTTTTTACATTTGAATGCAGAACAAATCGCACTATATGATCAACTTGTGAAACACTGCAAGGAAAATCAGAATGAAACCAACCGTTTCAAACAAAAAGGATTGATTATGCACGCATTAAATCAATTCAAAATGATTTGTGACCACCCTGCTTTATATTTGAAGGAAACAAAAAATCAAAAATGGGCGGAACGTTCACCAAAGCTTGATTATTGTATAGAACTTACAGAAAATATTTTGTTACAACATGAGCAGGTACTTATTTTTACACAATATATCAAAATGGCGCATATTTTACAATTTGTATTGGAAAAGCAATTTGCCTGTCAAATCCCATTTTTTTATGGTGGATTGGATAAAAAAGAGCGGGATCAGATCATTGTTGATTTTCAAAGGGGAGCATTTCCGATTCTGCTCTTATCTTTAAGAGCGGGGGGAACAGGATTGAATTTGACAGCTGCCAATCATGTCATTCATTTTGATCGCTGGTGGAATCCTGCTGTGGAAAATCAAGCCACCGACCGAGTTCATCGCATCGGACAAAAGCAATTTGTTCACGTACACAAGCTCATTATGAAAAATACCATTGAAGAAAAAATCGATCAGCTCATGAGTCAAAAACAAGATCTCAGTGATCAAATTCTTTCAACAGAAAACTGGCTTTTGCATCTCAGTTTTGAAGAATTTTTACAAATGATTACGATATGAAAAGAAAGGTAAGGACCCATACAAAATGGAAAGCATACAACCGATTATACCTGACTGCTTTATTTTGACTTTAAGCAATTTTTACAAAGGAAGTTTTTCCATCCTCAAAAATAAAATTTAGCTTACTTTCAATTCAAAATAAAGAAAAATCAGTTAAATAAACTAAGGACATAGCAAAAAGCTTCTTTCGTTCAGATGAATGTATTAAGATGTTAAAAAATTTTTTGGTATTTTTATTGACTCGATAAACCAAAAATATTCTATAAAAACATCAGTAAAGGAACTTGGTGAAAATTTCCTAAGTTGGTGACCCAATCATCACTTAACTGAAAAACAACCATTAAAGACACCTTTATGCTATAAACTTTATCATGAAAAAACGAGATATGGATTTTTACTTACAAATAGCAAAACATAAGTATAACATTGCGATCATCAAGTCACTTCCAAATTTATGGATAAGAACACAAAAGCCACTGGGTTCATAGCAGGAAAATAAACATGATAGCTTTTGCATATTGTTAACAATTCCACCAGCTCCTGAACGAAAGCAATTATAGGATAAAAAGTACAGATTGCTTTCGTTCATCCACTTTAAATGATCATAGAAATGCACAATTTTCTTTTTATTACCTTTTATATCTCTTTGTCAAGTGAGAAATGATGAAAAAGCATAAAAGCACTTCCAAGCAAAATGTGCTAAAATAAGATTCATGTGAACCATCTAGAATTTATGTGAAAGTATGGCATTTTCCCTCATATCTAATACAAAACCACGCCTAACAAAGAAAGATTTTTCTACTATTTTTATTAAATGAAACAAACGAAAAAAAGATTGATAAATCTCTTAACCTGTATTTGTAATCAATATTAGAAAACATATTAAATAAATTGTTTTTTTTCATATATGTTTGTTGCTTAGTCATAACATCTTACCATTGTTTAGGAAAGTCAGATCGCATTTGAACACCAAAATAGTTGGAGATATAGAAATCCAAAAGTTATAGAAATATTGAGATTTCAGAAATTGTGTTTGTTTTAATCGCTTTGATTTCCTGATAGATCAAAATACAACACTTTTTTATATTATGTACCAAAATAGAACGGAACCATTCTTTATAGTCCCTAGCAAACAGCCAAGACACGATGTTATCCAAGTAATACACGATAAAACCAAAAGTTGGATGATACAAATATTTTATATTTTTACTAAAATAATAAAAAAACAGCTGAGCATATGTTCAATTATCTCAGCTGTTGTGATCATGACTGGATCGCAAACATAATTTCACATTCACATGCAACTTTTCCATGAACGGTTGCTTTTGCCACACCTTTTCCGACAGGTCCTTTTACACGAAGTACTTCCACTTCCAAGCGAAGTTGATCGCCAGGACGTACCTGCTCTTTAAAACGACAGCGGTCAATCCCGGCAAATAAAGCAATCTTTCCTTTGTTTTGTTCCAAATTCAATAAAGCGACCGCTCCAGTTTGAGCCAATGCCTCAATAATCAAAACACCTGGCATTACAGCATATTCAGGAAAATGTCCTTGAAAAAACGGCTCATTCATTGTTACATTTTTCACTGCAACTGCACGTTTCCCATCTTCCAACTCTAAAATACCATCAATAAGCAAAAACGGATAACGATGCGGAATAATTTCCTTAATTTGTTCAATATTTAAAAGCATGACCTCTGAGCTCACTTTCCATTATTTTCTTAAACTGTTGACCATACCAAGCATATCATTTGAATATTGAACAGCTCGTGCACTCAATTGATAAACTCTTTGCGCTGCAATTAAATCTGTAAATTCCTCACCTAAATCCACAGTAGACATTTCCAGCATACCTTGTGCAATACTGCCTTCACCTGCACCCAAAATTCGATAAACATCTTCAACCTGGATTCCAGTTCCTTCAAGATCTTGTAAAGCATACGTATTGTCACCCATTTTTTGTAACAGTTGTGGTCTAGAAAAATTTGCAATCGACAGTTTCGTTTCCACAATCGTATTATCTGGTAATTCACAATAAATTGTACCATCACTCCGAATAGAAATTCCTGTTGCATCTGCTGGCAAATAAACAGGCTCATTCCCATCAGTTAAAAGCGGATAGCCCTCAGATGTCACAAGCTGCACCAAACCATTCTCATTTGGTAATGTAGACAACGCAAGGGAACCATCTCTTGTATAACGCACCTGTACATTACCGTTGCCATCCGGCACGCCAACACGTAGAAAATCATAAGCATTGTTTAGCATCACATCCAATGAGCGATCTGTTGTTTGCGGACTGCCAATTCGATGTAAAATATCAGTCGTACTCACCAATGCTCCGACACCGGTTCGAATCCCTAGTGGAGTATCCCGTCCAACTTCATAATCAACTCGACGATTTGGCTGAAATTCCTGGTATAAAAGCTCAGAAAAAGAAGCCGAAGTTTTTTTAAATCCAGTTGTATTCCAATTTGAAACATTATTTGCAATTGTATCCAATTGGATCTGAATCTGCCCCATTGTATTGGCAGCTGTAATCAACGAACGATTCATTTCACATTACCCTCCATCCTAGTTAACTTTACCAATCTGATTGACAGCCATTTCCAACGTCTGATCATATGCCTGCAGCGCCTTTTGATTCGCTTCAAATAGTCGATATGCAGACATCATATCCACCGAAGTTTGTGCCAAATCAACATTGGAACCTTCAAGAAAGCCCTGATACAATGAGAACGTTGCACCATCTGGAACTTCTTGCAACGCCTGATTATCCGGTGCTTGAAAAATTCCTGTATCGACCTTAATCAATGTGTTTGGATTATTGCTATAGGCAATATTCATCTGTGCTGTCTGCTGATCATTCTCAAAAATCGTACCGTTTGACCGAATGGTAAACTCAGGTGTCTGGACTTGAATTGGCTGATTATTCGTATCCAAAACATAAAACCCTTGACTTGTAACAAGCTCATTGTTGGCATTCAAATGAAAATTCCCATTTCTGGTATAATAAATATCGCCATTTGGTGCCATAATTGTAAAGAAAAGTGCTCCTTGCTGACCCGTTTCTTCATCTGTCGGGATAAGACCTTCAACCAATGCAACATCTGTTGGAAGTGTCGTTTCTTTTAATGTTCCCGGATTCATATTAAAGATCTGTTCTTGCATATACACACCCGAGTTGATTCGACCAATTACCGTTCCCTGCTCAAAGCCAAATGAATGATCTGGGATCGTCTGCTGGGTATAACTGCGCATTAAAAGCTGAGGAAAGGCCCGCAAGCTACCTTGCTCCGCTTTATAACCTGGTGTTTGTGCATTGGACAAATTGTTGGTTAACATATCCATTTTTCGTTGTTGCGATATCATCCCCATCGCTGCTGTATAAAAGCCTTTAACCATCTCTCGTTCACCCTCTCATCCTCATTTATTCTTATCTTATTATAATAGTAAACACCCATATTTTCCATGGAAAAAACATTTTTTAAAGAAATGTTTAAAAAATTCCTGAGGCTACAGAATACAAACCAAAATATATTTTTCATTCCTTTTTACAAAGAGCAAAAGACCTAACGAAAACATTTTTGTCAAAAAAATCAATTAAAAATAGCTTGTTTCTGAACATTCTAAACCAAAAAGACGCTTATTCAAGAAAAAATCCAAACAAGAACCAACATTTCATACTGAACCCAGAACACACGTTCAGTCATACATCGGAACAAATATTTTGAGGAATTTATTTATTGAACATTCTATCTGGAACAATTGGAATGCCTAACATACACCACCATTTGATTTAGAAATGTCAACTTTACATGCAAATGGTCTTTATATAAAGGGCATTTTATTTTCATATCACCTTCCAATGTATAATAGCGTCAAACCTTTAGCTCGTAAGTTACTTCAATCTTGATGTTTTCAGACATACACAATTCTATCTATCCTCATGTCATTCGTATCCCTTGGTTTGTAAATTTACCAACCCAATTCCTTCAAATCCCATTTCATGATGGACACTCTTTTTAAGCTCATCTTGCGTATTTGCTGTTAAAGTTCAGGACTTTCATCTGTAGCTTATACCTACCTGAATGTATAGTAAAAATCAGAACACAAATTTCATCCTTGCGTTCTGATCTTCAAATTCTAGGGATTTCTAATGGTTGAATGGTCTAAACAAAACCGAATAGGAAATAACGGTCATGCCTTATTATAAAATAAAAATGTTTTTTTTTACAGGACCTTTATACCTATTTTTCACCATCTAAAAAACAATGGAAACACGCACAATAAATCTTAACAAAAGATGGATACCTTATCTTTCATCATTTTTCTAGGCATATTGAGTGAATGAAAAACAAAACAATTCCTAAACACAAAATCGATAATAGATATAAAATATCAATGAAATGATAGACATTACTCAGATTGCCTATTTTCTGTACCAGAACATAAATGATTATGAACCATAGCAAAAGTTTACCCTACAAAACGTTCAATCTTGATATATCCAATGGTTTAAAAATATTAGATAAAAATGTAGAACAAAATATTTTTCAGGTCACTTATAAGGCTAGGATTTAATGAAAATCCTTATCCTCATAAATAAATATTTTTAAACAATGAAATTCATAAAACCAAAAAGACGAACAGATATAACTCTTTATGTAAATTTTTCATCGGCTTGTTTCGTACTGACCTCTTTTTTCATATATTTTTAGTCATTTGGATAACATAAAAAAAGAGCCTTGATATTATCTTGGCTCTTTTCTCACTATTTAAATGTGGCAACAAGCTCATGATTGGAGTTAATATTTACACGTAGATATTCTGTAACTCCTGAATAATCTGCCAGATTGCTAATATCAAAATAGTATGTTGCCTGCTGGGGATTGTCAATTTTTAATTCAGCAGAATTTACAGTCGCTCCCCAAAAATCATATCCCACTTCAGATGCTTGGATAATTTGATTGTTATAGACAGTAACATAAAAAGCTACATATCCTCCTCGATCGCTCCAATTCACAAGGTATAACCCATCTACTCCACCTAAACCTCTTATTTTTTCTATTGTTACTGAGTCACTGACATATCCGGCTTCGGCACTTTCGATACTCCAGTTTACAATAGAAAATACGATTACAAAACCTAATAACGTTGCAATAATTTTTTTCATAAAAGCACTCCTCTCATAAATATGCTAAATATTTATTTTTACACATTTATGTAGAAATCCTTCTAAAAAATTTAAAAAAATGCTAGGTGAAAACAAAATACCCAAAATAAGAAAACATTAAAGTATTATATCTTTACAAGATAACACTTTTTATTTCATTTTAAAAAATGACAATGTCTCTACATTTTCATTTGCTAGTTTCTCCAAATACTGTGCTTCCTTGGCGACATTCGCTAAAGAAGCATCCCGTGTTTCTACAGATTTTGTAATATCTAATGATGAAGCAGCAACTTCATCCGCTACCTCCGAAACAGTAGCCATAGATGAAACAACCTTTTCTCGTTTTTCATGTAAATCATCAACATGTACAGAAATTTGTGAAATACCATCTGTCATTTTCTGAATTGCACTTTGAATATCTCCAAATACTCGTTCTGTTTCCTGGAATGAAATGGTTTGTTTTTCTGAAACTTCTTCTGTTTCAATGACAGTCTTTACAGTTTTTTCCATTTCAGTTCGAATGCTCGCGATTTTTTTCGCAATATCTTGGGTTGCTATATTTGTTTCTTCAGCAAGATCTTTTACTTCGCCTGCTACAACAGCAAACCCTCTGCCAACCTCTCCAGCACGTGAAGCTTCAATTGAAGCATTCAATGCCAGAAGATTGGTTTGATCAGATATACTATTGATGGTATCAACGATTGAAGAAATTTCATGGATACGCTCGGTTAATGAAGCAATGCTTTTTTCAATTCGTGAAATATGTGACTTTGTGACCTCTGAAGAGTTTTTCAATACATCCATTTGTCTAGAACCATTTTGCACAACCATCTGTACATTTTGGTTTTGATCTGAAATCAGTGTATTGCTATTTGTAACCTTATCAATTGTTTCTGAAAGCTGTTTCATCAATAGATGAATATCTTCAATTGTTTTTGCCTGATCCAAAGAACCTTTGGAAATTTCTGTGAAAGAACAAGAAATTTCCTTGCTACCATCCAATACGTCTTGATATAAAGCATTTAAGTTTTTTGCCACAGAGAACACTTCATTTGAAGATCGATTCAAACATGTGGTCATTTTTTGCAAAGTTTGAATGAGTTGATTTAATTTCCCTCCCAATACTCCAATTTGATCATTGGAAACAATGGGTATACTTGTATTTAAATGCCCCTGTGCAAGCACACTTACTTTATCTGCCATCTTAATAATTGGTCCTGCAATTTGATAACGAATCGCAAGATAGCCAACGATACAAATGGTTACACTAAGAATGCCACCAATTAAAGAAACCAACATAATTTTAAAAAGATCTGCTGTTGCTGTTTGCTCAATTATTTTAGTACTATTGTCTGCTAAGGAAAATAATTCATCACTTTGTTCTACAATATACTGTGCTGCTGTAGCATCCCCATTTATGAATGCGATCACCTTTTCTTTGAAAAGTTTCCAAGCATCTTCTAGTTGAGAAAACGATTCTAACGCTTTTGTAGGAAGTGCTTCGATATTTTCTTCTCGATTCCCATTTTTCAAATCTACAAATGTTTGATCATACTGCACGATCAATTCATTCAGCGTTGTCTTGATTTCTTGTTGTTTCTCTCCTTCTGTACTTGCATAAACCAACGTATATTTTGCAATGCTTTCTGATAATGCACGCTGCAATCCTGCAACATTAATGGTTCCACTTCTTGCTTTTTCATGTTGAAGTTGCACTGTTGTATATATACAAACAACAAAACTAATTAAAATCAGCGTTGTAAATAAGATACTAAATTTTTTAGTTAACGATATGTCGAGAAGAAAACTTTTCATCTTTCAAATGGCTCCTTTATACTATATTTAAAATAATAATTATGTCATTTTATCATAATCAATCAGACTTTAAACTTTATAACGATTTTTGTTAAGAAACTGTTAAATTATGTATTATTGGACAAGGATTTCTCCTCTGCCTAATTTGTTTTTTCCAATCATTCTCATTCAACTTTCCCGTAAATTTCATGTAAGGATTATCCTTTATAAGGAGCCAGCTCAACAAAGTATTAAACGAAGTATTGTGAAAAAGAAAGCTAGGTTTATGCCTGTGGGAAAACATAGTAATCAAAACAAAAGTTGGCAATTTCTTAAACAATATATTAAAAATTAGATCAAATTTTCAAACATCTGTTTACATTTTCATATTTATTTCGATATAAACTAATTATAGTTATTGATCTAAAAAATAGCAAAAGACATGGACTACTATTTTTATAGAAGAACGAAGCTTTTCTCCCTCAAAAAAGCGAAAAACCATCGTTCTTAAAGATCGCCATAACAGTAAGTCATAAATACAATCCTTTTTTCCACACTTTTTTGTCATATTATGATCTTCTTAGCTTCACAATCTGGCTTGAACGAACATCTAACCGATTGAATCTTGATTGCAATATTTTATTTGCCAACTTACATTCACATTTTATATGAACGATATCAGCACTATCTTTGATGCTTTCACCTTCTCTTTTTCGTATGACCACATAAAAAAGCGAAAAACAGAGGTAACTTACTGATGAAAGGATTTCAGTCTAAAGAAAAGACAAGCGAGGATGGAAAATTTTATACCTGCTTGTTCGTTTTCTTTCAACACCATTCAGATTTCTCTTTCATTCCAATCGACGAACTATGATTCACAGGTGGATAGAAATTATTGAAACAAATCAAACAGAAAAAATTTTACTTCGACTTCCTCTTGCTTCTCTTGATCTACTGTCTCTTCTTCCTCAGAAACACTTGAACTAGAAAAATCCAAAAAACAAAGCGGAGGAAACAACACACACCACCAATTGGCACCTTTACCCTCACCCAATACAATTTTCAAAGCCTCATATGTTCCTGCTTGATACAAGGTACTTCCATACAATTTGGTTGGAAATTCTGTTTGCGTCAACTCAATGGTAAAAGGCTGAACCTGATTTCTTTCTTCCATAATTGTTTCAATAATTTGACGCAGCTCTGGAATTTTATCCTGAATCACCTGTGATGCCTCTTCTTTTGTTTCATAGTTTTTAATCCATTCATGAATATCCGCTGCAACTGCATCTCGGATTTTTCTTTTTAATGTTTGATCGGAAATGGAGTCACTGTTTGCCAAAATCCGTAGCCGAATGGCATCTTCAGGAATCGCATCTTGCGCTGTATATAAATCTTGGGCAGCAGACACATCACGGATTGAAAAATAGCCATTTGTAGCCAAAAGAAATAGTAAAAATAAAAGAACCCATTTTGTTTTTCGCTTTAATTGATACATATTCAATTCCCCTTTGCTTTCTTTTCTTATCCAGCAGTATAGACAAAAGGAGAATCTTTTAAACTATTTTTTTCAAAAATAAAAATGTCAGCAACATAAATAAAGATAGACCGAGTCGCCATAAGCGATGTCTACCTTTAAGATTCGGATAAAAAACCATAGGTCATGCGGTCTTTCCCATTTATATCAAAAACCACTTCGGTTTGAATACTTGGATACACCTTTTTCATCAATTGGCATACTAAAGCAGCCTGTCCGGTGCCGACTTCAAAAGCAAGCATCCCATTTACCTGCAAATATTTTGGACTTTCAGAAATAATTTTCTCATAAAAATCCAGCCCGCTCTCGCCACCATTTAACGCATGCATCGGCTCATGCAACCGGACAATTTCATCCAGTGCTTCACAATCTGCCTGCGGAATATAAGGGGGATTAGAAACAATAATATCCAGATTCTTTGTATTAGCGGGCAAAGCTTCAAAAAGATCCCCTTTATAGAATTGAAGGTTTGCGCCGAGTTTGGCTGCATTTTGTTTGGCAATCTGAAGTGCACCTACCGAAATATCTGATGCCAAAACTTTCAACCTTGGATGCTCCAACGCCAAAGTGATTCCAATAATTCCACTGCCAGTTCCTATATCTAATAGCCGTAAAGACTTGTGATTTGGAAAATGACGGTTAAATCGCTGTAAAAGACCAGCTACCAGCTCTTCTGTTTCAGGGCGTGGTATGAGCACTTCTGGTGTTACCCAAAATTTTCGACCATAAAAAATTTCATACCCACAAATATACTGAATTGGCTCACCTGCTGCATGACGTCTAACAGCGGATTCAAATTGCTTTTTGGTAACTGATGGCATTTCATCACGAAGCTGCAAAGCTAAGTCGGTTTGCGTCCAATTTAACAAACGACGCAGCAAGTACGCAGCCGCTGACTCTTCACGACGATAATTTTTTAAAAAAGTGGAAGCCCAAAACAAGACTTCTGCATATGTCTTTTTATACATATTCTCCATCAGAACCCATACGTTTGGCTTGATCATCGAGCACCAATGCATCGACAATCTCATCAATTTTACCAGTTAAGATCGTATCCAACTTTTGAATGGTTAAACCAATGCGGTGATCCGTTACACGATTTTGTGGAAAATTATAAGTACGGATTCGTTCAGAACGGTCACCCGTTCCAACTGCATTCTTTCGATTAGAGTCATATTCATTTTGCGCTTCTTGCTGGACTTTATCATAAATTCGAGCTCGCAATACCTTCATCGCTTTTTCCTTATTTTTGATTTGCGATTTTTCGTCCTGGCAGGATACAACAGTTCCGGTTGGAATATGCGTCAAACGAACAGCTGATTTTGTTGTATTAACAGATTGCCCGCCAGGACCAGACGAGCAAAACGTATCTACACGAATATCATTTTCGTTCAACTCAATTTCAACTTCCTCTGCCTCTGGCAATACAGCAACGGTTGCAGTCGAGGTATGAATCCGACCACCCGACTCGGTCTCTGGTACACGTTGTACCCGATGTGCACCATTTTCAAACTTCAACTTAGAATAAGCACCTTTTCCATTAATCATAAAAATAATCTCTTTAAAACCGCCCAGACCCGTTGGATTCGATTCAATCACTTCTGACTTCCATCCTTGCGCTTCGGCGTATCGGCTATACATTCGATATAAATCCCCAGCAAACAATGCCGCCTCATCACCACCAGCTGCTCCGCGGATTTCAACAATCACGTTTTTATCATCGTTGGGATCTTTAGGCAAGAGCAAGATCTTTAATTCTTCTTTGAGTAATTCGGCTTGTGTTTCCAAATCATTGACCTCTTCTTTCACCATTTCCCGCATTTCTGTATCCAACTTTTCATCCAACATAGATTTTGCATCTAAAAGCTGCTGGGCAATCGTTTTATACTGACGATAAGTTTCCACGGTTAATTGAATATCCGATTGCTCCTTAGAGTATTCACGCAGCTTTTTCGGATCATTGACAATATCTGGATCACTTAACCATGTATTTAATTGTTCATAACGATCCTCAACTGCCTGCAAACGATTCAACATCTTATTCACCTCTTTTTTCTTTCCAAGCTTTGAAATTTTCTATGATAGAATAGCTAATTTGACTTATTTTTATCTCATTCAGGCCGTCCAGGCACTTCATGACAATGACGGCATCTCGCTTCATAGTGCTCTGTTGCACCAACCAAAATAATCGGGTCTTCATAATGAGCTGGCAACCCGTCAAGCAGACGCTGTGTACGACTGGCATCCCGCCCACAACGTTGACAAACAGCATGCAGCTTCGTTACTTTTTCACTGATGGCCATCAAGTCAGGGACACAACCAAACGGTTCACCACGAAAATCTTGATCCAACCCAGCTAGCACCACACGAAACCCATAGTCAGCAAGCTGCGAAACCACCTGTACAAGATCTGAAGAAAAAAACTGCACTTCATCAATGGCCACCATATCATAATTCATCGTAACATGCTCCAAAATAGCTGCTTCATGTGTGATTGGTGTTGCATCAACTGTCTTGCCGCTATGCGATACGACTTCACGTGCTTTGTAACGATTGTCAATAGCTGGCTTAAACACCATTACCTTTTGCTTTGCTAATCGGGCGCGCTGAATTTCCCAAATCAACGCCTCAGATTTCCCTGAAAACATCGAACCGCAAATCAGTTCAATTCGACCATATCTTTTACTTTCATACATATGCTTAGCTCCTCAACCTGCAAAAAGAAAACAGGCAAGAATTTCCCTGCCTGTTTATTTGATTCAAATTATTTAAGACCGTATTTTTTATTGAAACGATCCACACGACCTGCTGCAGTCGCAAACTTTTGACGTCCTGTATAAAATGGATGGCATGCAGAACATACCTCAACTTTAATTTCTTCTTTTACAGAACCTGTTTCAAATTCGTTACCACATGCACATTTTACAGTCGCTGTTTTGTAATTTGGATGAATTCCCTGCTTCATATATTCTTTTCAACTCCTTCCGCCCTAAACCATTGATTCGGTTTAGAATAAGTGTTGGATTTGTCATAGACACATGAAAGCATTATAACAATTAAAAAATAAAATTGCAAGCCACCAACAATACAATTCCAAAAAGTTTTTCATCCAAAGAAAGATCAGGTACACAATGTGAAAGCCTTATTGATACTAAACAAACTTACTACTTTTTTCTAGAGAACACTTCAATGGTATAGAATCAAAAAAATAAACAGCTCCATTGATTATGTCAAAAGCAAAAATCAGAGAACTTCCTTCACTTTTTAACTTCTGTAAGCTTTGATTGAACAATTACTCAATCACTGTTTACACCTACTTTCTATCGAAATTGCATGGTAGATTTAACAATGTATAGCCTTTACTCACATCATGTACAAATCATATGCGTAAGCAGCATCTTTCATTCTTCATCCTCTATACTTTTCTATTCATTAAACAATCTATAATCATCAAAATATGTAGATCCTTAATATAAGATCATAAAGATAAAGACCTTCATTCTATTTTTTCAGATCTAAAGTCTGTAAAAATTCTTCGTTTGTTTTTGCATTTTTCAATGCACGTAAAAACTTTTCTGTGAAATCTAAGCTATCGCTCATTGTTTTGCGAACACCCCAAAGTTTCTCTAACTGATCCTTATCCAATAAAAGCTCCTCCTTACGGGTACCTGAACGACGAATATCAATCGCTGGAAAAATACGACGTTCTGCTAAAGAACGGTCCAGATGCAGCTCCATGTTACCCGTTCCCTTAAACTCTTCATAAATGACATCATCCATCCGAGAACCTGTATCCACTAGAGCCGTTGCCAAAATGGTTAGACTGCCACCTTCTTCAATATTTCGTGCCGCACCAAAAAAACGCTTTGGACGATGAAACGCAGCCGGATCAATACCCCCAGATAATGTACGCCCACTTGGGGGAATAATGAGATTATAGGCACGAGCCAGACGTGTAATGCTATCCATCAAAATAATCACATCTTTTTTATGTTCAACCAAACGCATCGCACGCTCCAACACAAGTTCTGCCACCCGCACATGATTTTCTGGTAAATTATCGAAAGTTGAACTGACAACATCCGCTTTAATAGAGCGCTCAATATCTGTCACTTCCTCTGGGCGCTCATCAATTAATAATACAATGAGCTCCGCTTTGGGATAGTTACAGGTAATACTGTTGGCTATTTCCTTTAATAAATTGGTTTTACCTGCTTTTGGTGGTGCAACAATTAATCCACGCTGACCGAAACCAACTGGAGCCAACATATCAATAACACGGGTGGATAGTGGATACAGCCCTCTTTCCAGTTTCATTTGACGATTTGGGTACAATGCGGTAAGTCCCGGAAAATGCACCCGTTCCTTTGCAAGCTCTGGATTTTCTCCATTGACTGCCGCAATTTGTAAAAGTCCATGATACCGTTCATTATCCTTTGGTGGACGAACCTTTCCATACACCTTATCCCCATTTCGCAAATCAAAGCGTCGAATTTGTGAAGCAGAAATATAAATATCACCAGAACTCGGAGAATAATTCAATGTGCGTAAAAATCCATAACCTTCTGACTGAATAATATCTAGAACACCTTCCATATAAAAATGATTTTCATCTGCATCTGGATTTGGTCTCTCAGAAATCTCTGCGCTCTCCTCTTTAATAATTGACACAATCAGCTCTTTTTTGGTCAATTTACTATAATATGAAATTTTATATTTTCGAGCAAGCTCATATAACTGTTTTAAAGTCATATTCTCCAGCTCTTCCATTCGGACTTGTTTTGACATAAATTCACCAACATTCCTTTTTTTATTTTTTACCGTTCATTTCATTTGAGTATTCATCGATTTTATAGGTTAAACGAATATTTAAAATATTAAATTTTATTTTTGTATGGTCAATAAACTTACTTTTATATATGAAGTAAAAATCGAAAGGTTATTGATCGAACGAAGAAGCGGTCAGAGGCATATCACAAAAACAAAATGCTGAAATCATTTTTAAAGTATATAATATTATTGTACAGCATTTCCGCATAAAAAATAAAGCATACATTCTAAATGTGAAAAAAACTATGTAGCTATATGCACAAATCTACGAAGACTGATTACACAATCAAATCTCTTGGAAGCTTTAGGGAGTGGAGTATACTCAATAGATTATCCCGTATATTATTTGATGTTTAATCTATGGTACATTTTATTTCTTTACAGTTATTGCCTTTTGCAAAAACAACCTAAAGGTTTACCATAGTTTATTTTAATGAATTTTATCAGACAAAAGTGATGTGGTGATCTTTTACAATGCAAAATGATAAGCACTTTCGATCTATTTTATACATAGGGAATTTACATGCTCTATTCTTCTCCTCTACTACAGATGAAACCACCTATTTATGAAAAAATATAACCATTGGCAAAAAATCCCACATATATCTTGAAAAATGTTTTGAAATCATAAAATGAATGCCAAAATCCTGGTTGACACTGGTTCGGTTATAAATATTAAGAAAACAAAGTTCTTCTTAAAATTACATTCTTTTTATAAACAGAGCAGATCAATCATAAAAAAAGTGCACAAACCTTTAAGGTTATTGAGAACAGGATAAAGATGTTCATACAAATAAAGAAGAAATGATTTCTTAACTTGTTCACTTTGAATTTTCAAGGAGATTATAATGGATATAAAAATATATGCGATAGCACGGATTTAGCAAAGTATAACAAGAAATAAATCACTCTTCAAAAATAAGTATCTTCATCTCTGCCTTGGTATAACTTATACAAAATCTTTTGTCAACTCAACTGTCCTATTGTATAGTCTACCATCTGATTTACCCAATGCAATTCCTTTCACAAATTATTTTAATCTCGCCAATTTCCCTTGAAAATTATGCGTTCCTTCAATAAAGCGCACCGTACCCGTTTTGGCACGCATTACAACAGACGAAGTAGTCGCTTTCTTTCCTTTAAATTGTACACCCTTTAACAGTTCTCCATCTGTAATTCCGGTTGCCGCAAAAATCGCATCATCACCTTTAACCAAATCATCCATATAGAGTACCTTGTTTACATCATCAATCCCCATTTTTTTACAACGTTGTACTTCTTTTTCTGTTTCGGGTTTCAATCGTCCCTGAAATTCACCACCAAGACATTTTAAGGCAACCGCTGTGATAACTCCTTCAGGTGCACCACCTATTCCAAACATAATATCAATTCCAGTTTCATCAAAACATGTGTTGATTCCTGCTGCCAAATCACCATCTGTAATCAGTTTAATTCGCGCACCAGCTTCTCGAATTTCTTGAATCATCCATGCATGGCGTTCACGATCTAAAATGGTTACCAAAACATCAGAAATCTCTTTGTTTTTCGCTTTTGCAACAGCTTTTAAATTATCGGTTATGGAAGCGTTAATATCAATACAACCAACACATTCTGGACCAACTGCAATTTTTTCCATATACATATCTGGTGCATGCAAAAGATTTCCACGATCGGCAACAGCAAGTACAGCAATTGAATTCCATCCACCTTTTGCTACAAGATTCGTTCCTTCCACTGGGTCAACTGCAATATCAACCATAGGACCTTTACCCGTTCCTAATTTCTCTCCGATATAAAGCATCGGTGCTTCATCCATTTCTCCTTCACCGATCACGACAATTCCTTCCATTGGGATGGTGTCAAACATTTTTCGCATCGCCTCAGTTGCAGCGTGATCTGCCTCATTTTTCATACCACGTCCAACCCATCTAGCAGACGACAAAGCCGCAAGCTCTGTCACACGAACAAGCTCCATTGATAAACTTCTTTCCATCTGATTTCCCCTCCAAAATTTATATTTTTTCTTTATTTCAGCTCTGCTTCAATATTTCTGCTTCCTCTGGTGTAATGTTTTCACGCCAAATTCTCGCTCCAAGTGCACACAGCTTCGGTCCAATTTCCTCATATCCCCGATCAATATGCTCTACATTAAAAATTTCTGTCGTACCTTCCGCCATCAAACCAGCGACAACAAGAGCCGCACCAGCTCTTAAATCTGTGGCACGAACCTTTGTTCCCTGTAAATGTGTTGGACCATTGACAAATGCATTCATTCCCTTTACCTTTACATCTGCACCCATACGGGCTAACTCATCAATATGTTTAAAGCGGGCATTGTAAATGGTATCTGTCACGATGCCATTGCCCTTGGCTTTCGTCAACAAAGCTGTAAACGGCTGCTGCAAATCAGTAGGAAAACCAGGATATACAAGACTTTTAATATCAACCATTTTCAGATCTTCTTTACCATAAACAACAATGCGCTCATCATCCTCAATCTCAATCCGAACGCCCATTTCCCGCAGCTTTGCAATAACCGATTCTAAATGATAAGGAATTACATTATCAACAACCACTCTTCCACCACAAGCCGCACCGATAATCATATATGTACCTGCTTCAATTCGATCTGGAATAATCGTATGATTACACCCTTTTAAGACATTTACACCTTCAATTCGGATTACATCTGTACCTGCTCCCTTAATCTTTGCACCCATATTGTTTAAAAATGTTGCAACATCAATAATTTCCGGTTCCTTTGCTGCATTTTCAATAATGGTTTGACCTTTGGCATATACGGCTGCGAACATAATATTAATCGTCGCACCAACGCTGACAACGTCCAGATAAATTCGAGCACCAACCAGCTCTTTTGCACGTAAATAAATGGCACCATGCTCATTTGTAACCTTAGCGCCTAAAGCTTCAAATCCCTTAATATGTTGATCAATCGGACGTGGTCCCAAATAACATCCTCCTGGCAATCCGACAACCGCACTTTTAAAGCGCCCTAGCATTGCACCCATTAAATAATAGGAAGCACGTAAAGACTTCACTCTGCCATTAGGCAAAGGCATATTGACCATATTGATTGGATTTACAGAAAAAACTTCATTTTCAAATGTGACTATGCCGCCAATTTCCTCCAATAAATCTTTTAACTGATATACGTCTGAAATATTGGGAATTCCTTCAATCATAACAGACTCTTTTGCCAAAATTGTCGCAGGAATCAGCGCAACCGCACTGTTTTTCGCACCACTGATTCGAACCGTCCCGTTTAATTGATGTCCACCTTCTATTTTTAGTTTTGCCATGAAAAACGCCCTTTCTCGTGGATCTTTATCGGGAATATCCCATAATTTTTATCGAATGATCAGTCCTTTTTTGACCAATCTGCCAAAAACTTTTCAATCCCTTGTTCAGTCAGTGGATGATGAATCATTTGCTCAAACACTTTATATGGAATCGTTGCAATATGCGCACCACTTAAGGCCGCTTGTGTTACATGCATTGGATGTCGGATTGAAGCCGCAATAATTTTGGTTTGAATACGATGGATAGAGAAAATGGAAGCAATTTCTGATATCAAAGTCATTCCTTCCTGACCGATATCATCTAAACGTCCTACAAACGGAGATACAAATGTTGCACCTGCACGTGCAGCCAGCAATGCCTGATTCGCTGAGAAAATTAAGGTTACATTGGTCTGAATGTTCATCTGTGAAAATTGTCTCACAGCCGCCAACCCTTCTGCTGTCATTGGGACTTTAATCGTTACATTGGGATGGATAGCCGCCAACTTTTTTCCTTCTTCCACCATACCCGCAGCATCAAGTGAAAGTACTTCGGCACTGATCGGACCATCAATCACTTCTGTAATTTCCTGAATTCTATCCTCAAAGGTAACATTTTTTTCTTTTGCCACCAATGATGGATTGGTTGTTACACCTGAAATAAAACCTAAACGATATGCTTGCTTAATCTCGTCTAAATTTGCCGTATCAATAAAAAACTCCACAACTTCGCACTCCTTTTTATGTATAACAGATTTCTGGTAAATTGTATAACCTGTTTCTCTATTGTATATCGTAAAAGCTATGACTGTCCATTGTATTTATGATCTGAAAAACCACGAAATGAAAATAGCTCCTCTATTCCATTCAAATAAAAATAGTATTTCCACTGCTATAAATAAACAAATGCTTTCTAAAGCTGGTTGTCAGTCGCTCATACAGAATCAAAAAGATTGTTCAAAAACAAAATACATCCACGCATCATCTTTACAGATCAAACCGAAAAAATAAAAGTCCCGGGCTTTCGATTTGTTCTTTGCGTACAATTTGCTTATACACGTGTATGCATCTATGAGCATTATTTATAAGAAAAACAAATCCATTCCTTATTTCTCTCTTATAAACAACACATCAAGGCACCACACAATCACAAATCTTTTCAAGCTTCGAGACCTTTATCCTTTGTGTAACACGACCTCACCTATTAAAACAATATGTTTTGGATTCATTTGGCTCCGAAAATCATTTTACTTTTATTTGCCAGTCTTTATGCTTTACCGTTTGAACCAAACTCACGAATTTTCTTTTTCACTGTTTCTTTGATCATTTCACGACCAGGACCCAGATATTTACGTGGATCATATACTTTATCATCTTTTGCCAAAATCTCACGAACTACTTTTGTAAACTCAATCTGATTCTCTGTATTTACATTAATTTTTGCTGTCCCCAGAGAAATGGCTCTTTTAATATCTTTCTCTGGAATTCCTGTACCACCATGCAGCACCAAAGGCAAACCCGTTTCTTTCCCAATTTGTTCCATGCGATCAAAACCCAATTTTGGCTCACCTTTATACGGACCATGTACAGAGCCAAGTGCTGGAGCCAATGTATCAATATGTGTTTCCTGAACCAGCTTCATACATTCCTCAGGAACAGCATACATCGCTTCGGCATCACTAACAATCAGATCATCCTCTTGACCACCGACACGTCCTAGCTCAGCTTCTACAGAGGCATTGACTTTTATAGCTTCAGCAACCACCGCTTTGGTCATAGCAATATTTTCTTCTAATGGATGGTGTGAACCATCAATCATAACGGATGTAAACCCTCCGTCCAACGCCGCCTTACAGCTTTCAAATGAAGAACCGTGATCCAAATGAATCGCAACCGGAACCGTAATATGATATTCCTCCATTAAAGCTTTGGTCATGTCCACACACAATCTATAGCCTCCCATATAGCGTGCAGCACCTTCAGATACACCCAAAATCACAGGGGAGTTTTCCTCTTGTGCAGCTTGTAAAATCGCTTGTGTCCACTCCAAATTATTAATGTTAAATTGACCCACTGCATATTTTCCTTCTTTTGCTTTGTTTAACATTTCCTTCATGTTTACCAGTGACATCATACAATCCTCCCATTTGTTGTAAGTCGTATCAACAGCATTTTATATACCTATCCTCTATTTTTTCTTATTTTTATTTTTGCTTATTGTTCAAATGATATGTCTTTATGATACTGAGTGCAATTTAGGCGGTTTTTTTAAGAACAAATGCAATGCTTTTCTACCCGATTCAACAGCTCATTCAAATCAAACGGTTTTGGAATTACCTCGATCACGCCAAGCCCCAATGCTTTACTTGCCAATTCCACTTCTCCAAACGCAGTCATTAAAATGGTAGGGATTTGTCGTTTTTGTTTTACCATATGCTCAATGAATGTAACGCCGTCCATTACTGGCATCTTCATATCTATAAACGCAAAATCAAAATGCTGTTCTTGAATCAATTCTAACCCTTTCAAACCATTTGAAGCAACTGAAACCGCCCATCCGTTTTGGGTAAAAAATTCTTGCAGCAGCATACGGATTCCACTCTGATCATCGACAACGAGAATGTTTCCTTTTTTGCACATTTCAGAACCCCCTTATTTTGACATAAAACAATGTCAAAATAAGAAATTCTTTATAAAACCCAAAATTCCTTTTTCAATCGACAAAATTTCATAATTTTGTTATAAGGTCTGTTCATTTTTTAAAGCTGCTTTAATAAAATGTCTAAACAATGGCTGCGGTCTTGTTGGGCGAGAAATAAACTCTGGATGGAATTGAACCGCAACAAACCATGGATGATCAGCGATTTCCACCATTTCCACCAAACGACCATCAGGACTTGTCCCAGAGAAAACAAGTCCAGCTTCCTCCATTTGCGTACGGAACTCATTATTGAATTCATAGCGGTGGCGGTGGCGCTCATAGATGATAGATTCTTCATAAGCCTGCATCGCCTTTGTTCCTTCTTTTACTTTACATGGGTACAATCCAAGTCGTAATGTACCACCCAAATCATCGACATCTTTTTGTTCTGGCAACAAATCAATAATTGCATACGGTGTATCTGCATTCAGCTCAGAAGAGTGTGCATCCACCAATCCGACAACATTTCTTGCATACTCAATACAGGCGACTTGCATACCTAGACAAATACCGAAAAACGGAATTTGATTTTCTCTGGCGAATTTCGTTGCCAAAATTTTCCCTTCTACACCACGATCTCCAAATCCACCTGGAACCAAAATACCAGCCGTATCTTTTAAAAGCTCAACTGTATTTTCCTCTGTTAACTGCTCAGCATTGATCCATTTAATTTTCACTTCTGTATCAAAATAATAACCGGCATGGCGCAACGCCTCTGCCACAGACAAGTAAGCATCTTGGAGTTCAACATATTTTCCCACCAAGGCAATTTGCACCGCTTTTTTTAAGCTGCGGATTTTGTCAACCAATGTAACAAATGCACTCATATCTGCTTTAGGAACGGAAAAGCCAAAATGATCACAAACAATTTGATCCATTTTTTGTGCCTGCAAAGCAAGTGGAACCGCATATAGCGTATCTGCATCCTCACATTCAATCACAGCTTGGGTGTCAATATCACAAAACAATGCAATTTTATCTTTCATCTCTTTTGGAACCGGCTTTTCCGTACGCAAAACAATAATATCCGGTTGAATGCCTAACCCTCTTAGCTCTTTGACACTATGTTGTGTCGGCTTGGTTTTCATTTCACCTGCTGCACGCAAATAAGGCATCAACGTACAATGAATATACATAACATTTTTACGTCCCATATCTGCTTTCATCTGACGAATAGACTCAATAAACGGCAAAGATTCAATATCCCCAACTGTTCCTCCGATTTCTGTAATCACAACATCAGAATTTGTTTCCTTACCTGCGCGAATAATCCGCTCTTTAATTTCATTGGTAATATGCGGAATCACCTGAACGGTACCCCCCAAATAATCGCCACGACGCTCCTTTTTTAGCACAGATAAGTAAACCTTTCCTGCTGTTACATTGCTATATTTATTTAGGTTGATATCAATATAGCGCTCATAATGCCCCAAATCCAAATCCGTTTCTGCACCATCATCGGTTACAAATACTTCCCCATGCTGATAGGGTGACATTGTACCTGGGTCTACATTAATGTATGGATCAAATTTTTGAATGGTCACATTTAAACCGCGATTTTTCAACAACCGCCCCAAGGAAGCTGCTGTAATTCCTTTCCCTAATGAAGATACAACACCACCTGTTACAAAAATATACTTCGTTGACATAGTATTCCTCCTAGATCATTTTTCCATAAATTTATTTCAACCTTTTCATAACACATGGGACATTATAGAATAAAAACAATCCTTTTTATTTTATCCACAGGAAAGAACAATTGGCTTAAAATCGTTTTCTTTAAACAAATATGCCTGATTATGCCTACTAACACTCTGATCTGTTGAAAAGTCCCTTTATGTATTTACAATTTCCTCATCAAGCTAAGCCCCTTTGAGAAGTGCTGCTTCTATGCAATGACCAAAAAAAACAAGCAATCATTCTTCTTACATTTGTTCAGGGCTCTCCCGATCGATTGTACCTATATTAGACACAAAACAAAAAATGCTCCCATCCATAGACAGGAGCATCAATTTTTGAGCCCAAAATTGATTCTAACGATTTTTATATGGAATGTCAAGAATGGCAAGTCTTCATTTTCCTTGGAAAATACATAGGTTATCGTTCTCTTTCATCTGTCAGACCATCTGTTAAATCTTCTTCATCAAGCGCACGATCATCATCCTCTAAAATAAAGCCCTCATCCAAATCATCAACTGCATCCAAGTCCATATCATCTTCTATAGCAATGCTATCGTTGATGTCCACTTCTTCATCATATTCTGAGACAATAAATTCATCCTCATCATCGGCGAAATCTTCGTCATAAATATCCTCATCCAATAAATCAAAGTCCTCATCATCTTGTGTTTTTGATTTTTTACTTCTTGGTCTGGAAGTCGTAATGATATCATCTTCCAACTTTTCAAATGGATACCATTCACATAACCCCCATTGGTTATCCCCAACACAAATAAAACGACCATCAATATTTAAATCTGTATAAAATTGAACGATTCTGTTTTTAATTTCCTCATCATTCAATCTTAATTGTTCACTTACTTCCCTAAACATAGATTTAAAGGAAATGGGCTCCTTTCTATCCTGTTTCAAAATCTCATACGCCAAGTCTACCAAAGATATTTCTCTAATATCCAATTCCTGCTTTGCAGCCATGTGCGTTCTCATCCTTCCCATATCAATATATTCAATTCCAATTCATGAAATATAGACACATTCAATACTTGTAAATGATTCGCTATACTGGTTTAGCCTGATCAAAAACCATACCATTCATTATAATCCAATTCAATCAGATTATACCAGTTAAATTTGCAAATTTTCCCTTGCTTCCTTTCTTTTCAAACGTTTCAGAGGACATAACACTCTGCTTCAATGATTTTCCCAAATTTTAAATCAATGAAATACTTCTGTACCATTTGAAAGAATCGTAGGAAAAAATTGATGTGTAATTTTAAAACAGCCGATTCTTTCCTCACATAAAAATAACTGATAAACAAATGTAACCTGTTTTAATATACCTTGCTCATAGCAAATTTCAATTGATTCTGTATCTGTGCTAAAATCCATCGTACCGTATAAAGTTTGATACTGACTTTTTGTTTTTTGTCCCACAAGAAACACATGATCCTGTTCTATCGATCCTGCTCGCTTCAGTCGTATACGAGTACCATCCAAAGCTACCTGCAACTCAGAAACTGTTTTTTGCCCGTCCATGATTTCCTGATACGACACAATAAGCATATCACCTTGACGATGCCATACTGATTCTGTTTGTATACATGATCGATCCTCATGTCCGTTGACTGATACAACCTCTGTTTCAAGTACAAGATGGGACTTCTTTTTCTCCAAACCAATCATCCTTCTTTGTTTATTTTCTTATACCTTTTCATTATTTAAGAATTTGAATCAAAAAGCAATCCTTTTTTAAAGGTTTAAAGAGAATCCGATCAACACATACTAAGCATATTCAGCAAAAAATTTCCAAGTGTGAGGTTTGATATGAAAAAACAATCCCAACCTTTGAAAAAACGAAAACATAGACGACGGTTTTTGATGTTGTTTCTTGGCGGAATATTGATGACTTTTTCCGGTTTCCTTTTGGCAATTCATTTGTCTGATCCCCCTTCACTTGAAGTAAAGCAAACAACCATTCTGTACACGCATACTGGTGATATTTTGGGTCAACATACATATGGACAAAATCGAAGCTGGGTACCTTTATCTGAAATCAGTCCTTATATCATCCAAGGAACATTGGCGATTGAAGATCAAAATTTTTATACACATCATGGCTTTGATTATAAACGCATTTTCGCAGCGTTGCTTGTTGATTTACGCCATATGTCTAAAGTACAAGGCGCTTCAACCATTACACAGCAATATGCCCGAAACTTATATTTAACGCATGAAAAAACATGGAAGCGAAAATTAAAAGAGGCCTATTATACCTTGAGGTTGGAGGTCAAATATGACAAAGATACACTGCTTGAAGGCTATTTAAATACCATCTATTATGGGCATGGCATGTATGGGGTTGAAGCTGCCAGCCTGCATTATTTTGGCAAATCTGCAAAAGATTTAACACTTAGTGAAGCCGCCTATTTAATCGGCATACCAAAAAATCCGAGCCTATATACACCGATCGAACAACCAGAAGCCGCAAACAAAAGAAAAGCAGTTGTTCTTTATGCAATGGAAAAGAAAAACCTCATTACAGCCAATGAAAAAAAAGAAGCTTTGGCACAAGTCTATGTTCCAAAACAGATCACAAAAACCAAACACCCAAATGACTTCGCACCTTATTTTCAAGATATGGTAATGAAAGAAGCTGCTAAGATTTTACATGTCAGCACAGAGGAAATTTCCAAATATGGGCTACGCATTTATACAACGCTGGATCGGAATATCCAAGAAAACTTGGAACATGTTGCCAAACAACAAATGCCCAACAATTCTGAGGTTCAGCTTGCCATAATGAGCATGGATCCAAAAACTGGCGCAGTAAAAGGATTGATTGGCGGCAAAGATTATGCGACCTCCCCGTTTAATCGTGCTACACAAGCTAAACGGCAGCCTGGGTCGACCATCAAACCAATTTTGTACTATGCCGCCTTAGAAAATGGTTTTACACCGGCCACCACCATGAAAAGTACAGATACTGCTTTTACATTGGAACATGAACAAACGGTATATCGCCCAGCAAATTTTAATCATGCTTATGCTGATGATTTCATCACGATGGCTTTGGCTATGGCAGTTTCAGACAATATTTACGCAGTCAAAACGCATCTGTCACTTGGAATGGACACACTTGTCCAAACTGCCAAAAAAATGGGCATTCAATCTGAAATGCAGGCGGTTCCAAGTCTTGCACTCGGTTCCTCTCCAACAAGCATGAGTGAAATGCTAAATGCTTATGCATTGCTGGCAAATGGTGGGAAGACCGTTCAACCGACTTACATTCAAACCATTGTTTCACATGACGGGAAACTCTTATATTCCAAACAGACTGAAAAAAAACAGACACAAATTCTAAATCCACAAAATGCATTTTTAACCACCCATATGATGACTGGAATGTTTGATTCTTCTTTAAATGGTTATATGCGGGTCACCGGAGATTCCATTGCTCATCTACTCACACGCCCTTATGCAGGAAAATCTGGTTCTACAGATACCGATGCTTGGATGATCGGTTTCACACCTTCCCTTTTAACTGGCGTATGGATTGGCTATGATCGAGATCATCTACTGGACAAACCAACAGAAAAATTACTTGCCAGAAATATTTGGATAGATATTATGGAAAAAAGTTTGGCGTATACACCGATTGAAACATTTGAGCCACCAAAAGGGGTCACAGGCGCATGGATTGACCCGAAAACTGGACAGCTTGCTACAGATGCTTGTCCGCAAAGACGCTTTGTCTATTTTAAAACGCAGGATGTTCCAACCACTATCTGTAATAGTCATCCTGAATTACCAAAACAAAAGCAGACTGAACCTAACAAATCTTGGCTAACACCTTGGAAAAAATGGTTCCCTTTTTAAATTGAATCAAAATTTTTCCAAAACAAAAGCAAAATAGGTCGTTTTCCTTTTAGCAATCCATTTGCAAAAATCACGCAAAAAAGAGGGATTTATATAAAGAAAGAAACAATGAAAAAGCCCAGATTCCTTGCACAACTCCAAAAATTAAACGAAATATTGTACAATGCCTAGGCTGGAATAAAGACGATATTCAATCGAACTGATTCCAGCCGATTTTGCTTTTAAGCTTTTATGATTATAAGGATAAAATAGACCTTCATCTTATCCTTATTCATCTAAAGAAAGGTAAATCCTCCCATACTATACTTTCTGCTGAAAATTTTCTCATAGATGACATGCCTAAATCATTTCTTTTACATCATAGACTTTGAAATATGTTATTTTTGGTCAAATCTTTCTTTCAGACATCCGCTGAATACATACTTGTTTTTCTTGCCTTTCTTGCTTTTCTGCCATGTAAGATCTCATAAACCAAAAGCGTAAACAATGTGAGTCCACCTAAAACCAAGTACATATTCGCATACCCTGTAAATGGAATGATCAGCCCTAAAATATATGGACCAAATCCAAGTCCCGCATCAAGAAAAATATAAAATGTAGATGTCGCCAAGCCAATACGTTTCGGACTAGCTGCCAAAACCGCAATGGCCTGCGCACTTGATTGAATATTTCCAAAACCAAAGCCCAGTAAAATACCTGCCAACAGTAGCGCAATTGAACCTTTTGCAAATCCTAATACAAAAAGCCCGGCAGAAAATAATAAAATAGCTGGATACATGACGATATTTGCCCCTTTATTATCCAGCAAACGACCCGTAAATGGACGTGAAATAAAGATTGCAACAGAATAAACAACAAAGAAAAAACTTGCGGCTTTTACCAAATCTAACTCAAGTGCATATGCGTTCATAAAAGAGAGTACTGATGAGTAACAAAATGACCAAAGCAACGCAACCACGGAAATAGGCAGTGACTTGACTTCAATAAAATGAGAAAACGCAAATAATTTTTCTCTTTTTTTCCTATGAGATGTAACCGGCTGGATACGTAGCAACAAAGCAAGAATCAATCCAATCACAGATAACGAAGTACAAAGCGCAAAAATCAATTGAAATCCTGTGTGATGCATCATAAACAAGCCAATAAATGGACCAATGGCTGTTGAAATGGTTGAGCTCATACTATAGTAACCAATTCCTTCTGCGCTTCTTGAACGCGGAATAACTTGCGCAACAATTGTGCCTGTTGCAGTACTGGCCACACCCAATGCCATTCCGTGGATAAAGCGCGCCAAAATTAGCAACAAGATTCCTGCTTGAACAAAATAAAGCATAGATGTAAAAATCAATAAAATTAAGCCGGTAATCAATGTTTTTCGGTGCCCAAATGAATCAATAAAGTAACCCGTAAACAAACGACCAAGTAATGTGCCAATAATAAAAATTCCCGTAATCAGCCCCGCTTGACTCACTGTTGCATCAAAAGTATTGGTCGCATAAACACCAATAATCACAATTAATAAATAAAATACGAATGTAAGTGTCGCATTAATCGTTGAAACCAGAATAAAATTCTTTGTCCATAATCTTTCAACCTTCATTTTGAATCTCTTCTTTCATCATGTAATCTTGGACATATTCTAATGTCTGAAATAGAATGTGTTTATGTTCAGGAGAAATATCTTTTAGCATTTGAGTCTCCAACGCCGAAATTTGTTCTCGACAAAAAACATACATCTCTTCTCCTTTTTCTGTTAGCTGGATAATTTTCTCTCTTCGATCCAGTCCAGGAATTTGTTTGACAAGCCCAAGTGCTACTAGACGGTTCACACGTTTTGTAATGGTTGGTTTCTCAACTTCATAATAACGTGATATATCCACTAGTGTAGACGCACCGTTGATTTTGATATAGCGAATGACCTCCCATAGTACATAAGACAAACCGTATGCATGCAATTTCTGATTCAAAAGCGCAATAATCGGTCGGTATGAAGTAATAATTAATTTAAAAAATCCTTCCAAACTCATACATCCTCTCATTTAGTTAACCTAGTTAACTATTAACTAGGTTAACTAAATTCTCTAAAAATGTCAACGAATTTCTTTGTTATCAGACGTTTTATAAAATAAATGTCTACGATTATCGACTGGTTATGATAAAGAAGACCTGTCTATCATCGACAAAAAGCTTTGGGAAACATTTGCTCAAACCTATAAATATTCGTATAAAAAATCATGGTCATTATTTTCATACATAAGATGAAACCTAGAAAAATTATACGGATATCTTATAAAGATTAAATAAAAAATGGTCGATGGAATAAAAATCATTGCTCGATTTTTATCATTTCATATTTCTAACAGCCCAAAATCACCGCTTAAAATATTTTAACATATGTATGATACCTATTCATAACCGAATCTGGTCAAAGTCACACTGCTATACCAAAATCACTTTGATCTACAGAATAAATTTACAAGGATTCTTGACTACTTGATACGGTTTTAACACTTAAACCAATCGTAACACTCAATCTTTACCATAACAATAAAACAGCAACTGCGATTGGATGCAAGGCGGACAATACCAATGATACAAAAATATTCTATTTGCAAAAAAAGGCTTATACATTATCCAATTGATAATATATAAGCCTCTTTTGGTTATATCATTTGAACTTGATGAAGATTTGCTAAAATACCACCTTTTTTAATCAATTCATCATAAGTTCCTTGTTCCTCAATGCCTTTTGGTGTTACAACAAATACTTGATCGGCATTGCGAACGGTTGCCAAACGATGTGCAATTACAATGGTTGTACGATTTTCTGAAAGTTCCTCTAGTGATTTTTGAATGATTTTTTCTGTTTCTGTATCCAATGCAGAAGTGGCCTCATCCAAAATTAAAATGGGAGGATTCTTTAAAAACATACGTGCAATAGCCAATCGCTGTTTTTGACCACCTGATAATTTTAATCCTCGTTCACCAATTTGTGTTTCGTATCCTTCAGATAAATCTTGAATAAACGAATCCATATGCGCCCTTTTCGCTGCTTCTTGAATTTCTTCAAAACTCGCATCCAGTTTCCCATAAGCAATATTTTCTCGAATGGTTCCTGTAAATAAAAACACATCCTGCTGTACAATTCCGATTTGTTCACGAAGTGATCTTTGTGTCATATCCCGAATATCTACACCATCTATTGTAATGCTTCCTTGCTCCACATCATAAAATCTTGGAATTAACGAGCATATCGTTGTCTTACCTGCGCCAGAAGGACCGACAAAAGCAACCGTTTGCCCTGCTTGAATTGAAAAAGAAATATTTTTCAATACTTGTTTTTTTCCTTCATAACAAAAATCAACATTTTGAAATACAATATCCCCTTTTAAAGCTGAGACTTTTTTTGCATCGGACTTATCTTTAATTTCTGGCTCTTCACTTAGCAAATCACGAAAACGTTTAAAACCAGCCATTCCTTTGGGATACATTTCCAGTAAAGCTGTAATTTTATCAATCGGTTTAATTAAAACATTGGTATAAAGAACAAAGCTCACCAATTCCCCATAAGTTAAACGTCCAGTAAAACTCAACCATGCACCAACTACCAAAACAATCAATGTCAATAAACGCGTTAGCATATAAATACTTGAATGTGTACCTGCCATAACCTTATATGCTGTTAATTTTGCTTTACGAAACAAAGCATTTTGTGTTTGAAAACGGCTCATTTCAAATTTTTCATTGGTAAAAGATTTCACAACTCGAATTCCGGACACACTATCTTCAACACGACCATTTACATCTGCAATTTTCCCATACATTTCTTTCCATGCCCGATTCATTTTACGATTGCTGTATACAATTAAAATGATCAAAAGTGGTACAATCACTGCAACCAAAATAGCAAGTGTCGGATTGACTGTAAACATAATGATAAATGCTCCGACAAACGTCATAATCGCAATAAAAAAATCTTCTGGACCATGATGTGCAAACTCCCCAATATCAAACAAATCATTTGTAATCCGACTCATGATATGCCCTGTTTTTGTATTATCAAAAAAACGAAAGGATTGTTTTTGCACATGATTAAATAATTCTTGACGCATATCTGTTTCAATGTTAATACCTAGTTGGTGTCCTAGATAGTTGACAATAAACTGTAAAAACGTACTTAATACATATACAAGTAATAATAGAACACTGACCTTTACAATGACATCCCATTCACCAGTGGGTAGGAGTGCATCAATAAACCATTGTACGGCAACAGGAAAAGCCAGTTCTAAAACAGCAACAACAATGGCACTAAAAAAATCGATGAGAAATAATCGCCGATGTGGTTTATAATAAGAAAAAAATTGTTTGATCATCGCATAGACTCCCTCCTTTTTTCCAAAAAATTCATTTCCATTGGTTTTTCTTTCGCTCATGATAATAGACCTTGCAAGTGTATCATTTACCTATGACTTTCTCATCCATAGGTTTACACAGATAAAACGTTACAAAAAAGAACATTTCTTTTCTGTAACGTTTGTGTCAGTAATAGCATATATTTCCATTTTATATCCCCTAGATTAAAGCAGATCATAGGATAAACAAACCGGTTTATTTGTTCGAGGATCCGTCACGATTCGGGCATCAATCCCAAAAATCTCTTTCAAAACATCATTTCGCATAATTTCATCTACACTTCCTTGTCGCACAAGCGTTCCTTCGCGCATTGCAATCAATTGATGAGAAAAACGTGCCGCATGATTCAAATCGTGCAACACCATAATAATTGTACGGTTCTCTTTTTCATTTAATGTTTTTAATAAGTTTAACACCTCTAATTGATGCGCCATATCTAAATATGTTGTCGGCTCGTCCAAAAAAATAATATCTGTCTTCTGTGCAAGCGCCATTGCAATCCATACTCGCTGTCTTTGTCCGCCTGATAAAGTATCAACAAAACGATATTTATATTTGAGCGTACTTGTCATTTCTAAAGCCCAATCAATTATTTCATAATCCTCTTCTGTCAGCTTCCCAAAACCGGATTGATGTGGATAACGTCCATATGAAACAAGCTCACCCACCGTAAGTCCCGCGGGACTTTCTGTAACCTGTGGTAAAATGGCCATTTTCTTCGCAAGATCTTTTGTTTTCATTTTTGCAATGGCTTCTCCATCTAAATACACCGCCCCTTTGGCATGAGGAATAATTCGTGTAATGGCCTTCAATAAAGTGGATTTCCCACAACCATTTGGTCCGATAATGGCTGTAATTTCTCCTTCATGAAATTGTACAGAAATATCCTGAATAATTTGTATATTGTCATATCCAACCGCAATATTTTTTACCTGTATATGATTCATACTCCTGCCCCTACTCTAAAAGCGCTTCTCGCGAACGCCTCCTACATGATGAAAAACTAATCTTCTAAACAATCATTTTACTTTGTAAAAACCTTTTGGATATCATCAATGATTTGCGTATTTGCAATTGCTCCTGAATATAACCAGCTTTCGTTTGGTGAATATGTATATACATGTCCAGCCTTTACAGCAGGTACAGATTGCCACAGTTTATCACTTAAAACTTCTGGCTTCTCACCATCACTATTGATTAAAAAGATATAATCCGCATCTAATGTGACGAGCTTCTCAAGAGAAATTGCACTCCAATTCGCAGTTGCACTTGCAGAAATTTCTTTTACAACTTCTGGAACCTTTAATCCCAAATCCTCATACATTACCGCTCCACTCGAAACATTTTCACCAACAACAAAAAAGCTGCCTCCAACTAGCCAAATTGCTGCCGTTGATGGCATTTCACCCTGTTTAGCAATCTCGGCTTTAACAGTCGCTATTTTTTCATCATATTGTTTGAGTACATCTTCAGCCTGATCTTTCATTCCTAAAACTTCACCAATTTGCAGCAACTCTGCACGCCAATCATTATTCACTTCCTTATCTACAACATAAGTTGGTGCAATTTTACTATATTGTGCATATTTATCTCCTTCTACCATTGCCGCCGATTCCATCAAAATAAGATCGGGTGCATAACTTTGTACTGTTTCAAATGGTAAATCATGCGCAATCACAGGAACATCCTTTAAAGCATCCTGTAAGTAATTTTGAATACTTGTGCCATCATTTACACTCCACTGAGCAACTGGTGTAACACCAAGCGCAACTAAATGATCTTCTAAATAAGAAGCAATAATCCGTTTGGGATTGACTGGTACTTGCACCTTATTTCCAATTGCATCAACCAATGTTTTTGTTTTTACTTGTGCTTCTTGCTGCACATCATTCTCTGGATTGGTATGATCCCTACTTTCCATGCCACAGGCTACAAGTGACATTACTAGTAAGCTAGAACAAACTATTTTATAAAATTTTCTTGATGTGAAACCATTAGACATTTTTCTACACTCCTATTTATGTTATAATGAACTCTACACTAAAAAAATGAGAATCATTTTCAACAAGAAGACTACCCGAAAAGTTAGTCTATGTCAACAACAATTTTAGGAGTTTTATTATGCCTGATAAAAATATATTTAAAAAGTATTTCATGCATCATAGAAATGTATTTTTTCAAATTGGGATCTTTATTTTTTCCTGTATTTTGGTTTGTCTTGCGATTGGAATCTCTATTCGATTTGGTGCAAGCAATCTAACCTATCAACAAATTTGGGATGGCGTTTTTCATTATGATGGAGAGAATTTTGAACATGTCATTTTACATGAATTAAGATTCCCGCGCGCAATCGCAGCATTACTGGTTGGGGCTGCACTTGGTGTAGCTGGTGCAATTATGCAAGGAATCACACGCAATGCATTGGCCTCACCTTCCATTATGGGCATAACAGCTGGTGCATCCTTCTTTGTTGCAATTGCCTATGCCATACAAGATCAACCTTCATTTTATCAACTGATTGCTGCCTCCTTTGTTGGAGCAGGACTTAGCACAGCACTTGTATTTGGCTTAACGGCTGTAAGTCGTGGGGGAATTTCACCAATAAAGCTTGCGTTGGCAGGAGCTGCAATGACTGCCTTACTCAATTCACTATCCACTGCAATTGGATTAAAATTTGATATTGCAAAGGATATAAGCTATTGGTATGCAGGCGGACTCCACACAATTCAACCCATGCATATTCAAATTGCTTTTCCATTTGTTATTATAGGAATTATTCTTGCCATCATTCTTTCACGTTCCATTTCAGTTTTGAACTTAGGAGAAGATGTCGCAAAAGGCTTGGGTCAACGTACCAACCGAATTCGAGTGTTATGCACAATTGCCGTACTTTTACTTACGGGGGCTGCGGTTTCAATTGCCGGAATGATCGGATTTGTTGGACTTGTGGTTCCACATATTGTCCGTGCACTTGTTGGAGTTGATTATCGTTGGATCATTCCAATGTCTGCTGTTTTTGGGGGCACGCTTTTATTGTTTGCAGATATTGTAGCACGTGTTGTGAATCGTCCTTTTGAGACTCCTGTTGGTGCAATCACTGCATTAATTGGTGTACCATTCTTTTTATATTTCGCACGAAAAGATGGGAGAAGTTTATCATGCAAGGATTAAGAAAAGAGCGGATTCGCTTTTCCATCTATATTTTAGGATCCATTATGCTTATCATCATAGGTATCCTTATCAGTATCCATACAGGTTACTTAGATATCCCTATTTCCAGAATGATTGCTACATTTTTAGGAAAAGGTACCTCTGCAGATACACTGACCATTTTTGAATTTCGCTTACCACGCATTGTAATCGCTCTTTTGGTCGGAATGGGCATTGCCATATCAGGAACAATCTTACAAAGCATTTCTAAAAATCCGCTGGCAGATCCAGGTGTACTTGGAATCAATGCTGGTGCGGGATTTGCGATTGTCACTTATACATTCTTCATTCAAGGACTGATTTTTGCAGGCAGCCCACTCTCTGTTTTTGTAATGCCACTGATTGCATTACTTGGTGCACTTTTCGCTGCTGGAATCATTTATTTGCTGGCATGGAGAAAAGGAAGCCTGTCTCCTACACGTATGTTACTCGTTGGAATTGGTGTAAATGCAGCATTTGGCGCTGCAATTACAGTAATTCAATTAAAAATGGAACCAACCGATTTCATGAAGACCGTCGTTTGGCTTTCAGGATCGATATGGAGTTCTTCTTGGACAATGATTTTTGCGTTGCTTCCTTGGCTTCTTCTTTTTATTCCGCTGGCTTTTTATAAGTCTCGTGTACTTGATATTCTTTCACTTAATGAAATAACCGCAATTGGCGTTGGCATTTCTTTAAATAAAGAAAGAAGAAATTTATTGCTGATTGCAGTACTGCTCGCAGGAGCTTGTGTAGCTGTCGGTGGGGGAATTACATTTTTAGGACTAGTCGCACCACATATTGCACGCCGCCTGGTTGGTTCTTGGCATCAGCGTATTCTGCCGCTTAGTGCATGTATTGGCGCTTTGCTTGTTTTATTTGCAGATATTCTTGGCCGTATTGTGATGTCTCCAGCAGAGCTGCCAGTTGGAATTATTTTATCCATGATTGGAGCACCGTATTTTATTTATTTGCTACTAAAAACAAAATAACCAAACAACGAGACAGTTGAAAAACATAAATAGACTGATGAAAAATCACATGGATCAATCACTTTTCAGATCTGATATCATGTGATTTTCCTCCGTTGATATCTATATTTCAATCTGTTTTTTGAATCATCAATAAAAATCATATATTCTATCTTCTTCTTTTTTGGGCAAGTATCATACATAAAACAAGACCAAATGAACATAAACATAATAGATTTCATAGATTATGAAAATCATGCACGAATTCTGCTCAGCTCTTTTTCTTATAGGTGTTATGCCAACATAAAAGCAAAAAAATAATTTGAACCAAGCAAAATAATTTGACACGATCTTCTGTACTTTTATCCCTGTTTACCAGAAACTCAAAGAAACATCATCCAAAACGATTGCAGGAAATTCATTACAGCCGGTACAACAAAATGAAAAAATGGGTCAAAAGTGACTGCACGCGCCGGATCAAAAATCATACAGAACAACAGAACCAAAAACACATAAAAATAATATTTCTCCACCTTTTGACGCGCGCTGATTGGCATATAACTCTCCACAATTCGGTACCCATCAAGTGGTGGAATCGGCAATAAATTAAACAAAAACAAAACGACATTAATTTGAATAAACACTGCCAAAAAATCGCTCAGTGTAGCAAAATAACCTGTCGCTGCTGAGCTAACCCCAATCTGAATCAAAATATAAAATAAAACCCCGACTGCTGCCAAAAGAAAATTGCTGAGCGGACCAGCAAGACTAACCAATACATTTCCGAACCTACCATATTTTAAACGGTTTACATTGACTGGAACTGGCTTTGCCCAACCAAACCCCATAAAAACCAGGGCGAGTGTTCCAATCGGATCTAAATGCGCCAACGGATTCAATGTTAGTCGTCCCATTGCTGCCGCAGTATGATCGCCAAGCGCATAAGCAGAATATGCATGCGCAAGCTCATGAATTGTAAAGGCAATTAAAAGTGTAATAATCAAAAAAACAAGATATTCAAAAGAGCCAGTGCCAAACATTTCTTACTCCCTTCCATATGCTATTTTATATAAAATATGATATAATGATTCCAGCTTTTTACAAGTAAGATATCTTTACCACTTTTCATTGAAACAAACATAGCCCACCCATTTCACAATCAAAATGATGACAAGACGAGTCAAAATCTCCAAGTGAACCGACTTAAAAATCTTATTAGAATCCATTTCTTCTGTTCATTTTCGCAGCAATTGAAAAATTTCCTGCAAAATAATCAAAACGATTTCATTGATTTAGATCAAACAAAATACCATATATGACCACCAAACCGATTGCAGATCACACCGAAGAACAAAAACAATAAAATGCAAAAAAAGTAACCGACACCATAACGAAAAACGATTGGAGCATGAAAAGATAAAATCATCGTCTTTTTTGAAGATATCACAAAGAGAAATAAGCTATTTTTTGATCCATTGTTCCATCAAAATCCTTATGTACAATCCAACTCTTTTCATAGCGCCTTTCTTTTATAACTTCTATCTCCCAAGCAAATCACAAAACAATAGAAACTCAAGCCCATTTCACGACTGATGATAAAACCATATCCCCATAGTTTTTGTGCTTAGCTAACCTTAGGTCGAATAAAAATTTAAAATGACACCTTTAACAGTCAAACCACTTTCAGCACTCTAAAGACCATACAAACCTCCTTTGCAATATATGTTCTTGAAGTAGGTTTGAACTTTGAGCACATCAACAAAATAGACCAAAAAGAAGCTTTCAAAAATGATTCTATTGCACTTTAGATAGAAATATCAAAAAATTATATAATTTTTACAAACAGAACTTACACAAAATAAATCCACTTTTCCACTATTAATGTTCAAATCATTTTCCAATCTCTTATTTCAATCTCTCATTTCTCGCAAATAGGCAATATAAGTCTCAATTTGTGGATCACCTGCTGCTCGCTGCAGTATGAAATCTTCAGGATAAAATAATTTAATATCTGTATACGTCTCTGTTAAAAACTGAACAAATTTAGATAATGCTTCAATTTCTGTATATGTATTGGTTCCAGTTTTAATATAGATATTTGTATCATTCAATATATTGCTTGGCAAAACGGTATACGGACGATTCGAACTTTCGTCTATATCTAAATAGTAGGACGGATCAATATCTAAACGGCACAACAAAGCCGATAACTCATCATAAACAAAAGCATTTTCTTTTGTTACTCTGGAATAGTCAACATATTGAAACAACTTCCGATTTACAAAACGGTCACATAAGTCTTTTAGAATATCATCTGGCTCATCCAACCACAACACAAAGCAACTGCCAAGCATATATTCATCCAATCGCAAATAATCCGCCAATGTAACTGTTCCTGCCAAAAACGGCTCCATAAATGAGGGTAAATAGGCAAACGAGTAATCTGGATTTGCATACAGATATTTTGCTCGCTGAAAAATTTTACTTAACACAATTTCCGCACTTCTAGTAACTGGGTGAAAATAAATTTGAATATACATCTGATAACGGCTCATTAAGTAGTCCTCAATGGCATGCAAGCCTGATTTTTTAAAGGCAAGCCCGTCCTTTTTTCGCTGCATGACACGCAAAATCCGATCCAAATCAAAATTGCCATAACTCACACCTGAAAAATATGCATCCCGCAGCAAATAATCCATACGATCAGCATCAATTTGGCTGGAAATTAGACTGACAATAATCGGATTTTGATACGTTTTGGAAATAACATCCGCCACATGTTGTGGCAAGTCTGAATAAAACTGTGTTAAGCAACTATGAATTTCGGTATTTCCCAATAAAATCTGCTTGGTAAATTCCTCGTGCCTTAAATGAAAAACTTTTTCAAAAGAATGCGAGAAAGGTCCATGCCCCAAATCATGCAAAAGTGCTGAACAAAGGGCAACCAGTCGTTCCTTTTCATCCAGATCTTTATTCCATTTCTCATCAACAATTCTTCGAACAATTTCATACACACCAAGAGAATGTGAAAAACGACTATGCTCAGCACCGTGAAAAGTGAAATAGGTTGTCCCCAGTTGACGAATGCGCCGAAGTCTCTGAAATTCTTTGGTTTGAATCAATTCCCAAATGAGTCGATCATATACATGAATCTGCCCATGAATTGGATCTTTAAACACTTTCACTTCCCCTAGCGCACCATTTTGTTTTTGCATGCCATTTCACATCCCTTAGATCAAATCTTTTCTAAACATAAGCAAAAGTAAGCACATTCAAAGACAAACTGTTCCATTCATTTTTCTTAATTATAACGCAAATATACAAGTACCGAAAATAAAATATCCCAAAAATTGCAAAAAGCAGGATAAACCTGCAATGATTTGAATCAACCCTACGATTTCTTAGCAAAGGAATTTGAAATTTATAGAAAACAAAATTTACAGAGCTTTTATTTTCCATTTCAAGCCAATCACTTACATTTCCCTTTGCCAAATCAGGAAACCAAAAAAAATAGGAAATGCCACAAAAAGAGTGCAAAATTTCCTATTTCAAGCCAAGCATTACAATAACTAGAAGCAAACCCATACACCCAATTGTTTTATATTTTTCATCTACTGCTGTACCATAGATGAATATAGAGGCTGCCAAAATTGTGCCTTTAAGTAACCATACACTTCCTTTTATTTAAGAACCGTAAGCCATTTTTCCTATCATTTCCAATTCAAACACAAACAAAAAATTTTAAATCCTGCTCTTTGTATGGTAAATTTCTATCTCTAATTGGCTACCAAATGAATTTTCCAATAAAACCTCTCGGACCTAAACTATGGAGATTCTCTAACGATGACAGCGTGGTTTAACCTTTTCAATCAGTTCATCCTCTGTTCTGGCCGAAATGATACGATTATTGACAAACACAAACGGCTTTTTTCGTCCAGGTCCACAGTATGATTGGCAACCTTCTAAAATTGTTGCATTCGGATCAATTTTTTTCAACTTTTCAATCAAACTTTTCCGATTGACTGCCTGACAATCTGGACAAATCCGAAACTCATTTTTCATTATTGTGCACCTTCAATCTTCAAATCATACTTCCTCCTTAACATCAGTCCAGCGATCTTATTTTTCGGAAAAAAGTTCTCATTTCTTTTAAAAATACCCAGTAAAATCTCTATATATTTTACCCATTTCTGGGTCGGAAATCAATTGAAGCCAAGATAAATTTAATAAACTACTACACTTTTAGTTCCCAGAGGTATATCTATTCAAAATTTGGTTAAAGATAGGTTTAAACACCCTGCTATTATTAAACAAAATCACAGAACAAAAAAGAATAGAAAGGAAGATCACAATGGATGTAAAAACAAGACAGGACGCTTGGACACATGAAAATGATGTGCTTCTTGCAGAAACTGTACTCAGACATGTTCGAGAAGGAAGTACACAACTAAATGCTTTTGAAGAAGTGGGAGATTTATTAAATCGAACCTCTGCTGCATGTGGATTTCGATGGAATGCTGTCATTCGGCATAAATACGAGCATGCTTTACAATTGGCAAAAAAATACCGGAAAGAAAAAAAACGAGCAGAAAGTCAAATGAAAAGCGGAAAAGAAAGAAAAAATCTCTTGTATACGCCCCCAATGGCGCAATTGAAAGAACCTATCGAGCAGGTTTTCCACAATGAAATGCAAACAGAAGAAAAATCTCAAGATCCAATTATCTTACCGTCTGCTGAGATATTCGTTACAAATGATGAAAAAATAGAGGAAAATCATAAAACAGGTGTACCAACCCAACCACAAGGCATGTATATTCCTGAAGGGAAAAAGTTGGAAATTGGAGATGTTATTGCCTTTTTGATGAATATTAAGCAGCAAACTTCTCAAAGTTCATTTATAGAATATGAGAACATGCGACTAAAAAAAGAAATTCACAGTCTACAAGCTAAAATTCAAGGACTTGAGACACAGATTAAGAAACTCGAATCTGAAGCAAACACAATGCACGAAGATTACGATACTGTCATGAAAATTTTAAATCGAGCAAGAAAGCTGGTATTATTTGATGAGGAAGACAGTGGCTCAGTCCCAACCTTTAAAATGGACAAAAACGGAAATTTAGAAAAAGTTGCAGACTAATCCATACGTAATTTTAAACAATGGAAATAAAAAATCTAGTGAAATGATAATAAGCAAGCAATGCATAACAAATTGACTGATCGCTCTTTGATATTGAGACTGGACAAAATAAGAAAAATATAATAAAAAAATCCAATATCAATCTATCTAAACTCCGATTGATATTGGATTTTTCTATAGTCATCTAAGAAAATCAATCTCATTTGGGAGATTTTCGTTAAGTGTATCGCCATAAAAGCAAACCCTAATTCATTTTTTGCCTCCTTTGTACCCTAGATTGAAAGTCAAATTAGCTTTCAGGAATCCAAAAACCAGTTCTACATCTATTTTTCTTTTGTTTGTATATTTCCAGTTTTTTCATTTGAAAACCGTTTCATCATTTGATTTTTCAAGCAGTCTCAAGTGAAATTATTTTAGAATCATTCAACTAAACTATACCGCATTTTTCTTTAACTGAATAAGAAAAACAGGATACACATTTATCCATTTTGAAATCCTTTTACCTGCCCATTCAGCCAAATGATGCGCCAGACCAGATAACAGTTCACTCATTTCCTCCTTGACAGTTGTCCACTATCCTGCTATTTTTCTAAACATGTGGCGATTACAAATCCCAAGCCAAAACGAGCGATAAGGACTTTCATATACACCTTGTTTTCCTACCTTTTGTTATAGGGTATTCTCTCGCTGATCTCTATGAAAAAGCAAACACAAATTTTCTGCTGCTTCAGATTTGTGTAATGCCTCTTATCACTTACAATGCCTGTGCTGCCGTAATTAATGCCAGCTTATATACATCATCCGCATTGCAACCGCGAGATAAGTCGTTAACTGGTTTATTTAAACCTTGAAGGATTGGACCAACCGCATCAAAACCACCCAAACGCTGAGCGATTTTATAGCCAATATTTCCTGCATCCAATGTTGGGAAAACAAAAACATTGGCTTCACCCATTATTTTTCCATCTGGCATTTTTTGTTTCGCCACTGATGGAACAATCGCTGCATCAAATTGCAACTCACCTTCTAAAATCAGATCTGGTGCCATTTGCTGCGCCAACTGTGTAGCCTTAACAACCTTCTCAGTTTCTTCTGACTTTGCTGAACCATTGGTAGAAAAAGAAAGCATTGCAATCTTCGGATCAATGCCAAATTTTTCCGCTGTTTCTGCACAGCCAACTGCAATACCAGCCAAATCTTCTGCATTGGGATGAATGGTAATTGCACAATCTCCAAAAATATATCTTGTATCTCCCTTTTCCATAACAAAAACACCAGCAACCTTGCTTACGCCTGGCTTGGTTTTTATAATCTGTAGTGCTGGACGAACTGTGTCACCCGTTGAATGAATCGCACCACTGACTAGACCATCCGCCTCTTTCATATGAACAAGCATTGTACCATAATAGTTTTCATCCTTTAATAACTCTTGTGCCTGTTCTTCTGTTGCTTTTCCCTTGCGACATGCTACAAATTCAGCAACCTTCTCGGAAAAATTTTTATCTGTTGAATGATGTAAAATTTGAATGCCATCCAATGATAAACCTAGAGACTTTGCTTTTGCTTGTAATTTTTCTGCCTCACCAATTAAAATTGGAACAACAAGTCCTTCCTTTGCCAATCGGACAACTGCTTCTAAAATACGAATATCTTCCCCTTCTGGAAACACAATTTTTTTATTTTTTCCTTGTACCTTCTCCTTTAACTCATTAAACAACTTCGACATGTTGACTGCTCCTCTCTGTATTTTTCTATATTTTATAATACTTTTATCATACAACTTTTAACAAAACTTGAAAAGAATAAGAAGCAAAATAAGCAAGTGATTACATCTGACCTTAAACTACAAAAACAGCCTAACGTAAGAGAGCAGAAATTTTTTGGCATATGTATTTTATAAAACAAAAAGATGCTGAGTTCAAAATAAAAACAATCACTGGAAGAACGTTCTCCCTATTCTAAACTTACCATCTGGTTGCTTTTGTAAACAATATCTTCTTAACCTTTATTGTAAGGTTAAAGCTTCTTTTATTGCACCAATTTATGATCATAAACTAAAAGATGAACACCCTAAAGTATACATGTGCAACAAATAATAAAAACAAATGATACAAAATACATAATGAACAGCTTTAAAAAGATTTGAATGCACGAAAAAATCTGTTTTATTTTAATTTTAAAATATTATATTGTTTTATTTCAAGCTAAGAAAGAAAATATTGATGATTCATTAACATACAGTACTTATCAATAATGAAACAAACAAAAAAGTTTATTTTACCATTTATAAACAAGCTTCGATATGACCAAAGGAAAATGATACAAAACAGTGTCGCTCCCTTTCATCACATATGCACTTATCTTACTTTATTTTGATTGCAAATTTCAGAAATGAGTCTCCTCTTTATCATTTTCCATAATGCTATGACTAGAATTCTATCTTTTCTTCAACCCCTAATTGAGAACGGAATTCTGCAGTTGCATTTTCTAAGTGAAATATTTTCAACTGATATCCTGTCTGTTCATTGTATATTTTTTGCATAGCTGGTGTATGACTTAAAACCATATTCGCAATAGTATCATCTGCTTCAAATACAGCTTTTCCATAATATCTTAAAAAACCTGTATCTTTCTGAGCGCATAACTCAATATACGGATGATTCTGCATTTGCTTATATACCTCTTTAAACGAACCAATTCCAAAGTATATTTTATCATTGGATAACATATGAAAGGCAATCGGACGACATTTAGGTTTGTTACCATCTACTGTTGTCAAGAAAAAAACTGGACATTCTTTCAAATAATTTTCTACCTTTTCAATATTACTCATATATTTTCCCTCCATTATTGATTACCTGCTGCTTGTCGTATTTTATAATTATTACAGTTTAATTATATATCGAATGATTTACATAACAAGTACGATATTTTATAATACCTACTATTTCATTGGATACTGAGGAGAGGAGAGAATAGAATATGAAAAAAGATTTATACGGAGCTTGCCCATTTGTTACCACACAGAAAATTTTACAAGGCAAATGGGCAATTCTCATATTACATTATTTGAGTGATGGTCCAGTAAGATTCAATGCATTACAAAAAATGGTACCCAACATGACACATGCCACATTATCAAAACAATTAAAACAATTAGAAGCATATAACTTGATCATTAGAAAAGAATATCCTCAGATACCTCCGAAAGTGGAATACGATTTGAGTGAAGTTGGAAAAAATTTTTTACCCGTTTTAGATAGTATTAAAGATTTTGGGAATAAATACATTGACTATTTACAAACAAGACAGTAATTCAAAATAATCTTTTATTTCATTACTATATTATTGAAAAATAAAAGATGTTTACGTTTTGTTCCTTACCCTGTCAATCTTTTTGTACCCATATAATCTCACACAAGAGAAATCGTCAGCAGACTTCTGCACATGAAGCAAGGACTATTTTCTTTACGCGCATAATGATTTATCATTTTCCCCAAGCAAAACAAGAACAAATTTAAGAAGAGATACAAGATGTCCTATGTCCTCTAAATAAAATCCCCAAAACACCGATAAAATCAGGTTTGGGGAACATGTAACAACTGATGAAAAGATAATCAGAAATCCTTTTGAGTTTTATGTTCAATCCAAAAAGTCTATCCTTTCTTTACGTTTAAGACTTTTCTTCCAATATCAAACCGCCAAATCCAAGCAAAACATTCGCACTTCCTCTTGGACATGTTATAATTAGAACGAATTCAATCCATAAGGAGGTTTTTATTTATGAAAGAGATGCCAACAGAGGGACGGCGTGTTGAAGCTGTCAAAACAACTGAGGGCTGGTGCTCACTAAACATATTTTATCATATGGACTGGCCTGCATGGAGACAAGTTGATCAAGCGCTGCAAACCGAATACATCAATCAATTGATTGCTGTTTTAAATCAATGGACAGAGGTAGAAGCTGCTGAAAAAGGATCACATGCTTTTTACTCCGTACTTGGTCAAAAAGCCGATCTACATTTTTGGATTTTACGTCCAACAATGGCAGAAATTCATGATGCACAGCACCAGTTAGAAAAGCTGCCAATTGCAGACTTCTTTATCCCGGCTTACTCCTTTGTTTCCATATTAGAGGCAAGCAATTATTTGCCAGTTGAATTTACTGATGACCATCCGATGGTTCGTGCCAAATTGTACCCAACCATTCCAAAACTTATGTATAGTTGTTTTTACCCAATGAATAAAAAACGTGATTTGGATGACAACTGGTATATGCTTTCACTTGAGCAACGTCGTCCACTCATGGCTTCACATGGTGAGACCGGACGCAAATACAAAGACACACTCAAACAATACACAGCTGGCTCCATCGGCTTAGACGACTGGGAATGGGGCATTACACTGATCGGCGATGATCCAGTCGAATTCAAAAAAATCGTGACTGAAATGCGTTTTGACGAAGTAAGTGCACGATATGGAGAATTCGGTCCGTTCTATATCTCAAAACTTCTTCCTATGGATCACATCCAAAATCATTTTAAACTATAACAATAAAAAATAACGTTAAAAACATATTCAATCATAAAACAGAGGTAAACTTAAGCACACTTTGAATTTTGCTATGTAGGAGCTGATAAAATTCTTAAATTACTTGCTTGGATTTACCTCTTTTTTCTTTTGCCTCCTAAATAAAAAAGTGCACCATATCTTTTTTCATTTCTTTTCACATTTCATACGCATTAGGCATACATATAAAAAGAATCACATATTGGCCCAGGAGGTGAAAAATTACATTGAGTGTCATTAAATATACGAGTAAAGATGTTGACTTGCTTGCTCGATTAATGCGTGCAGAAGCAGAAGGAGAGGGGCAAGAAGGCATGTTAATGGTGGGAAACGTTGGTGTGAATCGTGTGTTATCTGACTGCTTAGATTTTAAAAACATCCGCAATGTTAACGACATGGTTTTTCAGAGTCCTGGTGGATTTGAAGCAACACAAAAAGGATATTTTTATCAAAGAGCACGTGAGCAAGAAAAAAAGCTGGCCAAACGTGCTTTAGCAGGAGAACGGATTCATCCAGCAACATATGCGCTTTGGTTTTTTCGTCCAACTGGAGAATGTCCCAGCACCTGGTACAATCAGGTGAACTCTGGACGGTATAAAAATCACTGCTTTTTTATTCCAACTGAGCAAGATTGTCCGAATGTTTATCGTTAACAACTAGATATCAAAAACCAAAGCAAAAATGGTTTTTTTGTGTGTTCCATGTAGTTTTCTTTTCTTAGACGAGCGAGCTACAAATCTATAACAAATTTGGGCTTAATTTGTACTCTTCTTCTATAATAAATTTCACTCATGCAAAAGCACTAGAAAAAATATGTTCAAACCAGCTACTTTAATTTTCTGCAAAGACACTTTTTGTTCCTGTTTCTTTCAATAAAAAGGAGGTTTACCATGTACGGAAATCAAGAATTTGGAAATCAAAATTTGATGTATCGTGGGCAAGGCGGGTTTTTTGAGCCAGCTGGAGGTTATTTACCACCCAATTATACAGGAGCGGCTTATCCCAATGCACCGCAACAAGGGCAATCTGGTAGCCCAACACAACCTGCCATGATGACAACCGTTCCAAAAACAAACGGTTCACAAAATCAAACCACATATGGTCCTTTTGGTGTAACTGGTCCGCGTCAAGAGGAATCCTATATTGAAAATATTTTACGCGTAAACGTTGGAAAGCTTTGCCGTGTATATATGACCTATGATGGAAGTAAAAGCTGGACAGATAAAGCATACGAGGGTATTTTAGAAGCAGCCGGAAGAGATCACATCGTTATAAAAGATACCCAATCAGACAGACGGTATTTACTTTTAATGATTTACTTGGATTATGTGGAATTTTTCGAGAAAATCAATTACTATTATTTTGTAAACAACTATTATATTTCCAATTTCACTGAGGCAGATTTGGATCCGGCAATTAAAAAAGCAATTTTTCCAGTTGGTCCGGCTGCTAGCACACTACAACAGTAAAAAATAAAATCAAGGTTGGGGAATTTTATCAAACAATTGTAAATCAAGTTTTCCTATGAAAATCTTATGCCCACTGTGCAAAAGCATAAGTGCACACAGGCTGCTCGAAAAAACAATTATTTTGGCTGAGTTGTGATATGCACATCGGGCAGATTATTTTTTAGAAAAATACAAGTACTTTGCCCCGACCTTTGATTGATAATCGGATGGTGACCCAATGAAACAGATGCTTCAACAAGCTCAAATGATTTTTTTTGATATGGACGGAACATTATACGAAGGCAGAAAACATTATGATACATATGCCCAGCAACTTATGCTGCAAGTTCCAAAAAACAAACAAGAAAGCTTTTGGCATAATTATACACAAGCGATGAACAAGCAACTACCGTTAAAGCCTGGAACAATTTTCTTAAAACAATCCCAAAACATTATACAAGTTGACCCTTTCACATTATCCTCCATTTTTATATCAGACTGGAATGGAAATCGAGTTTATGAATCTATCCATATTAAAGATTTACCTTCTGACTGCTATATTCCTGTTGGTGATGCTTGGTGGATCGCTTATGTCTGTGCTGTTCAGGCGGGCAGTTCTCCGGATTTTTCCGCTTATGAAAAAACAAAAGAGATCATGTTGACTGCACAATACAACTTTCCCAAAACAAAAAATCTAAAAGAAAGTTTATCTCGACTAAAATCAAAACAAAAAATTTTCATTTGCATCACAAACAGCTATGCAGAAGATGCCAAAAGTTTGTTGAAATTTTTGGGATTGTATGATGTGTTTATGCATATTGTGGCACCTGGAAATAAACCACAGGAAATCAAAAATCACTTTTATCGATATTTGAATCTTTACCACTTGAAACCTGAACAGGCACTTTCTATCGGTGACAACATTTTTAATGAAATTATACCCGCACTGCAAATGGGTATGCCTGCCATTTTACTTTCTGATTGGGGGGAAGACTATACACATCCGAGACTAAAAATTGTTCCAACATTGGAAAATATATTCGATTAAAATCAGCTATAATTATAGAGAAAGAATCTTTTAAACATGATCTGCTTTCCAACGTAAAATCCAAAAACAGTCTAGGAGAACCACAAATAAAACCCTCTATCCTTACAAAGAGGCAAATTTTGCCACGCACTAGGTAGAGGGTTTTTTCATCACATATTTTATGCGCTTTTTTCTTCTACTTTCTTCATATCATTTTCCTTTTTTGCTACCAAGGCAAGTTTCGGAACAATCCGCAACGCATTATCATTGCAATGATCCACGCATTTGCCGCATAACATACAGTCTCCAGCCGTAACATAAATCGCACCTTGATCAACTACTGGCACCAATATTTCCGAATCCGCAAGACATACCTGTTTACAATGATTACAATGGATGCATTTATCATGGTCTATTTTTACATGAAAATTCCCCGCTTTACCCACCACTTGGTAAAAACCACCGATTGGACAAAGCGAACGACACCAAATACGTGTTGCAAAAAACACTTCGGCAATCACAATAGCAATAAAACTCCAAACGCCAAGACCCGTTGCAAAAATAATTCCTTTCATCACTGTACCGATCGGATTAAACATTTCATAAACTGGAAGACTTGAAGCAAATGATAAAGCAAGAATAATTAACGCAATCCATATTTTGGTATAACGATTGACTTTGACATCGTATCGTTTTTTAATTTTAAACAACTTCCGCAGCCTATTGCAAAACTCTAAAATTAGGTTTACAGGACAAACCCAACCGCAGAATACACGTCCACGAATGAGAAAATAAAATGCAAAAATAGTTACAGCTCCAATTAGCAAAACAGTATGAACTGTTTTAGAAGCAAAAATAATTTGCAAGGCACCAAAAGGATCGGTTAGCATAATCCCCAAAATTTCCGAGGACGATAAAGTCCCGAAAAAAAAGTTTTCACCCTCGATTTCAGCCAAGAAAGGCGTTAAAAATAAGAGCAGGACAGCAAATTGAACAATTCTTCGTACAATCGTCCACTTTGGCAGCTTTTTTGAATGATTTTTCATTCCAATCACCCTTATATCAAAATTTTATGTTTACTATGTTGCTCGACTGGGTCGAATAACCAATGCCTTCGGGTCATGAATGCAGGCTGAAACACAATAGCCACAACCCGTACATTTTTCTTGATCTACAACCGGCTTTCTGTCTGGGAATGACAACGCTCCTTCTATCGGGCAGGCCCGTATACAGTAATCACACATCACCTGCTGATACGCAACGCAATTGGAAGGTCGTACAGTCACTTTTGCCAATGGCTGATACGCTTCTTCGCTTTTTCTAAGCGCACCTGTTGGACAAACCTCTATGCATTTCTCACAAAAGCTACAAGGTGCCTCATTCAATCGCATATAAGGTGTATTCATTAGAACTGTGCCTTTTTTATGACCAAATAATGCGATTGTTTCTGTGGGACAAATCATTTTGCATGCATTACAGCGCGTGCACAATGAGAGAAATTCAATTTCATCCACTGCACCTAACGGTCGGATAAAATCACGTTCCTTTTTTATTTGAGGACCGACTACCTCAGCTAAAAAACGGATGGAAGATTTCCAATTCAGTCTTAGAAAATCACGACGATCCATTTCTTCTGTCATCATTAAACTACCTTATTCTTCAATGTTGGATCATCTTCAAAATTACAATAGATTAGATTCACTGCAAGAACTCCTGTAATTTGAATAAAATCCTTTGTCAAGTCATAGCTTGCATCGAGTGTTTCAGCCTCAACTGTAATAATAATTTTATAACCTTCTACATGATGTACTTCTACACCTTCACACTCTCCTAACTTTTCAGCGACCTGCTTGACTTTATCCTGTACGGTTTCCACTACAATACTTGAAATGACCATTTCTTTCACTCCTAAAAGGTATAAAAATGATTACCTGCCATAAGTTTGTTCATGACAGGTAATTCACTGCCTTATTTTTGAATGACCGGATGACAAGTAATACAAACTTCACGCGCTGGTGCTACACCTTTGGAAGTCGTTTCGTCCACAAAATGATTCTTTGGCACTGTTGTATCACTTGCATATTGATTGGCTGCACTTTCATTATGACATACCAAACATGCGTTATAATTTGACCCCCCCTTTTCCCAACGTCCTTCATGGTCTGAAGGTTGTAAAAGCGGTGCACCTGTCAAAAATTCTCCATTATTAATATCTTTAGCGGCTTCTGTATCAGAACTACTAAATATGTTGGAAAAATTAAATACACTGGCAACAATCATTCCGACGAATAAACAAACAACAAATACGAGAATACCACTCTTTTTAGACATGATGTTTTCCTCCTATTAAACTTTCTCAATACGGACACAAGTTTTCTTGTAATCCGGTTCTTTTGAAAGCGGGCAATAATAATCATGTACCGCTAAGTTAATCAATGTTTCCTCTGCAAAGAATGGAGCAAATACCATACCCGGATTGGGTTGTGTACGTCCTGCTGTCGAAACCTTAATTTCAAATTCGCCATGGCGGGAAATCACTTTAACCTTGTCACCATTTTTAATGCCAAGTTTATTACAATCCTCTCGATTCATATCCAATAGTGCTTCTGGTAACGCACGATTTAATTCTGGCACACGACGTGTCATAGAGCCAGAATGCCAGTGTTCAAGAAAACGACCTGTACAAAACCAGAATGGGTACTCTTCATCCGGAGATTCTGCCGGTTCCTCGTACGGACGGAAAACCGCACTTGGCTTTTTATCAGCTGATTTATAGAAAGATACATCATTTGCCAAACCAACATCGCCATACATTTCCACACCGATTTGGTCATAGCCTTCTTCCTGCTTACCATAGGAGAAGCGCCATTTTGTTTCCAACCATTGACCATTCACCTCACGAACTGGCCAAGTCATACCATTATGACTTAAATACTCATCATAAGGCGCAAGCTGTTTATTTTCCATTTTTAATCCTGATTCAAACTTACCTTCTGTGTTTTTATTAATGGCTTGTGCAGCCGGTTTTAATTCTGGATTTGAGAAAATACGATATTCTTCAAATAACAAACGATTGGTTTTTCGTGCATCCCCGACAAAATCATCTTTTTCCTTATCCCATACAAACCCAAACAACACATCAAACGCAGGCTTATCACCGATTTTCACATCGGCAAGCACTCGTTTCGCCACTTGAACAAAAATCCATCCGTCCCATTTTGCTTCACCCATTGGCTCCACACATTTTTCAAAAACTGCAGTCCGGCGCTCGGCATTTCCAAATTGTCCTTCACGCTCTACCCACATCGCTGCTGGGAGTACAACATCGGCATATTGTGCGGATAATGTAGGATATACCTCATTGACAACAATAAATCCGTCAATAACTCCTTGATATTCAGGTTTTTTCGCCAAAAAGCGTGTCAAATTCGGCATAGAAACCGCCCAATTGTTTGAAGCAGTCCATAAGAAATCTATATTTCCTTTGGAAAGCTCACGGAAAATTTTTACCGTATGGAAACCAGGAGTCTCAATCGGATCCAAATACCCTTCTGGTAAATCCCAAACCGCCTCTGTAAATCGACGATGCTGTGGGTTGTTAACCACCAAATCTGCTGGCAAACGATGAGAGAACAAACCAACTTCACGTGCTGTACCACACGCAGATGGCTGACCTGTTAATGAGAATGGTCCACATCCAGGTTTTGCAATTTTACCAACTAAAAAATGAATATTGTAAATATTATGATTCATCCATGTGCCACGCGTATGTTGGTTAACACCCATTGTCCATAAAGACAAGACTTTACGGTTTGGATTGGCAAACTCTTTCGCCAGCTCTTCAATATCACTTGCAGGAACACCTGAAAGCTCGGAAACATATTCAAGCGTGTACTTACTCATCATCTTTGCAAATTCCGCAAACTCAATATTCCAAACATCTCCACCCTTTTGACCAATCTCCGATGCATCATATCCGTCCTCATAAGCATGACTCAAATTCTCTGTTCCTGCTTTAAATTGTACATGATCATGAATAAACTTCTCATCATACAGCTTATTTTGAATAATATAGTTACAAATGGCATTGGCGATCGCTAAGTCTGTCTGTGGCTTAAAAAGTAAAACCTTATCCGCTGTTTCAGAGGTACGTGTACGAAGCGTTGTAATATCATAATGACGTACCCCTTTATTGCTTACCTTACGTGCTGTCAAACGTGAATACAATACAGGATGCGCCTCAGCCATGTTTGCACCCCATGTCACAAATACATCCGCTTCATCTAAGTCGGAATATGAACCAGCAGGCTCATCAGTTTGGAAAACATTCATAAAGGCAACAACAGCACTTGCCATACATAAGCGCGCATTGGGATCAATATTGTTACATAATAACCCAGCTTTCCAGAACTTAGACATAATATATCCTTCTGTAATGGCCATTTGTCCTGAACCCCAAAATGCAATACGAGATTTATCTTTTGCATGTGCTTCTTTTAATTTTTGTGCAACAAGATCCAATGCTTCATCCCAAGTTGCTTCTCGAAATCCATCCATCGAACCTTTTGTTGTTTTATCATCACGAATCAACGGTTTGGTTAGACGATCTTCTCCATACATAATCTTTCCTAAATAATAACCCTTCACACAATTTAGACCTTTGTTTGAGCCATTATCTGGATCACCGATTGTCGCAACCAATTTCCCATCTTTTACACCACATAATACACCACATCCCGTTCCACAAAAACGGCAAACCGCTTTTTTCCATTCATCTGGTTGCACTGCACTATCTTGTTTGGCTGATGTAGAAGATGATTTTGAACTGCTACAGCCCGCTGCCGCTAAGGCAAAGGATACAGCCGCTGCTTTTAATAAAGATCTTCTTGATAATTCCAAGGTAAGCACACCTCCTAAAATAATTAAAATAATCCTTCTATCTCTCGGGGTTTGATACGAATTGCAACGGGTTCACTGACAACACAACGTTCCTCACAAATTCCACAACCCACGCAATACTCTTTGTTAATGATCGGTTCAAATATGGTATGAATATTGTCACCTTCACGTAGTTTATAATTGATGGTAATCGCTTGATCGATCAATGGACAGGCACGATAACAAACCTCACAGCGATTCCCTTTTAACGCAATACAATTTTCACGATCTAATACGGCTACACCCATTTTGACATCCGAAACCTTCTTGATTCCAGAAAGTGCCTCCGTCGGACAGACCTCTACACAAGGGAAATCCTCACATAGCTGGCAAGCTCCCTCACGTGGTACAATATACGGTGTCCCAATCCCTACACCATGTGATGCATCGCCTACCTTAATGACATCATGTGGGCAGGCCTGTACACATTTATCACATCGAATACATTGTGCCAGAAAGCTATCTTCATCTGAGGCACCCGGCGGACGCAATACACTTCTTGTCCCCTTCTTCATCAAACTCAATAGTTGGTAACCTGCCAAACCACCAACCAAAACTTTTAATCCTGTTAAAAAGTTCATATTCAAAACCACCTTCTCCATATCCAAAAAGACGTATTGAACCTTTGTTCGTTCGTCCAAAAGAGAGATCTCCACCCCCAAAATACAACTATACTTTTGTCAGGTGGAGATACTTCATTTACATCCCGCTCTTATTTTATTGTGGAGCTACATTTGGGAAGTAATCTGTAAGTGCATGATCACGTTTTTTCGTGCTGTCTTGCTCTGCTTGAACGGCAGCAATTGTTTTGTCAATTTCAGCGTTCAATTCATCTAAATCAACACCTTTTTCTACCAATGCTGCAGTTGCAATTTCAATTGCTTTTAAGGATGCAACGGTAGAAGTTTTACAGTTTTGCATACCGATTTGTGGTGCATGGAATCCGGCACCATTTTCAGCTGCCACATAATCCCAATACATTTGTCCTTTACGCACATATTGCTGTGCTTCTGCAATAATTGATTGATCTACCTTAGATGTAATCATTTTATTTACATAATAATGTGCTTTGGCAGACGCTTCCTCTGCTTCATGTAAAGCAGCAATATGGTTATCTTGAATATCTCCAACCAGTCCTTTTAATTGGTCAACTGTTTTATCAGAGTGACAACCTTGACAAGAAATCTCAACTGTTTTCAATGGAGAAGTCCATTGGTGAGAAGAGAATTTCTTACCATCTTGAACCATATAAGGCATATGACAATCTGCACAAGCTACACCCGCTTTATAGTGTGGCCCTTGTGAGAATGTTTCAAAATCCGGATGCTGCATTTTAATAATGCTGGTACCTGAAATTGTACTTACATAGTCTTTTGCAAACGAACCGTCACCATTTGTTGCAGATTTAGACTCATAGTACTCCCACATTGCATCAGCGCTTATACCTTTATCCCATGGGAATGTTACAGTTTTGCCATCATCAGCAAAATAGTACTCCACATGACATTGGGCACATACTAAAGTACGCATTTCGTTTTTAGACGCTGTTTTCCAATCAATGCCAATCGCTTCAAATCCGGTTTCAGCATATTGGCGTGTAATACGCAATTCCATAGTTTGTGGATCATGACAGTCAGAACACCCAATTGGAGAATGTCCCATTTCTTCCGCTTTTGGCCACACATCATTTAAAAAACTTCCAGAGTAATAATCTGTACCCATTGTTTCAATCAATGTTGGAACCGCACTCGATTTACAAGATAAACAAGCTCCTACTTGTTTTTCGTTATCACCGATACGAAGTGTACGATTTTCACCACCTGTATCTTCTAAAGCAAATGGATGTCCACGATCTTCGGCATAGTCAAGTGAGAAAGCATAACCTTGCCATAAAATCGGTAACAACGGCTCTTTGTCATCCATAAATTTGGAACGGCGAACAGAACCGCCATACTTTGTATCTGATTCATCGTTTGCTGCAGCATAATAACTTTCATACTGTAATGGATATAAATCTTTAAACGCTTCATTATTAATTGTATCCGCAGGTAAGCCAGTTGAGGCCACTTTGTTTTCCGATGCGGTTTCATCATTGAAACAACCGGAAAGTGCCAGTGCCAAAACCACCGCAGATGAAATCAATAAACTCTTTACTTTGGATTTCATAACCTAAACCTCCCACATCATTATTTTTCACTTGCACGCTCATTCACACTTGTATTTGCAGGCTCTTTAAATTCATCAGTCTTAAAAAATTGTTTTCCATGCGGCATACCTCTATGACAATCTGTACAGAGTTCTTTTGCATCATGCGCTACATCTGTTAGTACATTTGAATGACAGCTACGACAATTCTCATCTACAACTTCAATTGTCCAATCGGTTGCCTGCATCACATCTGGGATTTTACTGCTTGCAAAGTTGTTGTAATAAATATGTCCCAAACCTACCCGAGCTTTGGATACCAACTTGCCAACAGTACTTTCATGTGGCAAATGGCAATCATTACAACTCAACTGTGCATGTGAAGAATTCAACATAGTGGCCACAGGTGCCTTCATAATGTGACAACTTGCACAAAATTCCGGAGAATCTGTGTACTCCAGAGTTTTTTGCGCGCCCACAATCAAGACAATCCCAACCACCAGACCAACGAGTGCAACCATCCATAACTTGCCTTTATTTTCTTTTACCTTACTCATTTTACAGTACCTCCTCCCTAAGTTTTTTGTGAAATAAACACCCCATTTATTTCAATTAAATTATACATATATTACATCAGCATGTATGTGTCATCTTTGTTAAAAAAAATGCAGCCTTTCTGCACATTTTCTCAGAAAAATTTGCACGATATAGTAAAACATTCACGTATAGTGTTTTACTTATTATTACTCTGTTTTTCTAACATGAAATTGTTTTAAATCCACTTACTTTTTTCTGGAGCAGATACATATGCACCATTCAAATAGTGTATATATCACTCAAATATGAAAACGAATTTTTTATGAATTTTTTTATCTGAATGATATTTTAAGAGGTATTCCAACAAAATGATAAGGCTTCAATCGATCCAAAAAGATTCCTAATTAAAAAATATATTCTTTTTAAAAAGTTTATACTTAATATTTTTATTATAAATTCACTACTTAACTCTATATATTTTATATTCCCCGATCTAAAAAAGACAAAAAAGACTGTGAGAAAAATCGAAAATGACTGCTTTGTATTTGAGCTATTCTTTGTGAATAAACTACAAACAGATTACAAACCAAAACGGTTAGATTTGTGCGATGTCTCTTCTTCATATAGACTGCTAACCTATATAAGATGTTTTGCAAAGAACATTTTTGTTTCAGTGATTTTTCAACCATACAAAAAATACCGAGCCCCAAATTCTTGGGGCACCGGTATTTCTATTGATATTGATCAACAAGAATCTCTAGATTTCGGGCAGTCGTTTCACCAATAATCCGCTTTTGCACAATCCCATTTTTATCAATGATAATGGTTTCTGGCTGACCAGTGACACCGTAATCTTTCATAATTTCACGCCTCTTATCAAACAGATAAACTGCATTTGAATCATGCCGATCAATAAATGTCTGGACGGTTTCTTGCAATTCACCAACATCAACAATAAAAAATTTCGCTTTTTGGGTTTCTTCCATTTTTTGATGGAATTGCTCCAGTTCATCTGCTTCCGCTACGCAAGGTTCACACCAAGTTGCAAAAAAGTTCAAAACGATAACCTCACCTTTATAATCCGCCAGATCAAACATTTCTTTATTGATATCTTCCAATTGAAAAAACTTTGCCGGATCTCCTTCGTTAATTGCACTGGAGGCACTTCGCAGCCCGAGTGCCATAAAAATAATCAAGACAATAATGACAGCCAGAACAATGACAACCACCCATGTTTTTGGGCCCTTTTGCACAGCTTGCTCTTCTTTAAAAGTTTCTTCCTGCAAAATTGTTTCCTCCTTATTTTCTGGAATCACTTTAGATGCCAAAGATTTGGCAGACAGTATCGTTTGACCGACAAACAAAATTCCTAGCATCCAATATGGTCTAAAACTTTGCGACCTAGCTCTCCATATCTTTTAAAAACTGGATCTCTTTTAAAATCCTATCTTGTTTTTTATTTAGATAAAATAAATAGCCTGTATACATCAGCCAAGCAATTCCATAAACTGAACCAACAAAGAGTAAAGTATTATCCATTTTTATTTCTCCTATCCTAAAATTTTTTCTTGCAGATGTTCTTTTGCCTGCTGCACAGCAATACGTGCCTTTTCGATATAAACACCTTTTTGTAAAAGTACAAGATAAATCAGTGTGAATGTAATGAAAGAAAATATCATAGTAAAAAGCATATTCCCCTCCATTCCACCACCACCTTTTCCAAGCACGACTGGATGAAGCTTGGCATTCCACCAACGAATGGCCATAAAGACAACTGGTACATCAAGCGCACCAATAATTCCAATAACCGCAGACATTCTCGCTTTCTTATCCCAAGGGGCATCCATATGACGAACAACCAGATAAGCAACAAAAATAAACCACAAAATCAAAGTGGTCGTCAGCCGTGGCTCCCATTCCCACCAGGTGTTCCAGCTTGAACGCGCCCAAAACATTCCAGATAAAAGCGCAAATGAAATCAGCATAACACCCAGCTCTGCACTGGCTCCCGCATAGATGTCATAAATTCTTTTTCTTGTGATTAAGTAAGCAGCACCACAAATTGCAACTACAATAAAAGATAAAAACGCTGTCCATGCTGCTCCAACGTGAAAATAAAAAATCTTTTGAACCGGTCCCATCACCTTTTCAATACTTGAGTAAATAAAAATTAAATATAAAAGAACAAACATCATCAATGTAGAAATCCACATCAAAGCCTTATGATATTTTGGAACTGGCAGCAGTTCATCCACATATTGTATTGCATCGGTCTGTTTGCTTTCTTTCATCCGTTACACCTCCTGAATGTACTCATACAGTAAAAAACCGGCAGCAAAAATAATTACGTCATATGCACCAACCAATTGAATCCACGATATTGCTGATGAAAGATTTTCAGGGCTATTTAAAAATACCTTTGTCGCTTGGGTGACACCAATTAAAAGTGGGCTGACGATTGGAAACAATAAAAGCGGCAAAATCATTTCTGCACTTTTGGTTTGCGCAGACAATGCCGCAAGCAATGTGCCCGCACTAATAAAGCCAAATGTTCCAATCAACAGTACAAGTATAAAATGACCTAAATAAGACAAATCAAATTTATAATCAAATAACAAGAACAGAAACGGAATCGCAATAAGCTCCACAATCAAAAGCAAAATAAAATTTGCCAAACATTTGCCTAAATAAACAGATGATGCATCAATCGGAGCAATATTTAAGGCAAATATCGTATCATTTTTTGATTCTGCAACAAATGCCCGATTCAAACCAAGCATTCCACCGAATACAACAAGCACCCAAATCAATCCTGGAATCAATGCTTGTACATTTGCTCGCATCGGATCAAAAGCAAAGCTAAACACCAACACAACAAGCATGGAAAAAATTAACATAGCACCAATGGTTGCTTTTGTTTTCCATTCCGTATATAAATCCTTTTTGGCAATCTTTAGTGCATCTTTGATTAGCATCCGGCTTTCCCTCCCTCTACGACTTGTTTGTATCTTTCGTAAAGAATTGCTGCATCACCTTCAGCTACAGAAAAATCATCTGCAACTCTTCCACCTTTAATAATAATAAAACGATCGCAAATTTTTGCCGCCTGCATAAAATCATGGGTTACCATTAAAATCGTCGCTTGATCTTTTTTCATTTCTTCAATCACTTGGTTCAAAATTTCAACTGCACTTTGATCCAAACCAGTATGTGGTTCATCCAGCAATAAAAGCTGCGGTCGATGAATCATTGCACGTGCAATTGCAATTCGTTGCATCATACCACGTGAAAAAGAACGAACCGGCTCGTGTGTAAACAGCTTTAAACCGACTTGGTCAATCAGCTCTGAAACACGAAGCTCCAAATCAGGGATATGATAAATGGAACCAAAAAATTTGAGATTCTCATAAGGGGAAAAATGGTCATACACCATACTGGCATGTGGCAAAAAGCCGACCATTTGCTTCAGGGCTGTTGCATTTTTCCGAATATCTTGACCAGCAATGGTTACTGTACCAGAAGTTGGCTTCATAATCATTGCCAGCACCTTCAAAAGTGTACTTTTTCCGGCACCATTTGAGCCAAGAATACCAACCGTTTCGCCTTTATTTATTTTTAACTGTATACCGCGCAAAATGGTTTTGTCTCCAATTCTTTTGACAAGTCCGTTCACTTCTATCATTACATGTTCCACCTTTAGTCAAGAAACTTATTCAACTCTTGATTGACTTGTACAAGCAATTGCTTATAAGCGAGATTTTTCTGTACAAACTCTTCTTCACTTACTTTAGAGGATTCACGCTTTTCTTCCAGCTCAACAATTTTTTCCATAATGGCGCGTTTTCGCTTCACAAGCTGCTGAAATTCTTGCTCCTCTTTATTTTCCAAAACTTTTTTCTCTTCCTGACGACGCTTAGCTGTAAAATAACCGAAAAATGAAATTCCTGCTACAACGATCACACTCATTAAAATTAAGAAAATATGCGGATCAAAATTGCCTAGCACCGATGTTTTCCATAGACGGATATGTCCAGCCGTATGAAAGGCCGGACTGTTGCGTGTAACTTGATTGGTTGTACTTCCAGAATTCTCCGTCGTATCGCTGTTTGTACCTGAGCCGTCCGTATTTTGCGCAGCCGCTGCTTCTTTTTGAATTTGCTTAAATTTTTCAAGTCCGTTTTCTTTTAACTGATAATGAATTTCCAGCGTTTGTCCAGCCCGAACCTTTTCTGCCACATAAGAATGTACATTGTTCTCGCTACCTGCATCCTGGATTGTGATTTCCCCCACAAATGTAACATCCTGTACCTCAACTGGGAATTGCAGAAGAAGCAAAGAAATATCTGTCGGGAACTGATAAGAAAGAACTGCTTCCCGATTATTTAATGAAAATTCACAAACATAGCGCCCTTGTACTCCCGTTTCACTATTTGCCTCTACTTTTACCGGGACGACAAACGTTTGATTGGTAAATTGTGCAAGTGTCGGATCAATACCTGGATCAATATTCTCATAACCGGCTGGTAACGGCAATTCTACATTGCCCTGAAACATACTGGTACCTTGATTTAAAATTTGGTAAAAACCAACAATTTCAATCGAATTTTCGCTTTGTGGTGAGATGATAAGTGCTTGTGTCTTCGTTTCAAGCGTTGCCGTATTTGCTGATACCCCTGGCAACGGCAGCACAAATAATAAGGAAAAAAGCAAACAGAATGCTATCCATAATCTTGCCTGTCGTTTCACTTATTTGTCACCCTCTTTTCTTCTTGCCAATTCTTCTTCGATTTCTTTTTCAACTTGGCGCATCATTTCATCATCAATACCTTCAAGATTGGCAACTGGTTCTCGGATTTCCATTAAATCCGCTGCTTCCTTTTCATGCTTTTTCTTTAATTCTTCGTAGTCTTCTTTTGTTACTTTTCCCATTCGATATTCAAGTTCAAGCTCGTTTAATGTTGTGAACACAACCTCTTTTAATGCTTCTTTACTTGGCTTTTCCTTTTGTATACTACGTACAAACGGAACTTGTCCGGAAAACAAAGGCATAACTGTAATAAACAAAGCGACCACAACAAGTACTACGGTCAATATAAATCCGATAACGTCCATTTTTTCACATCCTAAAGAAACTTTTTGCGCTCATCTTCAATCATTTGGCGAATGACATCCGATTCTGCCTCATTTTCAGATAATTTAACATCCTTTTCTTTTTCTTGTGTACTTCCACTTTTTTTCACCCAAATACGAACCGCTGCAAAAATTACAACGGCCACAACAGCAATAAGAAAAAATGGGATCACATAAGCAGAAATGGTATTCAAACTTCCATGTGGCTTCAATAAAATTGATTCACCATAATTTTCTACAAAATAATCCAAAATTTCATCCGTTGTTTTTCCTTCATTCAACAACTCAACTATTTTATCCTTGGCTGTTCTTGCAAGCGGACCACTTGGGCAGGCGTAAAGCGAACTGCAACTATCCTGACTGTGAAGCTGCTCCGCAACCGCCTTAAACTCCGGTGTGTAATACTCTGGTCGGTTTGGATCAAAATCCAACGGATCCGCTTCTTTTGCATATCCATGAAGCAGCATACTTTGTCCAAATAAAGCCATCAATACAATGAAGCTAAGTAAAAAATATTTTTTCAAAATAAACAGCCTCCCATCTCTTACTTGAGACATGAATCTAAATCAGTTCACTTCTTTTTGCACTCCAGTATATCTTGGTGTTACATTTCCATAGCGTCCATGCCAAACGGCAAAGATGGACCCAATAACCAAAATTACTGCACCAATCCACATATACATCATCAATGGAATGGTCTTAATGTGTAAAGTTGCACTTCCATCACTTTCCCAACCGTTCAGTGTCACATAAATATCTTCCTTCCAATTGGAATGAAAAGCAACCTCAGTTGAGGGGGTTTCCCAAGTTTGGTAGAAAATTTTCTCCGGATTTAACGTATCAATTAATTGATCATCTTTATAAACCTCCAAGGTCGCAAAAACAACCGTGTTTAAATCCTCTTGCACCTCTTGCAAACTCGTATATTTAAAAGTATAGTCACCCAGCTCCATACTTTCATTCGGAGCCAAGGTCTGCATCTTCTCCATTTCATAATTTTGCGAACCAACAATGGCAATAGCCATAAATGCAATTCCAATGTGAACCAAATATCCGCCATATCTTCTGCGATTTCGGATCATCAAACGATACATCGCAGTAAAAATATTTTCTTCTGTCATTTTCTTACGGGCAAGCGTTCCGACAATAAATTCTTTAATATGTGTAAACAGCATAAAGAAAGCAACCGTAAATCCAATTAATGGCCAAACTTGTGTCACACCGCCGAAAACCGCAAGACAGATCACAATCACAAGAGTAATCATTCCCGGAACCATAATGCTTCTTGCCAACTTTCCAATTGTTGATTTCTGCCATGCGATGAGTGGACAGATTGCCATCAATAAAACCAGTGCTACTAGAATCGGTGCACTGACCGCATTAAAATACGGGATACCAACAGTGATCTTTGTACCCGTCAAAGCCTCAGAAATCAGTGGGTAGACCGTTCCCCAAAGTACCGCAAATGCACAACCAACCAGCAATAGATTATTCAATAAAAAGCTAGATTCCTTAGACAAATAGGATTTAAATTGCCCGCTGTCCCGACGAATTAAGCTTAAGCGGCTAAACATGACATACATGGCTCCGATCACCGCAATGGTCATATAAATTAAGAAATACGTACCAAGTGTAGAATTTGAAAATGCATGAACGGATGTTAAAATACCGCTTCGTACTAAGAATGTACCAAATAAAGTTAACGCATAGGATAAAATAATCAATGCGATATTCCAAATTTTCAGCATGTTTTTCCGTTCTTGAATCATGACTGAATGTAAAAATGCGGTTGCTGTTAACCAAGGCATAAAGCTTGCATTTTCAACTGGGTCCCAGGCCCAATAACCACCCCAACCCAATTCAACATAGGCCCATTGACCACCTAAAATATTTCCTAGACTTAAAAACAACCAAGCAATCAGTGTCCAACGTCTGGTCATCTTAATCCAGAAGTCATCCATATTACGCAATAAAAGTGCGGTCATTGCAAAAGCAAATGGAACCGCCAAACCAACATAACCCATATACAAAGTTACTGGATGTGCCACCATACCTGGATTTTGCAACATTGGATTTAGACCATAACCTTCCTCTGGTATATAATCCAACAAGGTAAACGGTTGTGAAACAAATGAGAGAATAAAGAAGAAAAACACCGCGTTTGCCATTAAAATAGCCGTAACATAAGGTACATAAGGTGTTCCCTTCAATTTTCTTGAGAAAATAATTACAACAATATAAAATGTAAGCAAAAAGTTCCAAAGCATTAAAGAGCCTTCATTTCCTGCCCATAATGCCGAAAGCTTATATAAAATGGTTAAATCTGAACTTGTATAATCAAATACATACTTCACTTGAAAATTCGATGTTGCCAAAAAATAAAGCATCACAACTGTTGCCGTTGTCATGGATAAGAAAACACCAATTGATGCACCTTTACCGGAATTAATCAATTTCTGGTTTTTCTTAACAATTCCAAAAACAAGTACTGCCAAAGCATATATTGATAACAGAAATCCAAGATATATGGATACATTTCCTAAAATATGCATGTCATTTCACCTTTCAATCTAAAATGTCATCGCCAATTCCAAAGAAAAAGAGGCAATCTTTCCTATACGCCTCTCTTCTTTTATTTTTTCTCTTAATTTTTTGTCTCTTCTGATCCTTCAGCTGGTGTAAAAGTATGCGTTTCTGGATCATACGTGCCATTCATTTGTTCATGCATGTTTGCATCGTATTGATCCTCTTTTCCTTCATACTTAGAAGGACATTTTGTTTTTACTGATTCTGCAATAAATAAACCAGCCTCTGTTTCTGATGGTGCACCTTCAATAATACAAATAATTTCATCTGTAAAATTATCTGGTTTCACACCATTGTACCGCACTTTCAATTGTGAGCCATCTTGTTCATCTTCAACCATAAAAGTCAGCTCCAAATTCTGTGCATCCCATTCGATTGTTTCCGCCATTAACAAACCTTCAGTTGTCACATACTTATTTGTGTAATCTTGCTGATTGTCCAATATTTCTTTAATCTCAATCTCTACGCCCGCCGAACCAGTTGAAGCACCAATTAAAATGAAAAGAATCGCTGCTGCAATCACTCCGGCACCAATAAACATTTTCTTGTTTTTTGACATTTCGTTTCCTCCTATCAATATCATTCATGATTTATATATTTTTAAAGCAACTTACTCATTTTGCTGTCATACGTTTTTTGATCAATCTCTCCGGCCAGAAGCTGTGACCGAAGCTTTTTCTTTTCCTCCTCAGTCGTAGATTTTATTCCCTTCTTCACTTTTTGCGGTTCTGCTTCGATGTTCTTTTGTTGCTGTGATAAAACCTCAGATGTCTTTTTCTTATAAAGGATGGCCACGATAATTAACACAGCCGCTAAGATAACCGAAGCTGAAATCAAAAGCGCTCCAATTGTACCAATCAACGGCTTTGTCACCGCAGTATTTGAGGTTGCATCTCCCGATTCCCCTGATCCATTATTTAACATGCTATGTGTTTCATCAGTCGGAATATTCCATTCTCCATCATTAATCATTTCCTGTGTAGATTTATTATCAGCTTTTGTGTATGAAATTGGGAAATTCTTTTTCTCACCGGCTTTGACTTCCTCAAATGTATACCCATAACGCAATGTGCCATAGGGTGTCAGTGAAGTTTGTGCACCCTCCATATCAATCAAAAATGCGTCCGATCCAGCCGGTTGATCAATTAAAACACCCAATTGCTCTGCTGCAACTGGTGAAGTCAATGAAAAGGTAAAAGATTTATTCCCCTCTTTGCTGGTTTCAATCGGATTATAGAAAAATTCTAATACATAGCTATAAACCTCATCGGTTTTTATGCTATAGTTTGGTCTCCAAGTTAAAGTCCTCGCTTCTTCATCAATTGTATAATCTTGAATCGCTTTTACTTGTGTGGAATCACCTTGGAAATCCCCCAATGTTGTCAACATAAAATTTGTTATATTATCTGGTAACGAAATGGTTATTTCCTCATTTAATAGCTCCTCATTACCTGTATTTTTAAGATAACCTAGATATGCAACCAAAACATTCGGTGTATCCTCAGGATAATCCTCTGGCTCTGTATATTCTGGTGCGATCTGAACAACAAAATTCACATAGGTTAAATCATCAGATAAACCTGCTGCATGGATACGCATTGGTTGCACCACGGTTCCAATCCATAAACCAATCATTACAATAAGCATAAATCGGCTTTTTTTCATAATCATGAACCAATCTCCCTTAAAAAAACATTTTGACGTAATTTGAATGAAATATTTCTGTAAACATAATATAAATGATAAAGCATCGTTTTCACCTACCTACCTTTGAAAAAATTGTGTATCCATAAAAAATCGAGAAATTCTCCATAAATGGTTCACGCTTTTGACACAACTCTGTAGGAACGATTTTTGCGGGTATGACACATATATAAGACAATGCAATGTTTTTTTAAAAAATTGATACCCAAAGAACGACAAAACCTCAAGAATAACAGAATGGAAACTTTTAAAATCACGAAATATTTTATTCCTGATATGCGCTAGATTTTTTCTCCAATTTTTAAACCATGAAAAAACATTTATACACTACATCATCCACTTACACATGTATGCTTTTTCAAACTGAACCTTTACCTAGAAAATACAAAAATTTCAGTTACAAGATACACTCAATCAAGGGACATAAACACCCACTCTTTTTGTCTCTGCTTGCAAAATACCCAAAAACCAACATTTTGAATAGAACCGATAAGAAATATTCCTTCTCTAATCTTTAACTGAGCTTATTAAAGCCCCTAGCCCAGCAAAAAAAGGATACTCTTTCTGTATGTTGTCCGGAAAAATAGTCTGTTGGAAACTTATCAAACACTTTTTTTACATTTCACATAGGCAAAAAGTAAATGAAAGAAATGACCAAATAAGATATAATAAAAAGCAAAAACAGCTTAAATAAATGAAAACCTATCACAAAGAACAAATCCGGCAAAAGCAAAACATTTTCAAATTTGATATTCTCGACAAAAATTTATTGAATAAACAAGGAAAAATCCAAAGAATGACGACACAAAAAATGCAACAAGCACTTCATTACATGAAAAGTAGCTGCGCAAGGAAAAATAAAAAAGGAATTGCATTTATTTTTGCTTCAAATTTCATTTGGGGAGGCATCTTGATCATTCATACATTGCCCATTGACATAAAAGATAAAAAAATCTATATACATGAGTTATTGTGGCATACCTAATGTCATTGGTATTGATCATTACAAAATGACTAAAGATTAAATTCCAAAATAATGATAATCCAATTGAAAAATTAGGATTTTATATCACTTTGACACAAGTACTGTATATTTTAATTGTTTGTTTGTTTGAATCCATAGCTACACCGAATACAATAATTGGGATACTGGCTATGGTTTGGGGCGGACATTTATTATCTTTTGCTTGGTTATATCAATCCAAAAGATATACCATTCCCTCAGTAATGGCTACATTAGAAAGTTTCACAATAGGCCGCAATTTTTCAGCATGGATTATAGCATTATTTATATTAATTTTCGAAATAATATTACAATATATCTCGCATTTGAAAATAAAAAATGACGAATTATCGTGTTTAAAAAACAAATTTCCGTTTATCAGTAGGATATATAGAAGTCAGTGAGAGCCAAGCAAAGGACTGCGGCAAACTGTTGTTGACAGTTCTGTTCGCTTAAAGTCCACAAGCAAGAAGTTGTAAATCACTTTCATTCATTCTGTATAATGATAAAAATATACCGTTTTCTTTCTTCATAATCTTTCCATTATGTTGAGATGGCAAGCAAGTGTCAAACTGTCTTCCAATTCAGGTAATATATTTGTGGGTCTAGGATGTATCATATCACAAACCCACTTCTTTTCTGTTTCGCTATAAATATCATTTTTTAATAGAATATTGAAAGAAGAGGAGTACATACCAATTATGAAAATCGCTTATTTGGGACCAGAAGGTTCTTACAGTCAAGAAGCTGCCCAAGGCTATACGAAAAAAAAAAATCTGAGTGTATGCACGTTTGTTCCCTGCTCTGGATTTTCGGAAGTGATTCAAAAAGTTGAAACCGGACAAACCGAGCTTGGAGTCCTACCTGTTGAAAATTCCACTTATGGCGCGGTCGCTACTGCGATGGATTTGCTGTTACATTTGGATTTATCAACCGTAATTGACGAATATGTATTGGATATTCATAATAATTTTCTTGGAACAACAAAAGATGCCCAAAAAATTCAATACGTTTATTCGCATGAACAAGCAATTGAACAATGCTATCGTTTTTTTGAGAAACATTATCCGCATATTGAATTTATCCGCTGTCCAAGCACTACACAAGCCTGCATCCTAGCACAAAAAGGCGGAGAACAATACGGAGCAGTTGCTGGAAAACGTGCTGCACACTTATATGGTTTGCATATTTTACATGAAAGTATTCAAGACAACGCATTTAATCAAACAAGATTTCAAATTATTTCCCAAAAAGCACCTTCCCCTTCAGGAAATGACAAAACATCCATTGTTTTTTCTACGCATGCAGATACAAATTCTGGAAGCTTGTTTGATATTTTAAAAGCATTAGCCGAGCAGCAAATCAACTTAACAAGAATTGAATCACGCCCAGCTAAAAGCGCAGTTGGAAATTATATTTTTTATATTGATTTTATTGGACATCAGCAAGATATAACATGGAAAAAAGCTTATGAACAAATGAAACCGAATTTAAACTGGATCAAAATTATTGGTTCTTATCCGATTTTTCAAAAATAAAACGGAATTCTTAAGAGATTCCGGCCAAAAATATATCTGTTTTTCCTATGCAAAAACAGGCGGTTTCCCACAATCCTTTCGTCGTGAAACCGCCTAAATATTTTTGTTTGATCTATTTTTACATTTTTATACACATATATGCTGTGTTTATACAGTTTTTTTAAGAAACGAAATCCGTGTCATCTTCCGAATCAAGTTTGGCACGATATATATCAGCATCAAACTGCCCCAATGCTTTGGATGAAATCACACCGGATGTCATCGCACCGGAAACATTTAAAGCAGTTCGTCCCATATCAATCAAAGGTTCCACAGAAACCAATAATCCCGCTAGTGCCACTGGTAAATTCATGGTTGACAATACGATAATTGCTGCAAAAGTCGCACCACCACCGACCCCAGCAACCCCAAAAGAAGAGATGGTCACAACAACCAAAAGCTGTAAAATAAACAGTGGATCCAGCGGATTGATTCCAACCGTCGGTGCAATCATTACCGCCAGCATCGCTGGATAAATCCCTGCACAGCCATTTTGCCCGATTGATGCGCCAAATGAAGCAGCAAAATTGGCAATTCCTTCTGAAACACCCAATTGCTTTGTTTGTGTCTCAATGGTAAGTGGCATTGTACCTGCACTCGTTCGCGATGTAAATGCAAAACTTAACACTGGGATCGTTTTTTTCACATATTGCATTGGATTTAAACCAAAAGCGGCAAGCAACAATAAATGAATAATAAACATAGTAATCAGTGCCAAATAAGAGGCCAAGACAAAAGTCAATAAATATTTCACGCCATTCCAACTGGTTGAAGCGACTGCAACAGTCATTAAGGCCAAAATACCATATGGTGTCAATTTTAAAATCATCTTTACAAGCTGCATCACAACAGCATAAAAAGCTTCTACAATCTTTGTAAAACTTGCAAATGCCTCCTCATTTCTTCTTTTTACTTTCAAAGCGGCAATTCCAACGAGAACAGAAAAAATTACAACTGCTATTGTTGAGGTTGAACGAGCACCAGTCATATCTGCAAATGGATTGGTCGGAATCACTGAGAGAATTTTTTGCGGGATGCTTGTTGTTGCTGTATCCACACGCTCTTCAATTGCCTCTCCTCTCTCGATTTCCATTTCTCCTGCTTGAATTGCATCTGCGTTTAAATCAAATACATTGGCATAAAAAATTCCAATTACTGCTGCAATCAATGTTGTAAAAATTAACATTCCAATCACCCATACAGCCATCTTGCCAATTCCTTTTGAAGCTTTCAGTCGTGTAATAGCAGAAATAATCGCAACCATAATTAACGGAATGACAATCATTTGCAAAAAGCCAACATACCCATTTCCGACAATTTTAAACCAGTCAATAGAGGTTGACACAATATTGGACTCATAACCATAAATCATCTGCAAAATACCACCAAACAAAATGCCAAGCCCCAATGCTGTAAACACACGTTTTGAAAACGAAAAATGCTTCCGTTGCATCCAATAAACCACCAGACCTAACCCGATAAAGACCACCAGATTTAAAATAACATATACACTTTCCACATTTTCACCAACCTTATTAAAAATATATGTTTTATATATTATGTATAGAACGTCCATTTGTCAATAAAAAAATTGTCAATAAAGCAAAGGAGTGAAAAAACAAGCAAATTCTTACACAAACCATCCCTACAAAATGAAAAACATCAAACATAAATCATCAAAGCAATCCTACGAATGATAATATTTATCTTTCCGTTTTTACATCCTAGCAGATTTAAGATGGTAGAAAGAGACCCGCCCAAATAATAATGTTATGGATAGTATATGTTCAAGTCATAATAAAAATATATTCAAAAAATTTGATTGCTAATCATATCCCTTAGCACTTGGATTTACTATAGTAAAACAAAAAAACCAGAAAATAATAACAGAATTTTCTGACATATTATCTTAAGGCTTGCAACCATACCCAATACAATTTCTGTTATTTTTTTATCGTTTTAGAAAGAAATTGTAGTAGCATCAGATTTAAAGAAAAAACAGCTGATTTGTTTTAAAAAAATAGCAAGCGATAGATTGCTCTTAATTTCTTGTACATTACATGTGGCAAACGCCTTTTTGATGAAAACGAGATTCAGAAAAACAAACCGCTGGGTGATGAAAACACCAAGAGGTCTAACGAAAACAATAGAGAATATCTAAAGGTGAAAATTTATGTGACATCCTTATCAAAATAATATTACTTAAAAAGTTTTATTTTTGTGATAATAAGGCAAAAATAAAACGGTATTGATACTGTAAGCAAGTTGATATTATTCCCTTTAAATCAACCATATAAAAAACTATTCTGAAAAGATGTTCACTTAAAGTATAAATGATACAAAATACCATGAAACCAATGAATTCTTAGGTGGCAGCAATATTCCAACGAATAACACATTTCTCTTTAAAACAGCGTTCTTCACAGCCAGCATCCTGGGAAAAAGATTTTTCCTACCCCCTGTGACGCACTGTGTCCACCCGTGTGCCATTTTTTCGGCTGCGCTCGGAAAGTAACATTCAGCAGAGACTTTTGCTTGTTGGCCCAATTTAAGAAATAGAGGTTCCAACTCCAAATGCCAAATTTCACAAGGGAGAAATGTGTGCTGGTTAAAGGCATGGGTGGCTTTGCGCCACCCATGCCGCGGGACATCGCCTGGCAAAGCCGGGCGGGAAAATCATTCTATTATCACTTCCATTTTTAGCCCAACAGTATCTTGTAAAGTTGTAAGATACAAATACGATTTTCGATTGTGAACTTTCATTAACACAACAAATCAACTTATACAGCTAACTCTATACAGCTAATTTATTTTTTACATAATTTCTTCATGCATTCTTTTATGTCATATTCTGTCTTTTCCAGTCTTCCACAAGGAAACTTTCCATTCACATATGACATAATAAGTGAGTTTACCCACATATCATTATAGTTTGTTAAATATGCCTTACATATAATTTCAAAATCATCAGAAACGCAACTAGCTATATCTCCCAATCCTGATAAATTATATGACTTTAAAAAGCTTTTTTCTCTAATATTATCAATCTTTTTTTTCTCAAAATCTCCTATTTCAAACTCATTTAAAGCATCATACACTCTCATCCATTCTGAATCAAATTCTTCATCATCTCTCATATCTAATAATTCTTCCAAATCACAATTTTCAAAAAGATGGACTCTAATAACTCTATTACTCTCAACTTCAATTAGCAAGTTATTTAACATAATCATTTTCTCCTTAATGTTAATATAAACCTTGTTCCTTTAACCAATTTTGTATTAAATCAACTGCTTGCTTTGGTGTTACATCTGTCCCCAATGTATAAGTTCCATTTGGTGATTTAATATCTACCTTGATATCATCTAATCCTTTATATGCATTTCTATATGCATCAAATAATTCATCATCAGTGCCAATAAAATCTCCCTGTCGAGGATCTACATAATTTCTTTCTGCGTCATGTAATCTCCAATGATCATGGCCAGGATCACTTCCCTTTGAAAAAATTGTTGGCCTTGTTTTATCACTTCTTGAGACTTCAAATGGTCTTCCTTTGGATTTTCTTACTGCTGGAACATGATGCCCTGAATCTCCAACATTAATTCTCTTTTCAGTCCCACTACCCCCCTTATTCTTCGCTTTTGTCTGTTTTGCTTGACCGGATTTTGATACTTCTT
>ERZ1643246.207-NODE-207-length-76855-cov-10.204167_pt1 | contig 76855 bp, 67 predicted proteins | sample MGYA00579265_ERZ1643246 | MGnify/ENA primary metagenome ERZ1643246 (study PRJEB29033, sample SAMEA4952261) | chicken gut metagenome | biome: Broiler Chicken; feature: Gastrointestinal Tract; material: Caecum | place: Ireland | collected 2018 | study: Broiler... | reverse complement strand
CCAATTAGGGCTGAAAATAGGCTGAAATGCTTGTTTTCAGCCCTTTTTTCGTGCTTTTTTGAAGGTTAAGAAAGACTTAATTTGTCAATTTGGGGGCAATTCATAATTAATCTTGCTTGCTTCTTTTATAAGGAGCGCATCTGAAAGGTCCGTGTAAGCGTCTGTTTTTCCGAATTTAAGACCTTTTTCTTGTTTTTGCATCAAATTAATAATTCAAAAAAATAATGAAAACTGTGTGATGTGCAAGAAGTAATATGTTGCTTTGATTTTGACTTTTGAATAAAAGGTGGAACAATTGCAGAATTGTCATACGATTATCAAAGTCGCTAGTGTAATGGAAAAAAATTATATACGTTCTGATAAAGATTATTTTGACCGCGGAAAAGTTGTTTTATAATGGATCAGTTATTTTAGCTGAGATTTTAAGACAAAATAAAAACGCAGGCAAACATCACTGATGTTTGCCTGCGTTTTTATAAATAGATTTTTTAAAGTTGCTTTTACGAAAATGCAATCAATGCATGTTGTGCGGTTTTGTCAGTTTATCCAGAATTTCAAAATAGTTTTCAAACGTTTTACGGCAACATTTCGGGTCAGAAATTATGACGTTTCCTGTTTTCAGACCGATCAAAGCAAATGCCATTGCGACACGGTGGTCTCCATAGGTCTCAATAATTCCGCCATTAACGCAAGAAGGGGAAACGTGAACTCCGTCTGTTTCTTCTGTTGCGGAAACTCCGAGCGTGTGAAGGTTTTCAACGATGGCATGGATGCGGTCGCACTCCTGTCTTCTGATGTGTCCGATTCCGTAAATGTGCGTAGGCGTCACCGCAAAAGGGGCAAGCGCTGCAACGGTGAGCGCCTGATCTGAATAGTCACGCATATTCTCGCAAAAACCATTGTAAGCAGTGACGGTTCTTCCGTCAGCAATGAGCCCGTCTGCGCTGTCCGAGAAGATTACGCCGCGCGCAGCGAGAAGTTCGAGAAATTTTTTATCCCCTTGAAGCGTGTCGAGATGGATGCGTCTGACAAGGACCCGTGAAGAAAGAAGCAGGGCCATGGCATAAAAATAGCAGGCGCCGGACAGGTCTCCCTCAATCTCAAATTGTGCAGGCGAATGCAACGTGGGATAAATATGTATGACGTTGTCTTCTCTTTTCCAGTCTGCCCCAAATGAACGAAGGAGGCTTAATGTCATTTCAATATAGCTTCCATGCGTCCTTTGTCCTGTCAATTGAAGAGTCAACGGTGTATTGTAAAAGGATGCGGCAAGCAGAATACCGCTTGCATACTGGGTGCTCAGATCGGTATCGACGGTAAACACATTAGAGGAAATTCCGTTTGAAAACATGCGGAATGGGAAATGCCCGTGTTGTCCGAGATATTCAAATTTGACTCCATGCTGCTCGAGAACGGAAAGGATTTCCATCGGCCTTGCTTCCATTTGAGCTGACGAGTGCATGGTATATTCACCGCCGAGGAAGGCGAGCGCCGCTGTCAGAAAGCGAGCGGCAGTTCCTGCGGATTGGACGTTGAGTTGCGCTCTCCGATTCGGAATATTTCCGTTACAACCGATGATGCGCAATCCGTCTGAAGTTTTTTCCCATGAAATCCCAAGCGCTGTAAGACAGGAAAGCAGGGCACGCGTATCCTCAGCAAATGCTCCGCATGAAAGAAGAACTTCACCATTCCCGAATGCGGAAAGAATAATCGCTCGATTGAGAATGCTCTTTGATGCGGGAACGTCTGCTTTGATCAGCGTTGCCCCTGGATTATATTTCTGTACAGAATAGTATTCCATGCTCAAAATTATAAACGCCGAACGTGAAAAAGTCAAGAAAAAGCAAAAGCGTTGCTGTTCGCTTATTGAAAAGTAGCGAAAAACATGCTATAATAGAAGAGTGATTACGCAAAAGAAGGAAGAATATATCCTTATAAGAAGTGACCGCAAGTCGCTTTCGCTCTCTATAGAGGCCAATGGCCGCATTAAAATCCGTGCACCTAAATCGGTGCGCATTTCTGAAGTTGAGCGATTTATTATGCAGCATGCGGCGTGGATTGATCGACGGCGAAAAGAATTAGAGAGAGCGCGCCCAGACCTTTCCGATGGAGCTTCTCTTGAGCTGTACGGACGTCAATATTTGATTGAATCAGGTCAAAGAGCTCGCATGACTCAAGACCGCATTTTTTTGCCTGCCAACGAGCGGGAAAAAGCATTGATTGCCTTACTTAAAAAATTTTCCCGTCAATATATGAACGGTCTTGTCTGCGAGTATGCTGCAAAATATGCATTTACGTTTGCGAACGTCAGGATATCCTCAGCGCGAGGAAGATGGGGGTCTTGCAGTGAAAAGGGGAATCTCTCATTTTCATTCCGCACTGCATTTCTCAGCGAGCGCGAAGCGCGTTACATTGCTATTCATGAACTGTGTCATACTCGACATATGAATCACGGCCCCGCATTTTGGAAAGAGGTCAGCGCAATCATGCCTGATTGCTTTTTGATTCGAAAGGGGCTAAAAAGTAAAAGTGCACGGATGTTATATCTATAATTTACATATTAAAATAGTATTATGTCTGACATAATACAGAAAAAGCAGGATAAAAATGAAGATTATTGTTTACGGGTTAGGAATTATCGGAGCGTCGGTGGCGGCATCGTTGAAAGCGGCTGGACACGAAGTATTAGGAAAAAACAGAAGTCAGGAGAGCGTCGAATACGCGCTTGCGCATCATATGATTGACGCTTCTGCCTCCGACTATGAGGGAGCAGATGTTATTTTTCTTGCGCTTCCGCCGTATGTCACGATGCAGCTTCTTTCAGAAGGAAATTTCCCTGCCGGCTGCATTGTCTCGGATATTTGCGGCGTGAAAGAGCCGCTTGAAAATGCTGTGTACGCAAAGCCGCGCGATTGGTACTACGTCGGTACTCATCCGATGGCAGGAAAGGAGACGTCCGGAATCCGTTCCGCAAGCGAGAAGCTCTTTCATGGAGCTAATTTTATTATAACGCGATGCAAACACTCCAATGCTGCGGCGATTCAGACAGTGCGTGATCTTGCAAACGATATGCAGGTCGGACGAATCATTGAATGCGACGCGGATATGCACGACAGAATGATCGCCCTTACTTCTCAACTTGCACATGTTGTCGCGAATGCCTACGTAACCAGTCCGCTTTCGGCAAGCTGCAAGGGATTTACGGGCGGAAGTTTTCAGGATATGTCTCGCGTTGCGCCCGTTGATGAGTCCGTGTGGGCAGAGCTGTTTAGCATCAATTCAACGTATCTGGCGGAAGAAATTGAGCGGCTCGAGAAACGTCTGGAAGAATTCCGCAAAGCAGTGCTTGCGCAGGACGAAGATAGGATCCAAATGCTCATGCGCGAAGGGAAGGCTAGTTACGGAGAATTTTTTCGTGGGAAATGAGGGATAATCCGATAAATCTGCTTTCAATCTATTTACAAATTTTCTTTTTTGTATTATAATAGTTATAATTGGGTTATTTGGATGAAAACATGTTCCATTGAGATTGTCACGTTTACACGCGGAGAGCGGCTTCACACCGTGACAAACGGGACGTTGGAAGAACATCCGCAGGGGTTTACCCTGTTTTATACGCAGGAATCCGATCCTGTATGCCTGTACTGCCGTGGTCAAACGGTTTTTATGAAAAGGCAAGGCGAAAGTCAACTCTCTGCCTTTTTCTCCATGAATGACGAAGGGGTGTTTTCGTTCGGACTCGGTCGGAATGCGGGAACGGTTCCCTTACAGACAGAGATTTGTTCTGTTCGCGCCTTGCGTGACGGATGGCGGATCACGTTGAAATACCGTCTGATGTTCAACAAACAACCTGAAATTTTCCGCTTGAAAATTGCGGTAAATATTATATCGGAGGAACAATGAAAATACGATATTTGGGGCACTCTTGTTTTGTGTTGACAGAGAGTACGGGCACAACCATTGTGACCGACCCCTATGGTGACATCGGCTACAGCATGCCTTCCGTCAAGGCGGATGCGGTTACCGTGAGTCACGGACATTACGACCATAACAACGTCAGCGCAGTGAGCGGGAATCCCGTTGTGTTTGACGAAGAGGGCACCTATGAGATCGGGGGCGTAGATATTACCGCGATCAAGAGTTATCATGATGATGAAAACGGAGCAAAGCGTGGGGAAAATCTCATCTTTAAGTTCCGTATGGATGGGCTTGAAGTCTGTCATCTTGGGGACCTTGGAGAGGAGTGCTCGTCGGCACTGATTGAAACGCTTCTTCCCGTGCACGTTCTTCTCATTCCTGTCGGCGGGAATTATACCATCGGAGCCGAGCAGGCAAAGGAATATGTCGATCGCATAATGCCCGCGATCGTCATCCCCATGCATTACAAAACAAAGGGTTTGAATATCGACGTTGACAAAGTGGACGATTTTATCGATCAATTTGATAATGAAGAGGTAGAGGACCTCGGAGAAAACGAAATTGAGTTGTTCCGTGACGATATATCGGAGGAGAGTACGAAGGTCATTCTCATGGAACGGGAGAAATAAAATTCATGGAATTAAAGACGACGGAACAGCGGTATCGGGAATTTCTCGATACCCTTCCTTTATCAACGCTGCGCATTCTTGGCAGACAATCGGGAGTCGCACATGCCTCCTCCAATAATAAAAGCGTTCTCGTTGATGAACTTATAGGGATTTTTACAGGGAAACTTCAGCCTGTTCCGCGAAGCAACCGCGGGGCCCCGGTGAAACAAACATACATTGACCCGTCTATTTTTGAGAAGCTTGAGCAAATCAAGTTGCTTGGAAAAACGGATGAACAGGAGCGCGAGGCGATTTTTGAAGTCGCGTCAGGTATTACGGAGCCTGCGCCTTTTGATTCTCCTGTTTACACGGGGATCCTTGAGATAACACAGGGCGGATACGGATTTTTGCGCGCACACAATTGCCAGCCTTCATCCACGGGTGAAGACATTTTTATTCCCGCTCCGCTCATTCATGCACTCAAACTTCGGGAAGGGGATTTTGTGGCATGTACCGCAAAGCTGCGTCAGAAGAATGATTCAGCAGCGATCAGCGAACTGCTCAGTGTCAATGGGCTTCCTATTGGAAAATATGAATCCCGCCCTCAGTTTGATGCGCTCACGGCAACATATCCTACGGAAAAGATCACACTGTCAGATCAGTATCCTGATCCTGCGCTCCGCATTCTTGATTTGTTTGTTCCCGTCGGAAAAGGGCAGCGGGCACTCATTATTGCTCCGCCCAAGGCCGGAAAGACGACTCTTCTCAAAAAGATCGCGTCCGAAATTTCTGAAAATCATCGGGATATGGCGACGATCGTACTGCTGATCGATGAACGGCCTGAGGAAGTGACCGATTTTACAGAATCCGTGAAAGGGGCGCAAGTCATCAGTTCTACGTTTGACAAGGGAGCAGAACATCATCTGCGCGCCGCACGTCTTGCTCTTGAACACGCGAAACGCGTTGCAGAACTTGGAAAAGACGTTGTGATATTGCTCGATTCTCTTACAAAGCTGACGCGAGCTTGCAATTTTCTTACCGACAATTCCGGAAAAACACTCTCCGGAGGTCTCGACGCTGCAGCATTTGCAGAGCCGAAACGTTTCTTTGGAACGGCGCGCAATACAAAGGAAGCAGGAAGCATTACAATTCTTGCAACTGTCCTCGTTGAAACGGGGAGCAGGATGGATGATATCATCTATGAGGAGTTCAAGGGAACCGGAAATTGTGACATTGTCCTGTCAAGCGAGCTTGCTGAACGTCGTATTTTTCCTGCGATCGACCTCCGTCGTTCGGGAACACGCAGGGAAGAGCTGTTACTTTCCGAGGAGGAACTTACCGCATCCAGATCTTTGCGTGAGCGTGGGATAAGCACGGCTGCAATTCTCGATGTAATGAAACAGCTTGATAATGTGCAGTTAATTGCCCGTCAATCAGATTTGATCAAAGAGGGTAAGAGATAAAAAGCAAGGAGAAAATATGGTAATCGGAATTGACTTGGGCGGAATGTCCGCCAAAGCAGCGCTCCTTTCGGGAAATAAACTGGAAGGGAAATCTCGCGTAGTGACATCTGCGCAAAATACTCCCGAACAAACAGCACTTGCACTCGCAGAACTTGCTGTTCAGACGGCTGAAAAAGCAGGGAAGAGTATGAACGATATTCAGGCAATCGGGATCGGATCACCCGGTGTCATCAATAGTTCTGAAGGGACGGTCGTATCATGGACAAATTTCAATTGGAGAGATGTCCCGCTTGGAGCACTTGTCGAAAAATACACGGGTAAGAAAACTTTCGTTTTGAACGATGCCAATGCAGCTGCTCTCGGCGAAGCAAAATTCGGCGCAGGAAAAGCCTATTCTGACAGCGTTCTCATTACAATCGGAACAGGTATCGGCAGCGGAATTATTATCGGCGGAAAACTTTTCGAGGGATTCCGCAGTGCAGGATCAGAGCTCGGGCATACGATTATTCGTATGAACGGAGAACAGTGTTCCTGCGGAAGAAAAGGTTGTTTTGAATGTTATGCTTCTGCCACTGCCCTGATTCGTTTGACGCGCGAGGAAATGACAGTCAATCGGACAAGCAAAATGTGGCACTTTGCTCCCACCATCGATGACGCAGACGGCCGCACGGCGTTCCTTGCCGCAAAAGAGGGGGACGCCTCGGCGCAGAAGGTTCTGGACGATTATATTGCTGCGCTCGGAGAAGGAGTGCTCAATGTCATCAATGCTTTCCGCCCGCAGGCAATCATTTTCGGAGGCGGTATTTCCGCTGAAGGTGAGACTTTGCTCGAGCCTCTTCGCCGTTATGTCCGCCCGAGGCTCTATGTCTCTGAAGATTATGCCCCGCTTACGCTCACTTGCGCATCTCTTGGGAATGACGCAGGATTGTTTGGAGCAGCCCAGTACGCTTTTGAACGTCTGTAACCAATTCATTTCATATAAAAACCCCGCACGCATTAATTATGCGTGCGGGGTTTTTATCCATCATCACATCAGAAATGACTATTGAGTTGGCTTTCAAAAATGATTTGATCGTATTGATTTCGCATAGGAGCCTTAAAATAAATCCTGTTCAAATTGCGGCTTTTTAAGTCAAAATTTCCAGATAGTCCGTGCAAAAAGAGAAGCTTTTCTGTTACAAAAATAGAACAGAAGAAAAGACAACAAAATGATAGTCAAACAAATAAAAAAAGTTGAATAAAAAATAATAACAAACGAAACAAGACTTTCTATAGAAGTGTTTTAAAAAGATATTTAGAACGCGGACAAGCTATTGACGGGAAGTAAAGAACACGTGCGCGATTGGCTGGCATCATTTATGCGCATATAGATAAATGTTTAACCCATGGATAATCTCGCAACAGAATTAAATAATAAGTAAGCGACGGGTTATATTAGAATATGTGCCTTATAGAAGATTTCTGCGAAGTGACAATTCGTTGACGCAAAGCAAGTAACAGGTACATGTGGAAAGGCTCAATTAAGTGGTTTGCGCGTCGATGAAGATAGGACATACAGGCGAAAATAAAAACCCACCGACTTAGTCGGTGGGTTTTATTACTAATCTTTCTTGGGTCTTACCTGCAAATAATAGACAACGCCAAAAAGGATAACGCCAAGGAAAGCAATGACGGGGATCGTGACCCAAGCAGTAAGATCTGCCTGATTTGTAAAATCAATCTTCGCAGAAAGCGCCACAATGAGTGTTACAATGACAAGGAGAATATACGAGACAACAACATTTAAAATAACGGGTCCCGTTCTTCGGAGAGCACGTTCGCCGTAACGGTTGGCATAAGCAAGACCGGTTACAAGCAGAACGGCAAGTCCAACGCTCCAAATGAGATAGGGATAAAAAGCAGGGATGGGAAGGGAAGCGCTCAATCCGAGAAGAATGCTTCCAAGAGCAACGCAGAACAAGAACGTAACCAACCCGCTCAGGAAAAGCGCCTTACCCTTGTGCACGAGACTAACGGATTCCTGTTCTTTTTGTGCCTTGCTTCCTGCTGTCTGAATGCGGATTCCGTCCTGTGCGGCACGGGCTTCCAGATCGGTGAAGTCAATTCCGTCAAGGGAACGCGCGTTGTTTTCTGGCGCAGGTGCGGGAGCAGATTCCCCGGAAACAGCGTTTGAATACAGTCTGTGGACGACGGAACGATAATCCTCAACGAGAGGTGTTTGTTCTTCTTCCTGCTGCGCGTCCGCAGGCGCTGCCGTGTAATAATTGTAGTCATGCGGCGGTTCTTCTGCAGGAGGGGTATTGACAAGATCCAAATAGTTGCGATGCAAAAGCTGCTGTTCGCGCTTTCTGAACAGCTCTTCCTGTTCCGCCACAATACGCTGTTCCTGCTGGCGCAATTCTTCAGCATGACGCGCGCGTTCCTCGGCAAGAGCCTGATTGAGCTGATCATTGAAAGTTGAACGCTCATTCGCCAGGTTGTCCTCGGCCTCTTTCATGCGTTCATCGTATGAACGGCGCTCATTCTCCCGATCTGCCTCGATCGCTTTGAGCTGTTCGTCATACCGTGCACGTTCTTCATCGCGCTCTGTCTCAAGCGATCTGATCTGCTCATCATAGGCATGACGCTCGTCATCGAAGAGGGCTTCAGCGCGGATCCGATCTTCCTCTGCTTGCAATTCATTCTGCTGACGAGCCGCTTCAAGCGCTGCTTCACTCTCTTTCAATTCATACTCGAGAGAGGAGATGCGATTGCGCAGTTCTTCTGCCTGTTCGCTTTCTGCGCGAGCTGTCTGCTCTGCCTGTTGTGCGGCAAGTTCGGCCTGCTGCTCCGCCTGCGCTTTCTGCTCAGCGCGCAGCTGTTCAAGTTCCGCACGCTTCTGCGCAAGAGATTGTTCGCGGGCGGCGATTTCGCTCTCCCGCCAATCGCGTTCACGCATGATCGCTTCATTTCGGGAACGCATTTCTTCTTCAAACGCCTGTTTGCGGCTATCAAGCTCACTGCGCTTTTCATCCAGCTCCTGAAGCTGTTCGCGATAGCGTGCTTCAAGTTTGCCGAGCTCCTCAGTATCGTCAAACGAGGGCTCATAGTCAAGCTCATCATCGCTGCCTTCTCCGCGCGGAACACGCGATGTCGTCTCTTTGAGCACGCGCATATTCACCGCGGTGGGGGCGGGATTGGAAAAATCAAAGTCTTTATCGGAAATGAGGCTGTCTATGACGGTGCGCGAATATTCCCACTCCGCCTGGTTTTGTTCAGAGATCGTCTTTCCCGCCTCGGTAAGAGAGAAGTATTTCCGTCTTCCGCCGCTGACCGAACCGCCCCAATATGAGGTAACATAGCCGTCTTTTTCAAGACGCTTGAGCGCGCTGTAGAGAGAGGGCTGTTTGAGAGAGTATTGCCCATGGCTCTTTTGCTCAATTTCAGCGATGATCTCATAGCCGTACTTGTCACCGTCGTAGAGGGCACGCAGGATGATCGTATTGATATGGCCGCGAATCAGATCGGAACTGACAGATTTTTCGCGGGTATCTTCTAAAACAACGCTGTCTTCCATGCCTTGCTCCTTCGAATTTTATATTTACATTATATATGAATCCATAAAATTTGTCAATAGGCAAAGTACTATGTCTGACATAATTTTACAATTTTTTTTATTCAGGCCTGATTTTGGCATGAAATTGCAATTTTACCCATACATTTTATCAATATGGGAATCGTGCGTACGATGCTGTTTCTGGTCGGGACGACTGTCGGGGCAGGCTTTCTGACGGGTGCAGAGCTTGTTCGTTTTTTCTCAGCGAGCTATCTGCCTGCGCTCGCGCTTTCCTGCATCGTATATTTTCTGACGTGCTCATTTTTTCTGAGGCTCGGAAGAAAATACAACGGATTTTCAGGCGCAATGAAAGCGCTTGTCCCGCGCGGGAATACGGTTGCGGTGACGCTTCTGCTTGCGGTATGTTTTGTCCCGTGTGCGGGAATGTTGGCGGGGCTGGATGCTTTGTTGCCGACTGCATTTCCGATTGGATCAATTTCAGGAATTTGCATTGTCATGTTTTTTTTGCATCGCGGGATGAAGGGGATGTCCTTATTGAATCTTCTGCTTGTCCCGTTGCTGCTTCTTTTTGTGTTGTTTTCCGGAAGGATAGGCTCTTTCGCACCGATATCCGCCGCCGATGGCGGATGGGCGCTTTTATATGCATTTATGAATACTGCATTTGCCGCGCCGGCAATTATGGAAGCAGGAAAGGAAGGGACGGCTCCGATCAGAAGTTCTCTGCTTGCTGCGGCAATTCTCTTTTGCTGCGGTGCGTTTGTTATGGGCGGCATTGTGAATGTCGGTGAAGAAGCGCTTACAGCGCCGATGCCGTATCTTGTCGTCATGAAGAATAACAGAATCTTTTTGGTTGCCGTCGCTTGCGCGATTCTGACGTCTCTTGCTTCCGCGCTTCTTCCGCTCATGAACGCGTGTGACAGGCTTGCTCCCGGAAAGAAAAATGCCGCAAAAGGCTTGGTGCTTCTTGCGGCATTTCTCCTGTCCCGATTGGGGCTGACTGGCGTCATCGATACCCTGTATCCTGCTGTCGGGATCTTCGGGTCATTTTTTTCAGCGTTCTGTGTTTTTGAGGAGTACTTTTTCAAGAAGTACCACGAGCGCATACATTCCCGCCGCCAGAAGGCAAAGGATAAACGTCGCGCTCATGACAAGATCCAACTTGAACACCTGGCCTCCGTAGACGATCAGATAGCCGAGCCCGGCGCGGGAGACGATGTACTCTCCCATGATCGAACCGATCCACGCCATTCCCACGTTGACTTTGAGCATGGAAATAATCGCAGGATAGGAGGACGGCAGAACGAGCTTCCATAGAATCTGAAATTTGTTTGCGCCCATCGACCGCATGAGAAGGATTTTGTTCGGGTCCGTGGAAACAAATGCGGAAAGCATATTCAGCGTTGCGACAATGATACCGACGAGCACCGTCATAAAGACGATTGCCTCGCTCCCTGTCCCGAACCAGATAATGATGAGGGGACCGAGCGCGATCTTCGGCAGGGCATTGAGGACGACTATGTATGGCTCAAGCACTTTTCGCACCGTCTCGCTCCACCAGAGCAAAAGGGCTATGGCAAATCCGAGGACAACTGCGATTGCAAATCCCGCCAGCGTTTCCCACAAGGTGACGCCGATATGATAGAAGAGACTTCCGTCTGCATATAGAGAACCTATCGTTTTTGCGATGCGCGAGGGAGAGCTCATAATGAACGGATCCACCCATCCGAGCGCGGTCACGAGTTCCCATAGACCGAGCAGGAGCGCAAGCACGCCGATGCGCAACGCCCATACGAGTGCGAGATGATGTTTGCGCTTACGCAAAAACAGGGTATGTTCTTTGGAAAAATTAACGTTTTTCATGTGTTCAGTTCCCCCCAGAGACGTTCGAACCAACCGGAAAAGCCAGGCTGTTCTCTCCGCTTCAAAGGCGGAATATCGCCAAAGTCAAGTTCATGCGCATGCGCAACACGTGCAGGACGCGACGTTAAAACAAGTACGCGGTCTGCGAGCGAAATTGCCTCAGAAATGTCATGCGTGATGAGAAGGGCGGTCTTTTTTTCGCTTCTGATAATGTTGGAGACGTCTTCACAGACGTTGAGCCGTGTCTGGTAGTCCAGCGCGGAAAAGGGCTCGTCAAGGAGCAGAATATCGGGATCGGTAGCAAGCGTTCGGATCAGAGCCGCCCGCTGGCGCATCCCGCCCGAAAGCCGAGCGGGATAGCTTGAAAGAAAGTCTCCGAGTCCGTATTTTTGCGCCAACTCGCGGACACGATTTTGCTGCTCCGATGATTTCTGGTGCCGCACTTCGAGGGGCAGAAAGATGTTCTTTTCGATCGTACGCCACGGGAAAAGCTCATCTTTTTGCAGCATATAACCAAAGCTGCCGCGGCTTGTAATTTTTCCTTCGGAGGGCTTCAAAAGTCCTGCAGCAAGTGAGAGAAGGGTGGTTTTTCCGCATCCGGAGGGTCCGATGATTGCGACAAACTCTCCTTCACCTACAGAAAAAGTGAGATTTTTTGCTGCAACAAGCTCTCCGCGTACGGTGTGGTAGATGTATGTTACATCCTGAAATTGAAGAATGTTCTTCATAGGCAGATCCTTTGTGTAGGAAGAGTTCAGCCAAGCTGTGCGTACACTTCCTCAACATAAGTATTATCGACGAGATCATTGAAGTCGGCGCGCCTGTCAAGTTCGCCAGCGCTTTCAATAATATCCTGAAGACGGTTGAAACTTGCCTCGGTCATTGCCATATCACTGACCCACGCATCAATATTGCGGTAGCTCGTAACGCTCGTTGCAAGCGATTCCACGGAAGTGGAAGGGAAATGCGATACAAGGTACTGCGCGACAGTATTTGCGTCTTCCGTCATGGCATACTGCACACCCTTCATAATGGCGCGCAGAAATCCCTTGACGGTTTCTTCGTTTTTATCGAGCCAGGAGCGCTTTGCAATATAACTTGTATAGGGAACTTCGCCGCCTGCTTCCCCGACTGCAGCAACAATGTAACCCTTGCCTGCAGCCTGATATTCCGATGCAACGGGTTCAAACATAGTGCAATAGTCCGCGGTTCCCGCCTCGAATGCTCCCGTCATCAGGTTGAATGCAACATCAAAATTGAGATTGATGTCTGCATCTGCGAAGCCGTGTTCACGGAGGATGTATTCAAAAGTCATGGCGGGAACGCCGCCCTTTCTGCCTGCAAGGATTTCCTTTCCTTTGAGGTCTTCCCATTGGAAGTCGGGTTCTTCTACGCGGGATACGAGGAACGAGCCGTCCCGCTTTGTAAGTTGCCCGAATACGGTCGGAACATCCTGAGAGCCGCCGAGCAAAACGTAAATTGCCGCTTCCGGACCGCAGAATCCGACATCCGCATCTCCTGACAATACGGCAGCCATTACGGCATCCGCGCCGCCGCCGTTGGTCAGCTCGATTTTGATTCCTTCTTCCTCGAAATATCCGAGTGAATCGGCAAGGTACATGGGGGCATAAAACACTGAATGTGTCACTTCATTGACCTTGATCGTCACCTTCCCGTCGTCGGCTTCGCCGCAGGCGGAAAGGGGCAGGAGGGCGAAGAGCGCCGCTCCCAGAGTTGCCAGAAATTTTTTCATAGTACACTCCGTAAAAATATTGGGAATAATATATTGTATGTCCGCGACGGAACAATTGACAATGCGCGGAAAATGTTCTATAATGAAAAAAATTAAAATGCGCAAGTATGCGTTTTAAACGTTTAAGCGTATTTCAGGAAAGAAAAAGACAGGAAAAGACCGACATGGAAGAGATGCTTACGACGTACGATCCCAAGCAATTTGAAGAAAAGATCTACCGCGAATGGACACAGCAGGGATGTTTCCGCGCGCAGATCGATAAGAACAAAGTTCCCTTTACCGTTATGATGCCTCCGCCCAACGTGACGGGACAGCTCCATATGGGTCATGCCATGGACGAGACCATGCAGGATATCCTTATCCGCTTTAAGCGGATGCAGGGATATTGTGCGCTTTGGCTCCCCGGTACTGACCACGCATCCATTGCAACGGAAGTAAAAATCGTCGAGCAAATGAAAAAAGAGGGGCTCACAAAGGAACAACTCGGCAGAGAAGGATTTTTAGAGCGCGCATGGGCATGGAAAGAAAAATACGGCGGAAGAATCGTTGAACAGCTGAAAAAGCTCGGCTCTTCCTGCGACTGGTCCCGTCTTGCGTTCACGATGGATGAAAAATGCTCAAAAGCCGTACGGGAGGCGTTTTTCCGTCTCTATCAGAAGGGGCTTATCTATCGCGGAAGCCGTATCATCAACTGGTGCCCGAGCTGCAAGACCGCTCTCTCTGATGCAGAAGTCGAATACGCGGAAGAGCAGGGTCATTTCTGGTATTTTGCATATCCCGTTGAAGGAAGCGACGAAAAACTTATAATCGCGACAACCCGTCCCGAGACAATGCTCGGAGATACGGCGGTTGCCGTTCACCCGAAGGACAAGCGCTATGCGCATCTTGTCGGGAAAATGCTGTTTCTTCCTCTGACCGATCGCAAGATTCCCGTCGTTGCAGACGAGTATGTCGATCCTGAATTTGGAACGGGTGCCGTGAAGATTACGCCTGCGCACGATCCGAACGACTTTGAAGTGGGCCTTCGCAATAATCTGCCCGTGATCCGCGTGATGAATGACGACGGAACAATGAACGACCTTGCGGGTGAATATGCGGGGCTGGATCGTTACGAAGCAAGAAAGCGCATCGTTGCCAAGATGGAGGAGCTTGGTCTTCTCGTCAAAATTCAGGCACACACGCACAACGTCGGACATTGCTATCGGTGTCACTCGACTGTGGAGCCCATCGTCTCCAAGCAGTGGTTTGTCAAGATGAAGCCGCTTGCAAAGCCTGCCATCGACGCTGTCGTCAAGAAAAAGACAAAGTTTACACCCGATCGCTTTTCCAAAATATATTATAACTGGCTTGAAAACATCCGTGACTGGTGTATTTCCCGTCAGCTCTGGTGGGGGCACAGAATTCCTGTCTGGTACTGCGGTGATTGCGGTGAAGTGATCTGCGCCCGTGAAACCCCTTCGGTCTGCCCCAAATGCGGAGGAGTGCATCTCACCCAGGATGAGGACGTGTTGGATACCTGGTTCTCTTCGGCGCTTTGGCCGTTCTCGACGCTCGGCTGGCCGGATGAAACAGAGGATTTCAATTATTTCTATCCGACCGACGTCCTTGTAACGGGATATGACATCATCCCGTTTTGGGTCATGCGTATGATGTTCTCGGGGATTGAACACACCGAGAAGGTTCCTTTCCGCGATGTTCTCATTCACGGCCTTGTTCGTGACGAGCAGGGCAGAAAGATGTCCAAATCGCTCGGCAACGGTATTGATCCTCTGGAAATCATCGATAAATACGGCGCCGATTCTCTGAGACTCTCGCTTATGACAGGCGTTGCACCCGGAAACGATACCCGTTTCACGATTGCAAAAGTGGAGTCTGCACGCAACTTCATCAATAAGCTTTGGAACGCGTCCCGTTTCGTGCTCATGAACGCGAAAGACGTGAAGATTCCTTCCCTGGCAGAGATCAGATTGCAGCCCGCAGACAGATGGATCATCTCCCATCTTCAGGCAACCATCCGCGAAGTGACCGCATCCCTCGGGAAGTTTGATCTCGGAATCGCGGCAGATAAACTTGTGGATTTCGTCTGGAACGATTTCTGCGACTGGTATATCGAACTTTCCAAGCCCGCTCTCTACGGAGAAGATGCAGAAAAGAAGCGCGCAGCACTCGGCGTTCTGATGTCCGTTCTCGAGGACGTCCTGAAACTGCTTCATCCGTTCATTCCTTACGTGACGGAGGAGATTTATTCCTACCTGCCCACGACAAAAGGATTGATTATTACGGCGGATTATCCTCGTTATAACTCCCGCCTTGCCTATAAAAAGGAGGCAAAGGCATTTGAAGGGATCATCGATCTCATTAAATCCGTCCGTGCCATGAAAGTGGATGTCAATTGTCCGCCTTCTCGCAAAGTCCATGTATATCTCGTAACGGAATCCCGTCGTCTCGTCAGTATCAACAAGGGCGCAATCCTGCGCCTTGCAGGAGCAAGCGATGTCAGTTTCGTCGAAAACGGACCTGAAGCAGGTGCGAAGGTCGTTTCCTCCGTATGCGAAATCGGGCAGATCTTTGTCCCGCTTGGCGAACTTGTCGATCTTGAAAAGGAAAAAGCTCGCCTTGAAAAAGAGCTCGATCGCGTAATCAGCGAAATTTCCCGTGCAAGCGGAAAACTTGCCAATCAGAGCTTTATCGCCAAGGCGCCCAAAAAACTTGTCGACGACGAGCGTGCAAAGCTGGAAAAACTACTTGACGCAAAAACAAAGGTTGAAGAGAGACTTAAAGATTTCGATTAAAAGTAGGGCCGTAAAACCAGACTTTCAAAATTGATGCTGTCTTATAGAGGCTTGGTAGTGTCTTATGGGGCGGGAGCCATGCGCCAAATGCGCATGGCTCCCGCCCTTAAAATTTCTTTTTTGCAGGTCTTGAAATGTGCGTTCAAACAGTTGACATCGAGAGGAGAATCTGCTAAAATAACAATCGATAAAAATTTATCGATTCCAATTGATCGGTTTGAAACGTCCGGAGTGAGCGAATATGGGAAGCGCTGAAAATGCAGTATCCAAGGCGACCGTTTCCCGTATGCCGTCCTACCTGAGGTATCTGAAGGGGGAGGCAGGGAAGGGAGTCCAATATGTCTCTTCATCTGCCATTGCAACGGCACTTGGCGTTTCTGCGGTGGGGGTACGCAAAGATCTTGCACTTGTATCCTCTCAGCCTGGAAAGCCGCGTTTCGGATTTGAAGTTGTCCGACTCATCGAGGATATCGAGAAGTTTTTAGGGTATCATCGTTGGACAAATGCCGTCATCATCGGTGCAGGCGGACTTGGTAGGGCGATCCTTGCTTACGAAGGGTTTGACAACTATGGAATTCACGTCATCGCTGCATTCGATGCATCGCCTGCAAAAGTGGGGGCGGTCGGCGGAAAGCCAATCTATCCCATGGATCGGCTCAAAGATATCGTTCGCAGACATTTTGTAAAGGTTGCCATCCTTACGGTTCCACGGTCTGCAGCGCAGTCGGCCTGCGATGAAATTGTAAAAGCCGGGATCACGGCAATTCTTAATTTTGCACCCGTCTATCTGAACGTTCCTGACGGAGTAACTGTAAAATATGAAGATTTAGCGGTTTCGCTTGCCGCTCTTTGCGGCGAGAATCCCGTAAATCAATAAAACAAAAACTATATTTTAAAATAACGGAGGTAGCACATGAAGGATTTCATCGTCAACGATGAGGAATCTCTCGAGAAAATGCTCGCACGCGTGAGAGCGGCGCAGGCGAAGTTTGCAACGTATACGCAGGAGCAGGTCGATGAGATCTTCTTCCGCGCGGCGCTTGCTGCGAACAAGATGAGAATTCCTCTCGCAAAGATGGCGGTCGAAGAGACCGGAATGGGTGTCGTAGAAGACAAGGTTATCAAAAACCACTATGCTTCTGAGTACATCTACAATGCTTACAAGAACACCAAGACCTGCGGCGTGATCGAGCGCGACGAGGGATTCGGGTATACGCGTATCGCTGAGCCCATCGGTGTGCTTGCGGCGGTCATTCCCACGACCAATCCCACATCGACGGCAATCTTCAAGTCGCTTATCTGCTTAAAGACGAGAAACGGACTTATCATTTCGCCTCATCCCCGCGCAAAGGCGTGCACCATTGCTGCGGCGAAAGTTGTCCTTGAAGCTGCGGTTGCTGCCGGTGCTCCCGAGGATATCATCGGCTGGATCGATCAGCCCACCGTGCCTCTGTCCGGCATGATCATGCGCGAAGCGGATATGATCCTTGCAACGGGCGGTCCCGGCATGGTCAAAGCCGCATATTCCTCCGGTAAGCCCGCGCTCGGCGTCGGTGCCGGCAATACGCCTGCCATCGTCGATTCGTCCGCAGACATTCAGCTTGCGGCTTCCTCCATCCTGCATTCCAAGACATTCGATAACGGTATGATCTGCGCATCCGAGCAGTCTACGATCGTTCTTGCAGATGTCTATGACGCCTTCAAGAAGGAAATGAAGCTGCGCGGGGCATATTTCCTCACGCCCGAAGAAACGGAGAAGGTGAGAAAGACGATCATCATCAACGGCGCGCTCAACGCAAAGATTGTCGGTCAGAGCGCTTGCAAGATCGCTGAGCTCTCCGGATTCAAGGCTCCCGAGGGCAGTAAAGTCCTGGTCGGCGAAGTGGAGTCCGTTGAGCTGTCCGAAGAGTTTGCTCACGAAAAACTCTCTCCCGTGCTTGCAATGTACAAGGCTCAGAACTTTGAAGAAGCCGTCGCAAAAGCGGACAGGCTCATCAAAGACGGCGGACTCGGACATACTTCCTCGCTGTACATCAACGTGGAAACGGGTGCTGACAAAATTAACTATTTCCGTTCCGTTATGAAGACCTGCCGTATTGTAATCAATACGCCTTCCTCGCAGGGCGGTATCGGCGATCTCTACAACTTCAAAATGACGCCTTCGCTCACGCTGGGCTGCGGCTCGTGGGGCGGCAACTCCGTCTCGGAGAACGTCGGTATCAAACACCTCATCAATATCAAAACCGTTGCGGAAAGGAAGGAAAATATGCTTTGGTTCAGAGCTCCCGAGAAGGTCTATTTCAAGCGCGGATGTCTGGGCGTCGCTCTCAAGGAGCTCGGTCCGCAGGTTTATAACAAGAAGAAGGCGTTCGTCGTCACCGATAAGTTCTTGTTTGAGAGCGGATTCACGAAGAAGATCACCAATGTGCTCGACGAGATGAACATCTCGCATGCAACTTTCTTCAATGTTACGCCCGATCCTACGCTTGCATGTGCAAATGAGGGCGTCAAGCAGATGCGCGATTTCGCTCCTGACGTGATCATTGCAATCGGCGGTGGTTCGCCCATGGATGCAGCGAAGATCATGTGGGTCATGTATGAGCATCCCGAAGTGGATTTCCAGGATATGGCTATGCGCTTTATGGATATCCGCAAGCGTGTCTACACCTTCCCGCACATGGGAGACAAAGCGCTCTTCGTCGCGATCCCCACGACGGCAGGTACCGGTTCCGAAGTCACGCCGTTCGCCGTCATCACGGACGAAAAAACGGGCACCAAATATCCGCTTGCAGACTACGAGCTCATGCCTGATATGGCAATCGTCGACTCCGATCTGATGATGAACATCCCCAAGGGGCTTACTTCCTGTTCCGGTATCGACGCGATGAGCCACGCGCTCGAAGCAATCGCTTCTGTCATGGCAACCGACTTCACGAACGGTATTGCTAAGGAAGCTGCCAAGCTTATCTTCGAGTATCTGCCCGACGCTTATGCGAAGGGTGCACACGATGCAGTTGCTCGTGAAAAGATGGCTAATGCCTCCACAATGGCAGGTATGGCATTTGCAAATGCATTCCTCGGTGTCTGCCACTCCATGGCACACAAGCTCGGCTCCTACTGGCACATCCCTCACGGTATGGCGAACTCGCTCATGCTTGAAGAGGTCATCCGCTTCAACAGCGCCGAACAGCCTACCAAGATGGGCACTTTCCCGCAGTACGCATATCCTCAGTGCAAAGCTCGTTACGCTGATGTCGCTCGCTTTGTCGGACTGAAGGGCAAGAACGACGACGAGCTTGTCGAAGCACTCATCAAAAAGCTGCAGGAACTTCAGGAGGCCATCGGCCAGCCCAAGACCATCAAGGAAGCGCTTGGCGATAAGGTTACGGAAGAGCAGTTCCTTGCCCGTCTCGATCAGATGACGGAGGATGCGTTCGACGATCAGTGCACGGGAGCAAATCCTCGCTATCCGCTTATGAGCGAGATCAAGGAAATGTATCTCAACGCGTATTACGGTCGCAAGAATCGCAAGAAGTAACACAATCGGTTCAGCTGATGAGGGCGGGGAATCTTCCTTGCCCTCATTCCCGATTTTATAAATTAAATTATAGAGGAAAGAAGTTATGAGAGGACTGGAAACTTCAGTCAAAAAACTGAGGCGGCAAGTATTTGTGGAAGTTGCCAAAATTGCATTTCATTCGGACAACATCGCAAGTGATATTGAGGAAATTCCCTATAAGATCACGCCGACAGAGACACCGCAATACCGCGAAAGCATCTTCCGCGAGCGCGCAATTGCAGCAGAACGTGTACGTCTTGCAATGGGCATGTCGCTCAACCCGCAGGACAGACCTGCACACATCACAAACGGTCTGAACGCAAGCAACATTTCAGACAGTTACTATGAACCGCCGCTCATGCAAGTCATTCCGTCCGCATGCGACAGGTGCGAAGAAAATGTTTATGAGGTCAGCGATCAATGCCGCGGATGCGTTTCGAGATATTGCATAACCGTTTGCCCGAAGGGTGCGATTTCCGTAGATCCAAAAACACTCAAGGCGGTCATTGACCGTTCCAAATGCATCAAATGCGGAAAGTGCAAAGCGGCATGCCCGTATGATGCAATCGCTCACAGGATCCGTCCGTGCGCTCAGGCCTGCGGCGTCAAGGCGATTTCCAGCGACGGACTCGGTCGTGCGCAGATTGATCCCAAAAAATGTGTCGGCTGCGGTCAATGCATGGTGAGCTGCCCGTTCGGCGCAATCGCAGATAAATCGCAGATCTACCAGCTGATCCGTGCTATTCAGAAGGACGATGAAGTCGTTGCAGAAGTCGCTCCCGCAATCATCGGACAATTCGGTCCCGGAGTTTCGCTTTGGAAGATTAAAGCGGCGCTCAAGGAAATCGGATTTAAGGAAGTGTATGAAGTAGCGCATGGGGCGGATGTCGGTGCGTCTACAGAAGCGCATCACTATGCAACAGAGGTTGCGACCGGCGAACTTCCTTTCCTGCTTACCTCCTGTTGCCCTGCATGGAGCATGCTTGCAAAGACACAATTCCCCGATATGGTCGATAAAGTTTCCAGTGCGCTTACGCCTATGGTGGCTACCGCTCGCTCCATCAAGCAAAATCGCCCGAATGCCCGTGTTGTCTTTATCGGACCTTGTGCCGCGAAAAAGTTGGAAGCGCGCCGTCGTACAGTTCGCAGCGATGTCGATTTTGTCATCACATTTGAAGAGCTTGCGGCGATCTTTGAAGCAAAGGGAATTGATTTTGCGACATACGACAAAGAGGATCCCATTCACGATGCAACCGCCGCAGGTCGCGGCTACGGTGCTTCGGGCGGGGTCGCTGCTGCGGTTGAAGCTTGCGTGCGCGAATACTACCCCGATGTTCAGGTCAAGATCGAACATGCGGAAGGGCTTGAAGAATGCAAAAAAATGCTTCTTCTTGCCAAACTTGGAAAGAAGAACGGCTGTCTGATCGAAGGTATGGGGTGCCCCGGAGGCTGTGTCGCAGGCGCAGGCGTCAATATTCCCGTCGAAAAGGGCACGGCTGAACTTAAAAAGTTTGTGGATGCTTCTTCCAAAAAACTCCCTGAAAAAGAGCTTTACGAGATCAAACTTCCATAAAACATTATTTTGCAAAGTACTATGTCAGACATAATTGTTTGATTAAATCATAATTACGCAAAATTACTATTAAAAAAGGCATGCCATTATGGCGTGCCTTTTTCGATCTGAAGAGCTATTTAATAGTTGTTCTTATTCAAGGGGGATTACGTTAACAACAATCTTTGCCGTAACGCCTTCCATGAGGCGGACTTCTGCATCGAAGAGTCCGAGGGTTTTAATGTTTTCCTTGAATGTGATCTTTTTCTTATCGACCTCACACCCGAGCTGTTCAAGCGCTGCGGCGACCTGAGCGGTAGTTACAGAACCGAACACTTTTCCGTTCTCACCTGCTCGGATTGAAACCGTGACTTCCTTTCCGTTGATCTTTGCGGCAAGTTCGCGCAGGAACTTTTCGTTTTCGGCTTTATGGAACGCATCTGCAGTCTTTCGCTGTGAGATCTCATTGATACCGCTTGCGGTTGCAATGTCTGCAAGACCTTTTTTAAGAAGGAAATTTCTGGCATATCCGTCAGAAACTTCAATGATATCGCCTTTTTTTCCGCTGCCTTTTACATCTGCTTTGAGAATTACTTTCATATCGGTCTCCTTTTCCTTTCCGATTGTCTGTTTTTATTTTACAGGTCTTTTTGCAGTTTGTCAATGCTGTTTCCGATATTTTTGCAAGAATTGCAGATACTGTTTTGCGAAAGGAGGAAAAAGCATGAGCAACATCAACAGCGGCGTCTCCTGCGGCGTAACCGAATGCAAGTACAACTGCGACGGCATGCACTGCGAGCTGACGACCATTCACGTCGGAAACACCTGTGACTGCGAACATTGCACCTGCTGCGACAGTTTCTGCAAGCGCTAAATCGCAAACACAATGAAACAATGAGAAAAGAGGGGAAACCCTCTTTTTTCATATCATTTTTCACCTCGTCGAAAAAAGAAATTTGAAGCTCTTTTGGATGCATGATTTTTTTGACTTGCGCAATGCTATTTCATGCAGCGCGCGAGCGCTTTCAGATAAAGGTCTTTTCGGGCGCCGTGCGCGCGGGAGGGCTACGGGAGAGGCGAGCTCGCCTCTCCCGAAATCTTTTTGAGAACTTTCTTTTCGGCATCTTTGTTCAGGGCATTACGACAGCAAATGCCGCATAGAATAGAGAGATGAAGAAAAACACGATCGTTGCATTGCAGCGCGCACTCTTATTTTTATTGCTCGCGGCAGTTTTTCTCGGGACGATACTCTATCCACGCTCAGATGCAAGTTCGGAAGCGGAGCAGGATGCGCGAGTGGTGCACATCTGGAACATCGACACCTTTGAAGGAGGAAAGGGCTCGCGTACCTCCTTTTTGTCGCGCGTTGCGCGCCTCGCCGAAAAACAATTGAGCGGAGTATATTACCGCATTCTTTCTTATACGGCGGAAGGGGCGCAGGCCGCGATGGCGCAGGGGGAATATCCAGATCTTCTCTCCTTCGGAATCGGGATGAGCGTGGATGAGACACGCTGTCTTTCTTTTTCTGTTTCTGCATTTTCTGGAAGCAGAAAAGCGATTCCGTGGTGTCGCGGGCAATATTTTCTATTTTCTCTGAAAGATGATTTTTCAAATCTTTCCGACGATGGAGGCAATACGGTCATCTCTGTCGGCGGGGCAAATCTTTCCTGCGCGGCAGCTTATTTTTCCGAGGTGAAAGGAACGGAGGAAGAATCTCTTGCCGCATATCTCGATTTTCTTGCGGGTAAATACCAATATCTTCTTGGCACACAGCGTGATACGGCACGCTTTGCCGCCCGCGGGGTAAACGTATATTGTCAGGAACTTCCCGCTTATTGCGATCTGTACCAATACATTGCTTTTATGTCTGAAGAGCTGCGAACGGAATGCCTGAAGTTTGTTGAGATCCTGTTCTCCGAGGAAATCCAATCAAGTCTTTCAGATATCGGTATGCTTCCTGCAAAGGGGGCAAGCGGTCTGACAATCAACATCTTTTCCGACGCGTCATGGCTCAAAGACGCAGCATCAGCGGTTCGTTCCGAAAGCTCTGAAAAAAATCCTGAGAAATTTTTTGAATTCATTTGAAAAATGGCAGGAAATATGGTAAAATAAAAGGTGAAAAGAGAATGGAGATTTCTGCGCGCTTGCGCGATCGGTTTCCGCGACTTTCCTGCGAGGAATCGTTCGATTTTTCGCGGCATACGACCATCGGCTGCGGGGGAATTGCGTCCGTCGCGGTGAGTCCGTCAGATGCGGAAGAGACAACCGAGTTGCTCGGCTGGCTGGAGCGGGAGCACATTCCGTTCTGCTTTTTGGGCGTCGGTGCAAACGTTTTACCTGCAGACGGGTTATTTGAAGGTGTTGTCATTCGGTTTTGGCGATTGAACGCACTTCGCGCGGAAGGAATGTCTGTTATTGCGGGAGCGGGAGTAACAGGCGGGCAGCTTCTTCGTTTTGCCGAAAAACGCGGCATCGGCGGATTTTCTCCGTTTTCGGGGATCCCGATGAGCCTTGGCGGAGGCACCGCCATGAATGCAGGCGTACGCGAGCTTCATTTTTCCGATGTAGTGCACAGTGTTCTCTGTGCCGAAAAGGGGAAACTTTTTACTTTTTCCAAATCAGATTGTGCTTTTTCCGAAAAGAAAAGCATTTTTCAGCAGGGGATCGCCGTGCTTGGTGTCCGTTTGAATGGCAGAATGGCAAGCTCCGCGGACATCGCACGCGAAAGCTGTTATTTCAGAACACGACGGAAAAACCTTCCCAAGGGCAGAAGTATGGGGTGTACATTTGTCAATCCGTCTGGAATTTCCGCGGGCGCCCTGATTGAACAGTGCGGACTGAAAGGACTTCGTGTCGGCGGAGCTTACGCATCTTCCGAACATGCAAATTTTATCCTCAATGAAAATGCGACAGCGGAAGATATATCCCGTCTTATCGCACAGATCAAAACAAGGGTAAAAGAAAAAACAGGGATCGACCTCAAAGAGGAAATCCGTCGCATCCCATAGTCATCTACATAAACCAAAGAGAGTATCATGAGACTTACTGCAGATTATCATACGCATACAGTCTATTCGGACGGAAAGAACACCTTTCTTGAGAACTTCCGCCGCGCCAAAGAGCTTGGACTTGCCGAGATCGGATGTACCGAGCATGGCTTTTCGCATGTCTTTCGCGGGCTCAAGCGCAGAGAGCTTTCTCAGTACATCTCAGAGCTGCGTTCTGCTGAAAAGGAGACGGGTGTACGGGCTTTGCTCGGTCTTGAAAGCAACATCCGCGGGGAATCTGGACTCTGCGATCTGAGTGAGCGGGATTTCGCCCAATTTGAACTCTTTGTCGTCGGCATTCATGTCTTAGTAAATTACGAACGGATCTATGACAGCCGTCTCGGTCTCGGAAGCTGGGCACGAAGTCAAATGCATATCAAGCCTTCGAAAAGTCTCATCCGTCAGACGACAAATGCGTTCATTCACGCAGTAGAGAAAAATCCCATAGACATCATTTCCCACCTCAATTACGGCTGTTTTGCGGATGCGGTGGAAGTTGCAAAGTGCTGCCGCGATTACGGGACATATCTTGAAATCAGCTCCAAAAAAGCGCACCTGTCCGACGATGAGCTTGCCGAAGTCGCCAATACGGGAGTTCGGTTTGTCGTCAATTCCGATGCGCATTCCATCGATCGTATCGGGGATGTCGCCCGCGCCGAGGAACAGATCCGTCGCGTCGGGGTATCGCTCGATCTCATTGACAACATCGACGGAAAAATGCCTTCCTTCCGTCTTGCGAGATGGCGCAAAGAGTACCTTTGAGGAGAACATTTTGACAAACTTTACAAACGAGATCCGCCGCGATCTTCTTGCATATATTCCCTCAACGCGCTCGGGAGCCGCGGCTGCACTCGCCGCGCTTCTTGCAACGGGAGCGTCGCTCACGGATGAGGGTTTTGAAATTGTCAGCGAAAACGAACGCGTTGCCGAATTCTTTCTTCGGCTTGCCGAACAGTTCGGCGCACGACCGGAAGTACGGGAAGCGATGCGCGACCCCAAGCGCAAACGGGACAAGCTCGTCATCTTTTGCGGCGGAGAGGGAGCGAAACGCATCTTGGATGCCGCACAGAAAGTTCACGCACAGCTCACTGAAGACGATGACGCGGCGCTTGCATACCTTCGTGCCGCGTTTCTCGGCGGAGGAAGCTGTACGCTGCCGCACGACGGAGCATCTACGGGATATCATCTTGAATGCGTCTTTTTCACCCGCGAGCGCGCAGAAGAGTTCTGCGGGCTCTTGTCAGGTTTTGAACTGTTCGGAAAGGTCGTCGCCCGCGGCGATACCTTTGTTGCATATATCAAGAGCCGCGAGGCAATTTCCGATGTTCTTTCCGTGCTCGGCGCAGACAGCGCGCTGCGGAAACTCAATGTTGTGTCCGCCGCACGAGAGCAGAGCAACAACGAAAATCGCATTCAGAACTGTATGGCGGGCAATGCCGACAAATCAGCCATTGCCTCGGCGGCGCAGACACTTGCCCTGCAGCAGCTCCGCGACGAAGGCGTGCTTCAGACATTGCCCGAACCGCTTCGTTCTACGGCGCTGGCACGATTGGGACACCCGACACTGTCCCTTGCAGAACTTGCTCAGATCATGGGCGTCAGCAAGGGGGGGCTTAATCACAGAATGAGAAAACTGATGCAAATCCACGGAGAAAAACATTCATGACAGACTTTGTTCATCTTCATCTGCATACCGAGTACAGCCTGCTCGACGGCGCTGTGAAAGTGGACGATCTGGTCCGTCACTGCAAGGAAAATAATATCGATACCGTTGCCGTGACCGACCACGGAAACATGTATGCTTCTCTGAAATTTTCTGAAAAATGCAAAAAAAATAAAATCAAAGCGATTGTCGGCTGTGAATTCTATGTGGTCGACGACTATCGGGAACACATCGATCAGCGTGCCGACCACCTCATTCTCCTTGCAAAGAACAAAGCCGGCTATGTCAACCTTGTCCAGCTCGATTCACTCGCCTTTGTGGACGGATACTATTATCGCCCGCGCATCGATTACACTGTCTTAAAAGAACATACAAACGGCGTCATCTGTCTCTCCGCATGTCTTGCAGGTCGTATTCCGCGCCTTCTGCTTGCAGGAGAATACGAAAAGGCAAAGGCGTTCGCGCTGGATATGAAAGCGGCGTTCGGTGAAGACTTCTACATAGAGATCCAGGATCACGGCATACCCGAACAAAAACAGATCCTGCCGCTTCTCGTGCGCCTTGCGCGGGAGACGGACATCGGGCTCGTCGCAACCAACGACGTGCATTATCTGCATAAAGAGGACTGGGAAATGCAGGACGTCCTCATGTGCATTCAGACAAAGCGCACACTTGACGATCCTTCCCGCATGAAGATGCAGACGCACGAGTTCTATATGAAGTCGGGCGATGAAATGGCGGCACTCTTTCCCAACCTGCCTGAGGCAATCTCCAATACGCGCGTGATTGCAAACAAAGTCTCCGACATCGACACGCCGTTCAATCTTAAGGACGACGGTTCTCCCATCTACGATAAGACGCTCATTCCGTTGTACACAGCCGACGACGGCACGCCTTCGCCTGAATTTTTGCGCAGGCTGACAATGGAGGGGCTGCCTAAGCGCTATGATCCTCTGACCGAAGAAATCAAACAGCGGGCAGAGTACGAACTCGGCATCATCATCAAGATGGGATTTGCCGACTACTTCCTTATCGTCTGGGACTATATCAACTGGTCTCGACTGCACGGCATTCCCGTCGGCCCAGGACGCGGATCGGGCGTCGGAAGTATTGTCGCATACTCCATCGGGATCACCAACGTCGACCCGCTCCGCTACGATCTGCTCTTTGAGCGGTTCCTTAATCCCGATCGTGTTTCCATGCCGGACTTCGACGTCGACTTCTGTACGGAACGAAGAGTGGAGACCATCGAATACGTCCGCAGAAGATATCATCCCGAGAACGTCGCTCAGATCGTCACGTTCGGTACACTTGCCTCGCGCGTCGTCATCAAGGACGTCGGGCGCGTCATGAGCGTTCCGTATTCGGACACCGACCGCGTTACCAAGCTCATGGACGGCAAATCGACCATCCGTGAATTGCTCGGATTAAATATCGAAAACTGCCGCAAAAAGGTCGCCGAGACCGAAAATGACCCCGATAAGCACGATGAAGCGCTTAAAAAACTTGCCGACCAGGAAGGCAAGCGCAATCCCGAATTTATTGAGATCTATGAGTCGGATGACCAGCTCAAGCGCGTCATCGATATGGGGCTTAAACTGGAGGGGATGCCGCGCAATACTTCCATGCATGCGGCGGGCGTCGTCATCTGCCGTAAAAAAATTGCGGACAACGTTCCGCTTTCCCGAAACGGCGAAGATATCACCACGCAATTCGACATGAAAGAGGTGGAGTCCATCGGCATGCTCAAAATGGACTTCCTCGCACTCACGACCCTCACCGATATCAAAAAAACGCTCGACTACATCAAAGAGGACACAGGCAGGGAGATCACCTTCGGACAGGAGTGCAACGACCAGGGCGCCTATCAGCTCATTTCTGAGGCAGATACAGACGCCGTGTTCCAGCTCGAACAAGGCGGCATGAAGCGGTTCATGAAACAGCTTCAGCCGAACTGTCTCGAGGACCTCATTGCAGGGATCTCGCTCTATCGCCCGGGACCCATGGATTTTATCCCGACGTACCTCAAAAACCGTGCGGAGCCCGATAAGATCAGCTATCTCACGCCGCTTTTGAAGCCCATTCTCGAGAAGACCTACGGCGTCATCATCTATCAGGAACAGGTCATGCAGATCTTCCAGAATCTTGCAGGGTACTCCCTCGGACAGGCAGACCTCGTGCGCCGCGCCATGGCGAAAAAACACCGTTCCGAACTGATGGCGCAAAAGGATAAATTCATCTACGGTGATATCGATAAGGGCGGCAACATCGCAGGCTGTGCTTCGCGCGGGATTCCGCCCGAAGTGAGCGCAGAGCTCTTTGCTCAGATGGAAAGCTTTGCATCCTATGCGTTCAACAAGTCGCATGCGGCCGCATATGCCGTCGTCACTTATCAGACGGCATACCTGAAAAAATATTATCCCAAAGAGTTCCTTGCGGGCGTCCTAAACAACCGTATTGCCAAGATCGACGAAATTTCCAAGTACGTCGTCTACATGAAGGAAAAAAACATCGCTGTCTATCCGCCCGACGTAAACCGCTCCCGCGCGTACTTTTCGGTTCAGGGCGACGGAATTCGGTTCGGACTTTGTGCGCTTCGCGGCGTCGGGATCGGCGCCATGGAGAAGGTCATCGAAGAGCGTGAGGCCCAGGGACAATTCAAGGATTTTTCAGACTTTATCCTTCGTTGCGTGCGCTTTGTCAATAAGAAAATGGTGGAAAGTCTCATTTTCGGCGGCGCATTTGATTCAATGGGGAAGCGCCGTGCGCAGTATCATGCCGTCTATGAAGAACTCATGCGCCGACTTGCTGCCATTGACAAGCAGAAAACAAGCGCGCAGATGTCGCTCTTCGGGGACATTATCGAGGAAAAGGCACCTGAAGTAAAATATCCCGATATCCCCGAGTGGAGCACGGCAGAACTTCTTTCCAAGGAAAAGTCCGTTCTTGGCGTGTACGTCAGCGGACATCCGTTCGGCGCTTATTCCGCCTACTTTACCGATTGTTCTTTCCATACAGGAATGCTGTCCGACTTTGAAGAAGACGAGGAAACAGGAGACAGAACCTATCAGCAGTTTAAGGCCGGCGACGCTGTGACGATGGGGGGAATTATCGCCGCAGTTCGTAAGATCAATACCAAGGGCGGAACCATCATGGCGTTCGTCACTGTGGAAGACCTGTACGGGAGCATAGAATGCGTTGCTTTCCCGCGTGTCTACGAAAAGATCAAGCCGTATCTTCGCCATGACGGAGTCGTGCGGCTTTCAGGAAAGATCGATACTCCCGCCGAAAAACTTCCCTGTATCATTCTTGATACACTCACGGAATTTGTTCCGCCCGAAAAAGAAGAGAGCACCGAGACCGCGCAGCAACAGCCTGTACACGAGCAAGTACTCTGGCTTGACGCGCGGCAGCTTCCCGAGGAGGATTTTTCCGAGCTCCTTGAAACGATCAAAGCGTATGAAGGGGATGTGCGGACCAAGATTCTGCACGGCGGGAAACGGTACGAATTTTCCGTGCATCTTTCTCGCGCACTTGAGGCAGAACTGCGCAGTTTTCTGCCCGCAGCGTGCGTCAAGCTGGTATAGATGAAAGGTCTGTGAGAATTCTTGCAGCAGGATAAAGTTTTCATAAAAATTGTGTTCAAAAAAGTTTCCATTTGGGAAATAATTTGATATAATGCCAAGGATAGGAATTTGACAGGAGGCTTATGATGAAGCGTATCGGACTTTTGACGAGCGGCGGCGATGCACCCGGCATGAACGCGGCGATCCGCGCGGTTGTAAGAACGGCAATTTATTTCGGCATGGAAGTTTATGGAATCGAGCGCGGCTATGCGGGGCTTATCGAAGATAAGATGATGCCCATGGAAATGCGTTCGGTTTCCGATATCGTACAAAGGGGCGGCACCAAGCTCAGAACGGCGCGCTGCCTTGAGATGCTCACCGTTGACGGACAGAAGCAGGCTGTCGCAACGCTTGAACGCCGCGGAATCGAGGGACTTGTGGTCATCGGCGGCGACGGTTCTTTCCGCGGAGCGAAGTGCCTGACGGAAGATTACGGTATCCCGACTATCGGAATTCCCGGAACCATCGACAACGACCTTGAGTATACCGACTATACGCTCGGATTTGATACGGCAGTCAATACCTGCCTTGAGATCATCAACAAGCTGCGTGATACGATGAATTCGCATGAGCGTATTTCCGTTGTGGAAGTCATGGGACGTCACTGCGGTGATATTGCGCTCTATGCAGGCATTGCCTCCGGCGCGGAGATCATTGTCGTTCCTGAGATCTCCTACAATCTTGACGACATTGTCATGCGCATTAATCGTTCGCGCGCAAACGGAAAGCATTCCAATATCATCATCGTTGCGGAAGGCGTGACCAGCGCCGAGAAATTTGCGCGTGAATTGCAGGAAGTCACGACCTACTCCGTGCGTTCTTCCTGTATCGGACACGTCCAGAGAGGCGGTTCGCCCTCCATGGCAGACAGAATGCTTGCCGCTCAGTTCGGCAATAAGGCAGTCCGCCTGCTCAAGGACGGCATCGGTAACCGCGTCGTCGGCATCCATAAGAATGAAATCATCGATATGGACATCATTGAGGCTGTCTCCATGAAGAAGAAGTTCAACTATGAACTGTACGAGACCCTCCAGATGATCTCGATGTAACAAATTATAGAACACACTTTCAAAAACGTCTCCGAAAAGAGCATTTTTCTGCAAAATTTTTCCCGCTTGCTCTTGAAATTTCATAAAAAGCATAATATAATAATTGTGTGAGACCCGCTTATGGGTATCGATTCGGAAAGACCCCATCCTTCGGGGGAGTAAGCTACGGGAGGATTTTGTATCATGATTCTTACGGTCTGCATGAGCCCGAGTGTTGACGTTACCATTGAACTCGATCAGCTCAATGTCGGAAAAGTCAACATCGTCAAGAGTAAAACGCTCTCTTTCACGGGAAAAGCCCTCAATGTCGCAATCGGCATTGCACGATTGGGCGGGGAAGCGTACGCAACAGGCTTCATGTACAATGAAAACGGCGCCATGTTCGAGCGTGCGCTCGATAAAGAGGGGGTTCCTTTCGCATTTGTCTGGAACAGCGGAAGGGTGCGCGAGAATTATAAGTGCATCGACAAAAAGTCCATGCTCACCGAGATCAACGATGTCGGCGGACAAGTGGCTCCAGAGAAACTTGGAGAACTCATGCACATGATCCGCAATTTCTCCCAGCGTTCGGACGTGACGGTTATTTCGGGCGGTCTTCCGCGCGGCGTGGATACGAGCTACTACCGCGAGCTCTTCCGTTCCGTCGATCCTCATTCTCTGCGCATCGCAGATACCGAAGGAGCAAAGCTTTTCGCCGCACTTGAGGCGGGTATCGATCTTGTTAAACCCAATATTGAGGAATTGCAGGGAACGCTTGGGAGAGAGTTCAAAGATAAGAACGATATGCTTGCGGGTTGTCACGAGCTGTTAGACCGCGGCGCTAAAATCGTCCTTCTTTCGCTCGGAAAAGACGGCGCAGTCATTACCAACGGGACAAAAAACTATTATTGTAAGAGCATCAATGTTGCCGTCAATTCGACGGTCGGCGCGGGCGACGGCATGGTCGCCGCGGCTGCGACAATGCTGCAGAAAGGCGCGGATCTTCCCGATATTCTGCGTGCCGGCGTTGCAGCGGGTACGGCAACGGTGACTACTTTCGATACCATATCCTTTACAAAGTCCAAATATGAGGAAATCTTTGAAAGCCTCAGCGTGACGGAGTTCTGAAATGCTCGATCTTGCGCTCATTCGCCGTGACAATGAAGTCGAGGCAATCATGGAAATGTCCGAACGGCAGATCGAGGCGCTCGGTTTTACCGAACATTCCCGCAGACATGCGGGGATCGTCAGCAAATGGTCGGGCGAGATTCTTCGCTCCTTAGGAAAAGGGGAGGACCGTATCAGACTTGCCGAGATCGCCGGATATCTTCACGATATCGGAAACTGCGTCAACCGCAAGGATCATGCACAATCAGGAGCAATCTTATCCTATAAAATCCTCACGCGGCTGGGTATGAGTGCCGTAGACGCCGCGGAGATCATGATGGCGATCGGGAATCATGACGAACAGTACGGTCAGCCCGTCTCTGATGTCTCTTCCGCACTCATCATCGCGGATAAAGCTGACGTTCACAAGAGCCGTGTCAGAAATCCTGTAAAAGATGTCTTTCAGGCAAATATCCACGACAGAGTCAACCTCGCCGCCGAGAAGTCTTTCGTCCGCGTCGAAGAGGGCGGAAAGGTCATAGCGCTTCATATCGATATCGATACGGCGATCTGTTCCGTCATGGATTATTTCGAAATTTATTTCGGAAGAATGCAGCTCTCCCGAAAGGCGGCTGAGTTCCTCGGATGCCGATTTTCTCTCGTCATCAATGGCACCGTCCTTTTATAATTGCGTTTCTTTCAGCTTATTATCGGCTTTTCATGAGGCTTCTTTCATCGCTTTCAGCGTGAAAATTTTTGCGTCCCGTGTTTCACGGCGAGATTCGACATTTTTTTTCGATAAACACAAGATATTGTGGTCGAAAAAAATTATTTTATCAAAATATAGGGGCAAACCCTTGACAAAAAACAAGTTATGGTGTATGATTGTAGCGTTCCCTCAAATGGGGGAACGCTTTTTTCCTGAAATGGGGAAAATATAGGGTAGGGAGATGTACCATGAAGATCATTAAGAGAAACGGGGCGGAAGTTTCATTCGACGTAAAGAAGATCGAGAACGCAATCCGCAAGGCAAACAATGAAGTGAGCGAGGACAATCGTCTCACGGAAGATCAGATCGGACTGATCTGCAATAAAGTCAAGGCGCTTGCATGCGATCTCAACCGCGCCGTCAACGTTGAAGAGATCCAGGACTTCGTCGAGAACCAGATCATGGATCAGAAGGCGTTTGCTGTTGCACGCAAGTACATCACATACCGCTATACCCGTGCGCTTATCCGTAAGGCGAATACGACGGATGCGCAGATTCTCACGCTCATTGAATGCAACAATGAGGAAGTCAAGCAGGAAAATTCCAACAAAAACCCCACGGTCAACTCTGTTCAGCGTGACTATATGGCGGGCGAGGTTTCCAAGGACCTGACGCGCCGTATTCTTTTGCCGCGCGATATCGTAGAAGCCCATGACGAGGGGCTCATTCACTTTCATGATGCTGACTATTTCGCACAGCACATGCATAACTGTGACCTTGTCAACCTTGAGGACATGCTGCAGAACGGCACCGTCATTTCCGGTACATTCATCGAAAAGCCGCATTCTTTCTCGACGGCGTGCAATATTGCTACGCAGATCATTGCGCAGGTCGCATCCAACCAATATGGCGGGCAGAGTATCTCCCTGACGCATCTTGCGCCTTTCGTGGACGTCAGCCGTCAGAAGATCAGAGCGGACGTTGCCGCCGAGCTTCATGAGCTCGGGATCACGGATGAAAAGAAAATTGCCAAGATCGCTGAAAAGCGTCTGAAAGCAGAGATCGCAAAGGGCATTCAGACCATTCAGTATCAGGTTGTGACCCTTCTGACGACGAACGGACAGGCACCCTTCGTCACCGTCTTCATGTACCTCGGGGAAGCACGCAACGAACAGGAACGAGCCGATCTTGCGCTCATCATCGAGGAGACCCTCAATCAGCGCATCCGCGGCGTCAAGAACGAGTCCGGCGTCTGGGTTACGCCTGCGTTCCCGAAACTCATCTATGTGCTTGAAGAGGACAATATCCGCGAGGGGAGCAAGTATTGGTATCTCACACAGCTCGCCGCAAAGTGCACCGCAAAGCGCATGGTTCCCGACTATATCTCCGAGAAGATGATGCTCAAATACAAAATCGACAAGAACGGAGAGGGACATTGCTACACCTGCATGGGTTGCCGCAGCTTCCTCACACCTTACGTCGACGAGAACGGAAAGCCCAAGTATTACGGCAGATTCAACCAAGGCGTTGTCACCATCAACTTGGTGGACGTTGCACTTTCCTCGAGCGGAAACGAAGAACGTTTTTGGAAGATCTTCGACGAGCGTCTTGAGCTGTGCTATCGCGCTCTCATGTATCGCCACCTGCGTCTGAAGGGCACTCTGTCGGATGCGGCTCCCATACTTTGGCAGTACGGCGCACTCGCACGCCTTAAGAAGGGCGAGACCATCGATAAATTGCTTTACGGCGGATATTCTACCATTTCGCTCGGATATGCAGGGCTCTATGAATGCGTCAAGTATATGACAGGTAAGAGCCATACCGACGAAGAAGCAAAACCCTTTGCGCTTGCGGTCATGCAACACATGAATGATAAGTGCAAGGAGTGGAAAGCCAAGGAAAACATCGATTTCTCCCTGTACGGCACGCCGCTTGAGAGTACGACATACAAATTCGCAAAGTGCCTTCAGAAGCGGTTTGGCGTCATTCCGGGCGTCACGGACAAGAACTATATTACGAACAGCTACCATGTGCATGTCAGTGAGAAGATCGACGCATTCACGAAGCTCAAGTTTGAGAGCGAGTTCCAGCAGCTTTCGCCTGGCGGTGCGATTTCCTATGTGGAAGTGCCCAACATGCAGAATAATATCCCCGCTGTGCTTGCCGTGATGCAGTACATCTACGATAATATCATGTATGCGGAACTAAATACCAAGAGCGACTATTGCCAGGTTTGCGGCTATGACGGCGAGATTCAGATCGTGGAGGATGCAGACGGAAAACTTGTCTGGGAATGCCCGCACTGCCACAACCGTGATCAGGCGAAGATGAACGTCGCGCGCCGTACATGCGGCTATATCGGAACACAGTTCTGGAACCAGGGCAGAACGCAGGAAATCAAGGACAGGGTCCTGCACCTGTAATAAGCCATGAATTACGCAGAGATCAAAAAAACAGATATCGCAAACGGAGAGGGGGTTCGCGTCTCCCTCTTCGTTTCCGGTTGCAGAAGGCACTGCAAAAACTGCTTCAATAAAGTGACGTGGGATTTCTCCTATGGGAAACCGTTCACTGAAGAAGTGGAGGAAGAACTTCTCCAGGCGCTTTCTCCCGACTACATTGCAGGGCTGACACTGCTCGGAGGCGATCCGATGGAGCCGGAAAACCAACGCGTTCTCTATCCGTTCGTCCAAAAGGTGCGCGAGCGTCTGCCTAATAAGACAATTTGGTGCTATACCGGATACACCTTTAAGGATGGCGCAATAGAGGAGGAGCAGGCCAACTGCGAAGTAACGCGTGACCTTATCTCGCTCTTTGATGTGCTTGTGGACGGGCGTTTCATCGAGGATCTGAAGGATATTCGCCTCGTATTCCGTGGCTCGTCAAATCAAAGAATTATTGATGTGAAAAAGACATTATCGAGAGGTAACATAGTACTATACCTGACATAATATATTCAATGCGGGGAATTGCCCCGCATTTTTTTGCAAATATTGGGAAAGGATTGACTATTCGGTACAGATACGCTATAATTAAGAAAAAAGCTTCTTACGGAGGAAATTATGAATAAACTTCAACTCAAGCGTTATGCAAAGCTGCTTGCCAAGACGGGAATCAACGTCAAGCGCGGACAATGGGTTATCGTTCATGCAGGACTCGATCAGCCAGAATTTGTGGAATGGACGGTAGAAGAACTCTATCGTGCAGGTGCAGGAAAAGTTACGGTCGAGTGGGCGCATCAGCCGATTTCCAAGCTCAAGTACAAATATGAAAAAGAGGCAACGCTTTCCGCTGTGCCCAAGTGGGAGGAAGCGCGTTGGGAGCTTTATACAAAAGAACTTCCCGCAATGCTCTATATTCTTTCCGAAGATCCCGACGGTCTTGCAGGTGTCGATCAGGAAAAGATGCGCGCTGTGACGATCGGACGTATGAAGATCATCAAACCTTACCGCGACAAGATGGAAAACAATTATCCTTGGTGCATCGCAGCCGTTCCCGGAAAGGCATGGGCGAAAAAAGTATTTCCCGAGCTGCAGATCAATCGCGCAGTGGAAGCACTGTGGGATGCCATTTTGAAAGCATCGCGCGCAGACGGCCCCGATCCTGTCCGCGAATGGGCACGTCATAATGATGACCTTGCAAAACGCTGCGACTATCTCAATCGCCTCGGGCTTGTTACTTTGGAATACAAATCCTCCAACGGAACAGACCTTCGCGTGGGACTTCTTCCCGACGCAGACTTCATGGGAGGCGGCGAAAACGATCTGAAGGGGCACTACTATAATCCCAATATCCCTTCGGAAGAGATCTTCACCACGCCTCGCGCAGGAGACGCGGACGGTATTGTCTATGCCACAAAGCCGCTTTCCTATCAGGGACAGCTGATCGAGAACTTCTCCGTCCGCTTTGAAAACGGCAAAGTTGTCGAAGTCAAAGCTGAGAAGAATCAGGAACTTCTTGAAAAAATGGTCTCGATGGACGAAGGCGCTGCAATGCTCGGAGAGTGTGCGCTCATCGCTTACGATTCTCCCATCAATAACCTCGGAATTCTCTTCTATAACACGCTTTTCGACGAGAATGCGAGCTGCCACCTTGCACTTGGCCGCGGTTTCAGCAACTGCGTGCGCGGCTATGAAGATATGACCAACGAACAGCTCAAAGAACACGGCATCAACGACAGTATGATCCACGTTGATTTCATGATCGGAAGTAAAGATCTCTCCATCACCGGAATCACGGCAAAGGGCGAGCGGGTAGCTATCTTCAAAGACGGGAACTGGGCGTTTTGAACCTCTCCCTTCGGGGTATATAAATAAAGAGGTGCAAACATGATTAAAATTGATATTTTTTCGGGATTTTTAGGCGCAGGAAAGACGACACTCATCAAAAAACTCATTCAGGAAGTCTATCGGGGCGAACAGATCGTCCTGATCGAAAATGAATTCGGCGAAATTGGCGTCGACGGTGGATTTCTGAAAGATTCCGGCATCGAAATTACCGAAATGAATTCGGGATGTATCTGCTGTACATTGGTAGGCGACTTCGCCAAAGCACTCAAAGAAGTTGCTGCAAAATATTCTCCGGACCGCATTGTCATCGAACCTTCCGGCGTCGGAAAGCTTTCCGACGTCATCCGCGCCGTTCAAAATGCAGATGTGGAAGACGCTCAACTCAATGCTTTCTGCACAGTTGTCGATGCCAACAAATGCAAGATGTATCTCAAGAATTTCGGCGAGTTCTTCCTTGATCAGGTAGAAAATGCCGGTTGTATCGTGCTTTCTCACACGGGAAATGCGCAGAAAGTTGCCGAGGCTGTCGATCTTTTGAAAGAGCATACCTCCGCGACCATCGTTACAACCGACTGGAAGGAGCTTTCGGGGAAGGAACTGCTTATGGCGATCGAACGCAAAGATACGCTTCAGGCAGAGCTTGAAAAGCTTGCAAACGAAACCGAGGAGCACGAACACTGCCATCATCATGACGGGGAAGATCACTGCCATGACGAGCATGATGATGAGGATGAAGATGAACATCATCACGACGATGAAGATGAGCATGACCACAAGCATAATCATTGCTGTCATCATCATGATGAACATGAACATTGCCACCACGGCGACGATGATGACGACGACAACTGCTGCCATCATGAACACGACCATGAGCATGATCATGAACACGGCGGACATTGCCATCATCACCACCATGCTGACGAAGTCTTTACGAGCTGGGGCGTGGAAACAAGCAAATCGTTCACGGCAGAGGAGCTCAACAAGAAACTTTCCGCGCTCGCATCGGGTGAATACGGGCAGGTCCTTCGCGCAAAAGGAATTGTTGCGGGAGACGGAAACTGGCTGTATTTTGATTATGTCCCGGGCGAACCGGATGTACGCGAAGGGACGCCAGGCGTTACGGGCAGACTTTGCGTCATCGGCTGCCAGTTGAACGAAGACAAGCTTAAGGCGCTCTTTTTGGAGTAAACCATGCCAAAGGAAATACCTGTCTATCTCTTTCTCGGATTCCTCGAATCGGGAAAGACAAAATTCATTCAGGAGACACTGGAAGACGAGCGCTTTGTCTCGGGAGAACACACGCTTTTGCTGGTGTTTGAAGAGGGAGAGGAAGAATACGATCATGCGCAGTTCGCGGATCCTTCTTATGCGATCGAACATGTCGAACCTGAGCAGCTGACCGAAAAGAACCTCTCGGCACTTGTCCGAAAGTATTCTGCAGAGCGTGTTATCGTAGAATACAACGGGATGTGGGAACTGCAGAAGTTCTTTGATGCGATGCCTGACGGCTGGGCGATTGCGCAGGTAATGACTTTCTTTGATGCGACCACGTTTTTGGCATATAACAAAAATATGCGCCAACTTGTCTATGATAAGGTGCAATATGCGGATATGGTCGTCTTTAACCGTTTCCGCGGGGAATATTCCAAAGAAGAGTTTCACAAGATCATCCGCGGAATGACGCGCCGCCCCGACATTGTCTATGAATATCTTGGCGGCAAGGCGGAATACGATGAGATCGTCGATCCGCTTCCGTATGATATTGACGCACCCATCATTGAGATTGCTGACAGAGACTATGCTTTTTTCTACCGTGATCTCGTCGAGGAAACTGAAAAATATCGCGGAAAGACGGTTCGTTTCAAAGGACTTGTCGCCACAGATAAGAGCATGAAAAAAGGAACGATTGTTGTCGGGCGACACATCATGACCTGCTGCGAGGCAGATATTGCCTACAGCGGTCTCGTTTGTTTGCATCATTCCGATCTTCCATTTAAAACACGCGATTGGGTAATGGTAACAGCACGCATCGATATTCAGTATCATTCCATTTACGGACAAAAGGGTCCTGTCCTTTCGGCTTCCGAAATCGAGTGTACTTCTCCTCCGGAACAGGAATTAGCCACGTTCTATTAAGGTATCATCAAGATATCATCTATGAAATTGCCGCCATTACGTGCGGCAATTTTTTTTGAACTCTTTACAAATTAATAAAATTATGTTATAATTAATAAAACAGATCGGGAGGGGAAGGATGAAAAAACTGGTCGTATTTTATTCCTTGAGCGGAAATACCCGTGCTGTCGCAAGACGGATCGCGCGGTCGTTGCGCGCGGATCTGATGGAGATCAGAACCGTCAAGACCTATCCCGATGACTATGATGTATTGCTCAGTCTTGGGGAAAAAGAGGTCAAAGCGGGTTATATGCCGCAAATCGAAGCGCTATTGTTTGATGCAAACAAATACGACACCGTCATCCTCGGCACACCCGTATGGTGGGGAACTTATGCTCCCGCCGTCAAAAAGTTCCTTTCCACCATTAAATGGAAGGGGAAAAAGGTATACCCGTTTGCTACAAACGGCGGCGAACTCGGGCATACGCCAAGCGATCTGCGCAAGGCAATGCGCGGCGCACAAGTCGCTCCTGTCCTTAATATCCGTTTTGAAAACGGAATCCAGATCTCGCCCGCAGAGGAACTCAAAACATGGCTTTCAACGATCGATTGAATCTGCAATTGCCTGAATCACTCTCCGTACGGCTCCAAGAAGCTTACGGAGAGTTTTTTCCGCGTATTATGGACGGATATCAATCCATTCGTCCCGTCACTTTCCGCGTCAACACCTGTAAGACAACCGTTGAAAATGTAATCTCGGAATTGACCCAATGCGGAATCCAGACAAAGCGTGCAGAATGGATCAAAGACGCACTCATCGCTGTCGATGTACGGGAACACGCTTTGGAGGAAACGCCGCTCTATGCCCGCGGTGGAATTTATTTGCAGAGTCTTTCGTCAATGCTTCCTCCCATTCTGTTACAACCGAAAGCGGGAGAGGCTATCCTGGACATGACAGCGGCCCCGGGCGGAAAGACGACACAATTATATGCACTTTCCGACGGAAAAGCACTCATCACCGCTTGTGAACGCGATTCCATTCGCTTTGAACGATTGAAATTTAATCTCGAACGAAAAGGGGCAACGCGCGTCAATGCCATGCGTCAGGATGCGCTCACTCTCAATGATTTTTTAAGATTCGATAAAATTCTGCTTGACGCTCCCTGTACAGGGACAGGTACGATCGCACGCGGCGAACGCATCCGCTTTTCCGAAGAGTATCTTTCAAAGTGCGTGCGCCTGCAAAAGAAGTTATTTGAAAAGGCTTTCAGATTGCTGAAAAAGGGAGGGACCTTACTCTATTCGACCTGTTCTGTTCTGCCAGAGGAAAACAACGGCATTGTCTCTTTTGCAAAACAGCTCGGAGCGAATCTACAACCGATAAAAATATCGGAAACGCTTCCCAGACTGCCTTCAACGGAGGGGACAGTCTGCGTCTGCCCCAGCGAACTCTATGAGGGATTCTTTATGGCAATGTTTACCAAATAAATTTATCTGATCGGATAATTTCATAAAAAGCATTTGCGCCGCGGGGCTTGTTAGCCCCGCGGCGCATTTTAAGATAATTATGTTTTCTGCCTAGCGAACGTTTACAGATCAAATAATGATATCTGCCTTGTTTGACTCAAAAAACTTACTTGATTTCCGTCCGTGAGTTCGTCATCGGCCTCAAGCGCCCCAATAAGAAGAGGAGAATGGGGGTCATGTTTTAAGACATTGCTTTTGACTTCTCCTGCCGATCGATTTGCATTACAATATTTGCAAAGATTGGGGCAACTGTCATACCATCCTATATCACGGACGGGGACACACAGACAGCCGCGGCGGTTTCCTGTATGCTTGATTTTTTGGAAAACGCATCCGTTCGCTTCCCCGATTATATCCAGTGTATAACATCCTTTATGGGTGAGTCCCATTTCCTTATAATCGTTCTGCGCTGCACAAGACTGAACGCAAAGGTTATATTTTTTCGCTACAGCCAAGATACGCTCTATGAAAGCTCGCTTTGACTGATTATCCGGCAAAGAGACTTGCGGCATGCGCGCATGCATGGAATAAAACGGCTCTAAAAAAGCTACAATACAGCCCCGTACATAGGGCGAAATGCGAGCCGCAATCCGCTCGAATGTTTCTGTAATACGCCCAAGCGGATAATCCTCCGAAAAAAAGACAGGCTCAAATCTCCAGACAAGCCGCTCTCTTCCGACCATTTTACTGAGCGTTATCAGCGTTTTGATGCGCATCTCCTCGTCCGGAATATTTGGTTCTATGTCACGGCCGTAAGCAGTAAGTGTATAGTGAAAAAAAGTTCTGTAACGGTTCGTGATCTCATGCAACCTGTCAAGCGCAGGCTCGTAATTTTTAGAACAAAAAATCACGGCATCGACCAATTCAGGCGTGAGACGGTATTTTTTTACCGACTTAGGAAAGAGGGGATTGCGCGTGAAAACATATCCTTCTCGGAAGCGTTCAAACATCCACGGAGAATAATGATTAATTATGTCTGTACGAAGTCCCGTGCTGATGATCATAGATTCACTCCGTTTTTGTGATTCATAAGGAATTTTGACCGAAATTATTTGGCAAATGATTGAATGCCGTCGCTTCATCGAAAAAGAGTGCCTGTCGTTGAATAAAAATTTCTATTCTTCTGCTTTTTAAGCCTTGTAATTCCTTTCTTAAAGTTACAATTCTGTATAAGGTTTCAGAATAGCGTTTAAGATTTGCATTTCAACCACATGAAAATAGTCATTACTTTCCGCCGCAAAATTAGTTTGAGCTCTGCATATGTGCCCTGTAAACAATGAAAACCCTTACAAGACAAGAAAGGAGCGGAACTTCGATGCGTGTTCTGTCGGAATCACGGCACTGATTTGAGCGCCATCATCGGTATATTGAACCGAATGTTCGGTCAGGAGCGGCCGCAAAGCCGCATATTCTCCTGCGCGGGCATAGGGAACAAATAGTTGTGTTACAACAAACCGCTCCATAAGAGCCTGGAAGATTTTTTGCTTCAAAAAATCCAACCCGTGCCCATATTTTGCAGAAATACAGACGCATTCTTTCGGGAAACGCGCATCCGATGGAGCACTGTCGCACTTATTCATAACAACAAGATACGGGGAAGAAAACTGCATACCGCGCAGGGTTTCAAGCGTTGTATCAAGCTGCATCTGATAATCACCGCCGGCGTCACAGACAATGAGCGCGAGATCACAGTGAACTGCGCTTTCAAGCGTAGATTTGAATGCGTCAATCAGATGATGAGGCAAATTGCGCAGGAAACCGACTGTATCTGTAATCAAAAAATCCATTCCCTCGATCTCGACATTGCGGGAAGTGGGATCCAGCGTTGCAAACAGAGCATCCTTGACAAAGACATCAGACCCCGAAAGTGCATTTAAAAGGGTAGATTTACCCGTATTGGTATACCCGACAAGTGCAACGGTTCGAACTCCGTCTTTTTTTCTGCGCTCAACCTGTAAACCGCGTCTTTGCTCCGTTTTGGAAAGCTTTTCTTCCAAAGAACGAATGCGGGAACGAATATGCCGACGGTCCGTCTCAAGTTGTGTTTCCCCCGGACCACGCGTTCCGATCCCGCCTCCAAGACGGGAAAGCGCTTCACCTTTTCCCTTCAGACGAGGATACAGATAGCGAAGCTGAGCAAGTTCTACTTGCAATTTTCCCTCGCTGCTTTCGGCTCGCAATGCAAAAATATCCAGAATGAGTGTTGTACGATCGATAACTTTTTTTCCGTCCAACGCCTCAGAAAGATTTACGGTTTGGGAAGGGGAAAGCTCGCCATTAAAAAGAACGGTCAAATCCAGTCCTTCCAGCCTTTGGCGCAGTTCCTCGACCTTTCCTTCTCCGAGATAGGTTGCAGGGTTGACTTCCCGAATTTTGGCATACAATGTTCCTGCATATGAAGCGCCGGCGCTCTCAATGAGCGCAACAGCTTCTGAATGAAGTGCTTCGGCCGCAGCATCCGTCACAGGCTGAACGATGTAGACATTTTCAGCAGTCATTGCTCGTCCTCCGTGGGGTGAAGTTTTACCGCATCTGCAACTGAACGCCGATGATCTTCCGTAATTGCGGCGTAGTGTTTGCGAGTCGTATTGACGTCGCGATGTCCCAGAACATCGGCGACGATATAAATGTCTCCCGTCTGACGATATAACGCAGTGCCATAGGTAGACCGAAGCTTGTGCGGTGTAATCTTCTTGAGCGGAGACACAATCTTGGCATATTTTTTAACAAGATTTTCCACCGCGCGAACAGAAATGCGTCTGTACTGTAATGATAAAAACAGTGCATGTTCTTCGGGCGGAATCTGAGGATCGTTCTCTTTTTGTGCAAGATAGGCAGCCAAAGCATCTCCGACTTCTTCAGAAAAATATAGAATAGCTTTATTTCCGCCTTTACGTGTAACGACAAAGGAATTATTTGAAAAGTCAATGCTCTCATTGTTGAGACCGACCAATTCCGAAATACGAATCCCCGTACCTAAAAAGAGCGTAAGAATTGCGCTGTCGCGAATTTTAGTCTTTTCATGGTAGCCGCTTGCATGTGGTGAAAGCCCATCGCCATACTCCGCAGTATCGAGAAGAGAGGAGACCTCATTTCCTTCAAGCCGTATGATTTCTTTTTCATGAAGCTTTGGAGTGGATACTTTACTCGTTTGATTTGTCTCAATAAGTCCTTTATTGAAAAAATACTTGTACATGGAACGCACAGAGGAAAGTTTTCGTGCTTTGGCACGCTCATCGCAAGAAAGACGCTTGTCCCCATATGAGTAATTGGAAAGGTAACTTAAAAAAATTTCAATATCTGTGTCTGTGACGCTTTCCAGCTCCTCAAGCGTAAGTTCCGTCATAGCCTTTCCTCGAAACTTTTTCTTTGTCAAAAAATCAAAGAAAATCCGAAGATCATAGACATAATTCAGGCGAGTGAGCGTACTCGTCCGCGTCTCAATTCCACGGAAAAAATCCTCGCAAAAAGGGGGCAGTTGTTCAAGGATTTCATCAATTTTATCCAGATTTTTAAGATTTCGCTCCTGATAGAAATCAGAATTGTTTTTTGAAATTCTAGCCATGGATTCATTATAACACAAAATAAAAACAGCGTCAATTTTACGAATAATTAAAGGGGACTTTTTTAAAAACAATCTTTGTAAAGTCATCGCCGAAAGGGAACATCAAAAATTCGAAAAGGATGGTAGAATAGCTTTGGTACAAAAAGCAAAAAAACTTCAACTACATTAAAACGAATACTTACAGAAAAAAGCAGCATAATCGTTTTGCGAAAGCGAGCCGGAAAGCGAAGCGCGGGAGGGCACTGTATTGCGCTTAGGGGCGCGAATGCATGTAGATGAAAGGGATATGCGGGAAAAGGCGAGCGATAGATAGTTTTATGAGGGGAAAGCCGCGGCGAGAAAAAGGACGCGGTAAGCCACTGCATTAAGGAGCACGCTTTTTTCGCCGCTATTTGACAGAGAAGCGGAAAAGGAAACAGAAAAAGTGCCGACCACAGAGAGGGCACGGCAAAAAAATGGAAAGCGGCATGAGCACTTTTCCGCGAGCTGCCAAATGCAGGAAAGGCGAAACTGAAAAGCTCGTACAACGGGCGGGCGAAGACGGATCAGCGAGCCCGCCCGTGGAGGGCTTTTCCGGATAAGTGTTGACAGTGATAAAAAAATGTGCTATGCCATGATAGGCAAAACGAATAGAAACATTTTTTTGCCTTGCCCATAAGAAAAAATGGGCAAAAGGTGCAAAAGACGTCAATGTCATATTCGACATATAATGTACACGCGCGGAGAGATGGGCTTGTCCTCTCCGCGCGAAGGTGCAAAAAAGGGCAAAAAACGGGAGTGCAAACTCCCGTTTTTCAGTTAGAAAAGGGAAGTGCGGCATTCTCGCAGGAACAAAATATCTTGCGGCAAGAGAATGATCGCACTCACAGAATGACTAAGGACAGGTATTGAAAGAAAATTTCGTGAGATAGGGAAACATAAAACTATTCGCAAAACGCAGGTTTTACGAATAGTATGGGGTAAAAGAGCTTATTTTAGCTTTTTTTCATCTGATAAATCTGATTATTATAAACGTTCCGTTTTAATTTTTTCTTTAGTATCAAGATCTTGGAAAAATTTCCTAATAATTCACGTCTGGCTTATTGAGTCAATTCTATTCTTTGGCGCATAAAATCTTTTTTAAACACACATCAAGGAATTTTCTTAATACATCATATGAAAAATTGATCCATTTGAAGCATTTTTGAGGAAAAGTTAGCTATAAAGCGGCTTTTAGGCCGCTTTATAGCCTCTTTTTTAATAAATCAATGAGATGATGGCTCAAAATTAAATACTATGTCACGCATACTACTTAATTTTTGTAAAAATTCCATAGGAATTAGGGCCAAAATCGAGTTTTTCTGAGAAAGTTTTTTCAGAAAGATGTTCGTAGAACGTTCCGTTGACGCGAAGCGAATACTCGCCGCTGGAATTATTTACCCAAATATACACCCTTTTCTCTTTGTTTCTTCGCATGAACACGATACATCCGCTGTCAGCGTAGATTTCATCATATTCACCTGCACGGAAGACCCCTAGCTCTTTACGTAAAGCACCAAGTTTTCTGTAAAATGCAAGAAGCTCTTCATCCGTATTGTCCCAATCGAAGCAACGCCTGCAGAAAGGATCCTGATAGCCCTCCATGGCATTTTCATCGCCATAATAGATACAAGGAATACCCGGAAGCATAAATTGCAGAACTGCTGCCATCATGAGGCGGCGCTTTGCAATAGCTTTTTCCCGTGGCTTTAAAAAAGTTACCGCCATTTCTTCCTTATCAGCACATGTCTTTCCACCTAAAACGGTCAGAATGCGCGGGGTATCGTGCGTACCAAGAATGTTCATCAGACAGTCAAGCGTCTCTTTGGGATAATTGTCCATCAACATGAACATTGTCTCGCGAAGCTGCATCGTTTTGCCCGTCTGCACGAAATTGATGATCGCATCCTTCAGCGGATAGTTCATAACGCTGTCAAGTTCATGTCCCTGAAGATATTTCCTGCGCTCGCTATATGCAATTTTGTTGGAGGCATCTTCCCAGACTTCCCCGATGATAACAGCATCCGAAGTCGTGTCCTTGACTGTTTTACGCAGTTTTTCAAGGAAAAAATCGGGAAGCTCGTCTGCAACATCCAACCGATAACCGCCGATCCCGTGTTTCAACCAATGCCGAAGTACGCCTTGCTCACCGAAAACAAATTCCTGATAGCTTTGAGCGCTTTCATTCACCGCAGGTAAAGTATCGATCCCCCACCAACTGTCATACGAATCCGGAAATTCACGGAAAGTATACCATTGCGCATAGGGAGATTGCTGCGATTGATAAGCACCGACGCTTTCATAGTGTCCGTACTTGTTAAAATAGCGGCTGTCTGAACCCGTATGATTCAGGACCGCATCGAGGATTACGCGTATGCCTCTCTTTTTGGCTTCTGAAATTAAACGGTCAAAGTCATCTTCATCGCCGAGTAATGGATCGATCTTCAAATAGTCTCCAGTGTCGTATCGATGATTGGAATATGCTTCAAAAATCGGATTGAAGTACAGTACTGTTACCCCGAGCGATTGGAGATAATCAAGCTTTTCGGTGACACCTTTCAAATTACCGCCGAAAAAATCGTTATTGAGGACTTTTCCGTCTGCATTGGGACGAAAATACGGCATTGCTCCCCAATCATCGCGTAAGATTTTGCCGTCCGTGATCGGAATTTCTCCCGATTTATAAAAGCGATCGGGAAAGATCTGATACATCAGTCCGCCTTTCATCCAATCCGGCGTACTGTATGCCTCGTCGCAGACTGTAATCTGCCAGCTTACAAGGTTTGCCTGAGGCATAAATGCTCCGTTGCGCAAACTTCCGCAACCAAAATATTCGTCTCCTATGCGAAAATAATAGAAATAAAGACCGATTTGATTGAATTTGAGCGTTACACAGAATCCGTTTTCCGTCCTGTTCATGGAAAGCGGAGTACGTTCCTGTCCGTCCTGCCAAAAAACAAAACGGGCATCGAGATGCTGCGGCATTTCACCGCTTTCCGACCAATATAAGCGAAATGTCACTGAAGTGCCGCGCGGAATTGCTCCCGTGCGGCTCTTACAGGCTTTATCCAAGGGATTAAAGTAAAATTGCATAACTATTGCCGACAAAAAAGATAAGAAAGAGTTATTTATTGAGCTGTTTCAGATTCCAGATATGCGTTGCATAGTCGCGAATACTTCTGTCTGCAGAGAAATAACCGGATGCCGCGATATTATGAAGCGATTTCTTGTTCCATGCGAGCTTGTCGTTCCGATAAAGCGCATTGATCTTTGCCTGCGTCTTGCAATATGATTCGTAATCAGCAAGGCACATATACGGATCGGCGACAGGAGCATTCCGCAAAAGATAATTTGCAATCTCTGCAAAAGATGTTCCGTTAAATCCGACAATGAGCGATTCAATAATCTTGCGCATTTCAGGATCTTGATTATAGTATGCGCTTGAATTGTATCCGTTCGCCCAAATGTCATCCACCTCATCCGCTGTCAGACCAAAGATAAAGATATTATCCTCTCCGACGCGCTGTGCCATCTCAACATTGGCTCCGTCCAATGTTCCGATCGTAAGAGCACCATTGATCATGAACTTCATGTTTCCCGTACCGGAAGCCTCTTTTCCCGCCAAAGAGATCTGTTCTGAGATCTCACTTGCAGGCATGAGCGCTTCAGACATGGTCACATTATAGTTTTCCATATAGACGACATTGAGCTTTTCGTTGATTTTCGGATGTTTTTTGATATCTTCCGAGAGGCACCAGATGAGTTTAATGATCATCTTTGCCATTTCATATCCCGCCGCTGCCTTCGCACCAAAGATATAAGTCTTAGGCTGAACGTCAAGATCGGGATTTTCACGAAGAGCATTATACTCTGAAATGATATGAAGCGCATTGAGAAGCTGACGCTTATATTCGTGCATTCGTTTTACCTGCACGTCAAAGAGCGTATTCGGGTCGATAATGACCCCCTGATGCTTCTTCGCAAGCTGAACAAACTGCTGCTTCTTAATGAGTTTGATCTCACCCAAGCGCTTTAATACGCTCTCATCATCGGCGAACTTGCGCAGTTCTTCCAACTTTTCGGCATCTTTGTCATATCCATCGCCGATACAGTCGGTAATGAGTTCGCAAAGTTCAGGATTAGACTGATTGAGCCAACGTCTGTGCGCAATTCCGTTGGTCACGTTGCAGAATTTCTGCGGCGTGTACTCGTAAAAATCGCGGAAAATGCTGTCCTTGATAATATTGCTGTGCAGTTCAGAGACACCGTTGACGCTGTGTGAACCGACAACACAGAGATTTGCCATACGGACAGTCTTATTCGCAAGAATTGCCATTCTGGAGATCTTATTCCAATCTCCGGGGAAATGCGTCCAAAGATCCTCGCAGAAACGGCGGTTAATCTCTTTCAGGATTGCGTAAATACGCGGAACTTTACGAGAGATGAGCTCTTCAGGCCAAGTTTCGAGCGCCTCGGCGAGAACAGTATGGTTCGTATAGGCACATGTCGCAGTCGTGATATTCCAGGCAACTTCCCAGCTGAAATAGTTTTCATCCACAAGGATTCGCATAAGTTCCGGGATCGCAAGAGCGGGATGCGTATCGTTGATGTGGATTGCCGCCATCTGCGGAAGCAGAGACAGCGAACCATACCGACGCTTGTGATCGGAAATAATGCATTGCAGGGACGCCGAAACAAGGAAATACTGCTGCTCGAGGCGAAGCGATTTTCCTTCATAGTGATTATCGGAAGGATAAAGTACCTTAGAAATAAGCTGCGCCTCCGCTTCTTCGCGCATGACTTCCGCATAATTTCCCTGCGAGAAAAGCTGCATGTCAAACTTCTGCACGGCGCGCGCACGCCAGAGACGAAGCGTACTGACAGCATCGGAATCCTTTCCCGATACCATCATATCATATGCAACAGCCTCCACTTCGCGCGCATTCCGATAGATGGTCTCCATGCCGTGGTCTGTCCACTTTTCTTCAAGTGAGCCCTCAAAGCGCACAATAAAACGCTTATCGGTACGCTGAATAAGCCAAGATTCCCCTCCCGGCAGCCAAATATCGGGAAGCTCGATCTGCCAGCCGTCTACGATCTTCTGCTTGAAAAGCCCGTACTGATAGCAGATGGAAAATCCCATTGCAGGATAATTCTGCGACGCAAGACCGTCCAGGAAGCATGCTGCAAGTCTCCCAAGTCCCCCATTTCCGAGTCCCGCGTCAGGTTCTTCTTCATAGAGATCTTCCAGATTGGTTTTGAACCCTTTGAGCGCCTCTGAAAGTGCATCATAAATTCCAAGGTTGTAGACGCTGTTTTTGAGCGAGCGCCCCATCAAGAATTCCATGCAAAGATAATAAACGCGCTTTGCTTTTGCGTTCTTTGTGCGCAAATGAAATTTCTGATGTTTCTCTGCCATGATGTCCCTGACGCTCATGACGACAGCCTTGTAAATCTGCTCGCGGGTAGCCTCCTGAGGGCTCACGCCGAAATAACGCGAGAGTTTCCCCGTAATAAGGCGGGATGCCTCCTGTTCGGTCAATTTATTCATTGGATGTACACACTCCCCAAAAATTATTGCAAGTTAAAAGGTTTCTCATGCCTGGCGGTACGAGAGCAAAAAGAATGAGGGGCAAAGACTAAAGAAAAGCTCCTCGCCCCTCTTCCCGTATCATCCCGCTAAAGGATGTACTGTTGTCAGTTGAGCATTCCGAGATACAACCCGATATAATATTTCGCAGACAATGCCCACGAGAAATCCGTCTCCATTGCCTTCTTCTGAAGCGCTTTCCACGCGTCCTTATTATGATAGACGCCGATCGCCTCATTGATGACATAGAGCATATCATAGGCGTTATAATCGTGGAAGGTGAAACCGTTTCCGCCCGCTCCGTAAGGCTGAATGCTGTCGCGCAATCCGCCCGTTTCACGCACGATGGCAACCGTTCCGTAACGCGACGCAATCATCTGAGAAAGACCGCACGGTTCGCTCTTTGAAGGCATGAGGAACAGATCTGCACCCGAATAGATCTTGCGGGAGAGATCGGAGTTAAAGGAAATGATGGAAACTACTTTCCCCTGATATCTGCGCGCAAGGTCACTGAAATAATTTTCGTATGCCGAGTCTCCTGTACCGAGCAGAACGAACTGAACATCCTGACGAAGCACCTGTTCAATGACTTCGCGAACAAGATCAAGTCCCTTATGCGAGACAAGCCGCGTAATCATTGCGATGATGGGCGTTTCGGGCTTGACGGGAAGATTGAGCATTCTCTGAAGCTCTTCTTTGCAAACCGCCTTGTTGGAAAGATCCGTCACGTCATAATTGGCGAACAAGGATTTATCCGTCTTCGGATTATAGTATTCGGTATCAATCCCGTTGAGGATTCCGCAAAGCTTGAACTCATTCCTGCGGATAATGGGATCAAGTCCGTGCGCATAGTAAGGATCCTTGATTTCCCCTGCATAAGTCGGGCTGACCGTAGAGAACCGCTCGCTGCATTCGATCGCACCCTTCATGAGATTGATGCAACGGTCATATTCCACAAGATAACGGTAGCGGTTGGAAATCCCGAACAGATCCTCGAGAATATCGAGGGAATACTTACCCTGATACTCAATATTATGAATGGTGAAAACCGAACGGATAAACTGATATTCGGGGCGGAAGCAGTAGATCGTCTTGAGGTAGAGAGCTGCCAAAGCCGCCTGCCAGTCATGACAATGCAGGATATCGGGATAGAAATTGAGGAAGGACAAAATCTCCATGACGCCGCGGCAGAAGAACGCAAAGCGTTCCCCGTCGTCGTAATAACCGTAGCATCCTGGACGTTTGAAGTAATATTCATTGTCCACAAAATAGAACTTTACGTTGTCCTTCTCGTACTCAAAAATGCCGCAGTACTGATTGCGCCAGGACAGCGGAACAAAAATGTTTCCGATAAACTTGAAATCCTTGCGGTATTCCTTTTTGATATCCTGATAGAGCGGAATAATGACGCGAACGTCAAAATTTTCATCCTTCGCGATCGCTTTGGATAAAGAACCGATGACCTCGGCGAGTCCGCCTGTTGCAATGAAGGGCGCCGCCTCCGATGCCACAAACATGATCTTCTTTTTGGGCACCACCTGTACCTCAGGTTGCGGAGCAGGAGCCGGGTTCTTCTCATCAGGTGTCTCCACGACCTCCACAGGTGCGGCAATGATCTCTTCCTTTACAGTCTGCTTTTCTGTTGCAATCTTCTTCTCTTCAACGGACACCGCCGTTTTTTTTGAGGTGCTTTTTCTTGCAGAGCTCTTGGTTGCTGCCATAGATACCTCCTTATCATTCCCTTTTTCAAAGTTTCCCATGCCTACAGACAAACGCGTCAAAGCATTCTGCCCTTGGCAATGAAGTAAGGCAGTTCCTCACATCCCGCAAGATGACGTCTGTCGCGTATAACAACATTCTTATCGGTGATGACGCAGTCAAGCTGTGCGCCCGAACCGATGACGCTGTCCTGCATGATGATGGAATTTCTGACAACGCTCCCCTTTCCGATCTTGACGCCGCGGAAAAGGATGCAGTTTTCGACCGTCCCTTCAATGACACACCCATCGGAAATAAGCGAATTCTTCACTTGGGCACCATCATAGTATTTGCTGGGAGCGGAATCGCGGACTTTGGTATAGATGTCACGCGCACCGAACAGCTCATCGCGGATGTCCTTTTCAAGCAGTTCCATGCTGTGACGATAGTACATCTGAAGAGAATCGATTCCCGCATAATACCCTTCAAAGCGATACCCATAGATCTTGAGCGTATCGACATTCTTGCTGAGGATATCCTTGCCGAAACTGGTAAGTCCCCTCGTCACCGCATCCTGAATGATGTTGATAAGGAACTCGCGGTTGAGGACCATCACGTTGATATAGACATTATTCTTTGCCTTGGCTTTGATCTTGGGATTGATCTTAAGACCCGCGACGCGACCATCTTCCCCAAGCGCAAGCGTCAGGAAATATCCCGAATCAACAGCGCCCTCCTGTTCGTGATAGACCATCGTGATGTCGGCATTCTTTTCCTCGTGATAGGCAAGGATCGCGGAATAATCGATACGGGCGATGCTGTCGCAATCAGAGATGACGACATAGTCCTCGTTCCTGTGATTCAAAAAACCCGTAATGCCCTTGAGCGCCTCGAGACGGTTCGTATAAGGGACGTCCGTTTCATCGGAATAAGGCGGAAGAAGAATGATACCGCCGTCCTTACGTGCGAGATCCCAATCCTTACCGCTTCCGAGATGATCGAGAAGGGACTGATAGTTGTACTTCGTGACGACGCCGACCGTCGTAATTCCCGCATTCACCATATTGGAAAGCGAGAAATCGATCAGACGATAACGTCCGCCGTAAGGGATGGACGCCATCGTTCTGTGACGGGAGAGCTCCGGAATGTTTTCATCGTGTACGTTGGAAAAAATAACTCCCACTGCGGAATTTGCCATTGTGATTACTCCCCCTTATAGTCTTTATCGAGGATCTGCCCGCCTGCGACTTTTGCGCCTGCGCCGATCGTAATGTTTCTGCCGAGTACGGCAATACCGGCATTCTTTTCCTTATCTTCGCCGACGACTGCACCGCTCTCAATGACGGTATTTTCATCCACGATGGAATAAATAACTTTCGCGCCCTTTTTGACGACAGTCCCCGCCATAAGGACACTGTCAACGACTTCCGCGCCCTCTTCAATGACAACATTGCTCGAAAGCACGGAATTGATCACAGTACCGCCGATCTCACAACCGAGCGAAATCAGCGAATTCCCGATAACTGCTTTTTCACCGATATATTCGGGAGGCGCAAGCGGATTGCGCGAATGAATTTTCCAATCTGCATCGCTTACATCGAATGCGGGATCTTCGCCGAGCAGATCCATGTTTGCTTCCCAAAGCGAAGAAATGGTTCCGACGTCCTTCCAATAACCCTGGAAACGATAGGAATACATTTTTTCGCCCGCGTTGAGCATGGCGGGAAGAACGTCCTTCCCGAAGTCCTTGCTGGAGTTGGGGTTTTCGTCATCTTCCGTAAGGTATTTGAAAAGCTTGCTTGCCGTGAAGATATAAATTCCCATCGATGCAAGATTGCTCTTGGGCTGTTTGGGCTTTTCTTCAAACTGATAGATGGACCCGTCCTCGTTGGTATTGAGAATACCGAAACGAGAAGCCTCCTTCATGGGGACTTCGATCGCCGCGATCGTGCAGTCTGCCCCCGTCGCCTTATGCGCCTTGAGCATTGCCGCGTAATCCATCTTATAGATATGATCCCCCGAGAGGATAAGCACATAGTCAGGATTGTATTTCTTCATGAACGCCATATTCTGATAGATGGCGTTTGCCGTTCCCTCAAACCAGGAAGACTTCTTCTTCGCCTGATAGGGCGAGAGAATATGTACCCCGCCGAAGGAGCGGTCAAGATCCCACGGCTGACCGTTGCCGATGTACTCATTGAGTTCGAGCGGTTCGTACTGCGTCAGTACCCCCACCGTATCGATCCCCGAGTTGATGCAGTTGGACAGCGGGAAATCGATGATACGATATTTTCCCCCAAACGCGACCGCAGGTTTTGCAATGTTGTTCGTCAGCGCGTAAAGACGGCTGCCTTGCCCGCCCGCGAGCAGCATTGCGACACATTCTTTCTTTCTTTGCATATAGAACCCCCTATAATTCTCTACAAAATTTTCTTATATCTTCTTCGGCGCTTTTGCCGTTGATACCTTATGAGCGGGTTTTGTCGTTTTTGCAGCTCGTGTTGTCTTTTCGCTCTTGGTGGAATCGTCCGTTTCACGGACGAGATACAGACATGTCAGTTTGGGCATGTCAACAGAAATGGAGCACTGTTTTCCGTGACTCGGCTTCTTTGTAGCAGTGAAGATCCGTTTTGTGAGTTTGCCGTCACCTCCGTACTTTTTATCGTCTGTGTTGAAAATAATCTTATACTTGCCGCGCTGAGGCACGCCGAGACGGTATCCGGGCATATCCACGCCCGAGAAGCATACGATCGCGATCACTTCGTTTCCTGCCTTGTCACGGCGGATAAACGCAACCATATTCTTGTCTGCATCGTCGGGAGCAAGCCATTCAAAGCCGTCCCACGAATCCTCAATTTCATACAGCGCCGGCGTTGCGGCATAGAAATGATTGAGTTCATTGACCAGAAGGGAGAGTTTTCCGTGCATTTCATACGTATCGCGCAGGAAGAACTCCAAACCTTCATGATAGTCCCATTCCTTGAACTGACCGAACTCATATCCCATGAAGTTGAGTTTTTTCCCGGGATGCGCCATCATGTACCCGAGGAAGGAACGCACACCCGCGAACTTTTCTTCATATGTGCCAGGCATCTTGTTGATGAGCGAGCACTTCCCGTACACCACTTCGTCATGCGAAATGGGCAGGACGTAATTCTCCGAAAATGCATACATCATGGAGAACGTCAGTTTGCTGTGATTGTAGCTTCTGAAATAGGGATTGAGACAGAGATAGGACAACATATCGTTCATCCATCCCATATTCCACTTGAAATTGAACCCGAGCCCTCCGACAGAGCCGGGCTTGGTAACAAGCCCCCATGCCGTCGATTCCTCAGCAATCATGAGTGCGTACGGATACCGAAGGAAGACCGCTTCGTTCAGCCTTCTCAAAAAGGCGATCGCCTCAAGGTTTTTATTTTCGCCGTAGATGTTGGGTACCCATTCTCCGGGGCGTTTGTCATAGTCGAGATAGAGCATTGACGCAACCGCATCCACACGCAATCCGTCGATGTGATATTTATCAAAGTAGAAGCAGGCATCCGAAATCAGGAAGGAAAGTACTTCGTTTCTTCCGTAATCGAAGCGACGTGTCCCCCAGCTCTTATGCTCCATTCTGTCCCACTGACTGCTCTCATACAGCGGCTGTCCGTCAAACTCATAAAGTCCGTGTGCATCCTTGGGGAAATGCGCGGGAACCCAGTCGAGAATGACGCCGATCCCCGCCTTGTGAAACTCGTCCACCAGACGCATGAAATCTTTCGGCGAGCCCATGCGGGATGTGACGGCATAATACCCCGTCACCTGATATCCCCAGGACCCTTCGAAGGGAAATTCCGTGATCGGCATGAATTCTACATGCGTATAACCCATTTCCTTGACGTACGGAACAAGCTCGCGCGCAAGATCAAGATAGGAATAATAATTTCCGTCCGCATGGCGCTTCCACGAAAGCAGATTGACTTCGTAAATGTTCATGGGTGACGCAAAAATATTACGTTCACCGACAGACTCAAAGTACTCTTTGTCCTGCCATTCATATCCGTCAAGGTCATACAGCTTGGACGCCGTTGCAGGCGGCGTCTCGGTATGGAACCCGACAGGATCGGCCTTCATCAGCTGTCTGCCGTCGGCGGCAGTGACACAGTACTTATAGGTGTCGTACTGTTTGAGTCCGGGGATAAAGAGCTCAAAACTCTCTCCGTCCACCATGCGCTCCATGACATTGGCTGCGGCGTTCCAGTCGTTAAAGTCGCCGACAACGGAGACGCTGCGTGCATGCGGCGCCCAGACACGGAACACATACCCTTCCTGTCCGTCCTGCACTTCCTTGTGCGCACCGAATAACTCATAAATACGGTCATTTTTGCCGTGGTGGTACAAGTAGAGCGGGAAATCCGTCATCTTCTCCGAAACTTCCGACTGATTTTCCTTCTTAGGCATTCTTTCTCCTTCAGAAACTTGTCGTTCCCCCTGCTTTTTTTGTACAGACGGAAGATATCCGTCATACATCAGTCTTATTATACTATATTTTGCGCTTAGTTTCAATACCCAATTTGTAATTTTTATCGATTTTTTGTAAAAAAATTTAGACAATTCCTTCCTTTTAGCATGAATAATCCCCTCGGATTCTTTCCGAGGGGATTGCATTTTACTTGGTTTCGCTGTACTTGTCTTCCTTGTTCCAGGAATACAATTCTCTGAGTTCCTCACCGACCTTTTCAAGCATGTGCGCGGCCTCGCGCTCACGGCATGCATTGAAATGTGCCCTGCCTCCGCTCTTATTTTCGGAGATCCACTTGGACGCAAACGTACCGTCCTGAATCTCAGTGAGCACCTTCTTCATCTCCTTCTTGGTTTCATCGGTGATGAGGCGTTTGCCCGTCTCATAGTCTCCGAATTCCGCCGTATCGGAAATGGAATAACGCATCTTCTTGAACCCGCCCGCATAGATGAGATCAACAATGAGCTTCATCTCATGAATGCACTCGAAATATGCGTTGCGGGGATCGTAACCTGCTTCGACGAGCGTCTCAAATCCCGCCTTCATGAGCGCCGTAACCCCGCCGCACAGAACAGCCTGCTCGCCGAAAAGATCGGTCTCAGTCTCGCATTTGAAGGTCGTTTCCAGCACTCCTGCACGTGCGCCGCCAATGCCGAGCGCATATGCAAGCGCGACATCCATTGTATCCCCCGAAGGATCCTGATAGACTGCAACGAGATCGGGAACGCCGTGTCCCTCAACATATTCGCTGCGCACCGTGTGACCGGGGCCCTTGGGTGCAATCATGAACACATTGACGTCTGCAGGCGGAACGATCTGCTTGAAATGAATATTGAAGCCGTGCGCAAACGCGAGATACTTGCCTTCGGTCAGAACGGGAGCAATGCTCTCCTTGTAAATATCCGCCATCTTCTCGTCGGGCGTAAGCATCATGATGATATCCGCTTTTTCTGCAGCTTCACGCACAGAATATACTTCAAATCCCGCCTTTTCCGCAATGGGCCAGGTCCTTCCGCCCTTGTTGAGTCCGATAATGACTTTAATTCCGCTATCTTTCAGGTTGAGCGCATGCGCATGCCCCTGACTTCCGAAGCCGATCACGGCAACGGTCTTATTCTTGAGACGCTTGAGATCGCAATCTGCCTCATGAAAAATGCGCGCTTCCTGCGTTTCGGGATCGTAGATCTTATGTGCCATATTTCAATCCTCCGTTGAATATTTTCCTTAATTTACTATATTATAACGCCTGCCCGCCTTTTTCGTCAAGCAAACGGCGATCATTTATTATTCAAAATCACCGATTGCGGTTTTCAAATTCTTTGATTGTTGCATTTTTTCAACAGATATGGTATGATTGAAACGAGCAACAAAGAAAAAGGAACTGTTCTATGAACCAATTTTCTTCCCTTACCGTTCTTGAAGGGATTCTCGAGGATCCTTTGATCCGTGCGTTTGCTTCGGATGATCGGACGCAGTTTTTGCGACTTCTCTATGCTTCGGGCAAAGAAGAGCATTTTTCCAGACACCTCGCCGACGTCGTTCTTACCGATGCAAATGCGTTTTCGCGCGCCTGTGCGGCGGGGGAAAATCCCTCAGAGCTTGTCCGAAGGGCATACGCATCCGATCTTAAAAAAATCAAGGAGGCGATGAGCGCCCCAGAAGACGGATTTTTCTATGGAGAAACGCCCCTTCCCCTGCAAGGTTGGGACGATGACTGCATTGCGCGCTTGCAAGCGTACTATAAAGAGAACGGTTGCGGCAACTGGCTCATGCATACTGCATTCCGCTATGACGGGGAATTGCAGCCAATTCTCACCCCATCTTCTGTGACACTTGCCGATCTCAAGGGCTATGAGAGCGAAAAAGCGGAAGTCCACGACAATTTTGAAAATTTTGTCAACGGACTTCCCTATTCGGACATGCTTTTATACGGAGACCGCGGAACGGGCAAATCCTCCACCGTGCATGCGATGGTCAATTTGTTCAGCAAACGCAAACTCCGCCTTGTGGAGATCGACAAGGAAAATATTCTTTCGCTTCCGCGTCTGAGGTCCATGCTTTCTGCAGAACCCATGAAGTTTGTCGTCTTCATCGACGACTTTTCCCTGCGGGAGGAGGATGACCGCGTCTCCACGCTCAAGGCCGCACTTCAAGGCAGTATGGAAGGTCATGCGGGGAACGTCATGATCGTTGCCACAAGCAACCGCCGGCACATCGTCGAAGAAAGCTTTGCGACGCGCATGAACAGTGTCCACGCAAACGACAGCGAAGAAGAGCTCTTGTCTCTCTCCGACCGCTTCGGAATCACCGTCCTTTTCGCAACGACGGGGAAAAAGGAATATCTCGCAATCGTACACGCACTTGCTTCCGATCTCGGCATAAAAACCGACTCCGAACAGCTTGATTTGCTCGCGGAACGCTGGGCGATGGTACGCGGAGGGCGCTCCCCCCGCCGTGCAAGACAGTTTATCGGTTATTTGTATGCCTGCGAACAGAAAGGAAAGTTCCCCGAGGTCTGATCAACTCTTCTGAACAGCTTAAATGTAAATGAATACGGAAAATTCAATCAAGGATTGAACGGACGATCTCATCGATGTCTCCTGCACCGAGTACGAGTATGAGATCGTCTTTTTTTGTCACTTCCGTCAGTCTGCGACGAAGGTCGGCAGGTGACTGCGTATACTGTGCTTCGGGAATATGCGAGACGAGCGCTGGTGCGCTTCCTTCGAAGAAGAATTTTTCCCGCGCGGCGTAAGTGCGGTAGATGATCGGGCTCTCCGCGCGCTTTAATACACTGACGAAATCTGACATCAGATCGCGTGTGCGCGTATAGGTATGCGGCTGAAACACAACGCGCACCGTTCCTTTGCACAGCCCTTCCGCCGTACTGAGTGTAGCCGCAATTTCTGCAGGATGATGGGCATAGTCACAAATGACAGGAACCCCTCCGATCTCGCCCACGCGCTCAAACCGTCGCCGTACGCCGCGGAATTTTTCGAGCCCTTCGGCGATCTCCCGCGGAGTCAGCCCCGAAAGCCGTGCCGCCGCATACGCGGCAAGTGCATTTTGCACCTGCACCTTTCCGCGCACCTGCAAGGAGACCCGTGCAACGGGAATATTCTTTTCCGAAATCGTGAAAGTATATTGTTCTCTGTCCGAATACAGTCGTATCGCACGGACATCTCCCGCATGCAGTCCGAAAGAAAGCGCGTGCGGGATCGCAATTGCATTCGCATCGTCGGCATTGACAACAGCATTTTTTGCAGAAGCGGCAAACTGACGGTATGCCTCAAGAAGATCCTGTGCGCTTTCATAACAATCTGTGTGATCGAGATCGGTATTCAGAACAACCGCAACTTCACTGTTCAAAGAAAGAAAACTGCGTCGGAATTCACACGCCTCCGTCAGAAAATAGCTGTCCCCCGTCGAATGATAGTTTCCGAAATCAAGATCTTCCCCGCCGATATGACAGGTCGATGGTTTCCCCGCATGAAAAAAGACATGCGCCAGCATCGATGTTGCCGACGTCTTTCCATGACAGCCCGCAACAGAGAGCACATGCGGATATTCCTGCGCAATCTGCCCAAGCAGCTGCGCACGTGTAAGAATTGTTTTTCCTTCTCGGCGCGCTGTCTCCAGCATCGAGGCATGTACGTCCACGGCTTCCGTATAGACGACGGTCTTTTCTGTAATGTGCTGCTCTTCACCGATACAGATTCCGATCCCGCGAGCACGCAGCTTCTTTACGAAAGAACTTTCACGCGCGTCGCATCCCCGAACCGCAATACCGCAATCCGAGAGCAAAAGCGCAAGCGCGCTCATGCTCACTCCGCCGATCCCGACAAAATATACGCCACCGCAAAACATCCCGGAATTGCAAAACATACCGTATAATATGCATAAATTCATTTTTTGGTGTTTCGCAAGCAGTAAAATATAAAAAAATTTCATAAAATTTTAAAAAACCCCTTGAAATTACAAGAAAAAAGTGTTAATATAATGAACACAAGGAGGAATTTTCCAGAGGGGGCAACTTATGAAGATTGATGATGTTCGTATACGGGAAGTCCGCAATCCCGCAGGCAAACTCAAAGCGGTAGTATCTGTCACCATCGATGAATGTTTCGTGGTGCATGACATCAAAATATTTGAACGCGAAGACGGGTATGCTATCGCAATGCCCAGCCGCAAGACAACGGACGGAAAATATAAGGATATTGCGCATCCGCTCAACTCAGAGACCAGAGAAATGCTGCAAAGTATCATTCTGTCGGAATATCAGCGCTTTCAGCTTGAAAATACCGAGCCGTCCGAACCGATCATGGCACAAGCTTGACCGATCAACACATAAAAAAGAACGAAAAAAGGCAATAAAAAAACGCACCCGTCGGGTGCGTTTTTTCTTACCTCTCAGGAAAGAGGAACAACGTTGATTGCACGAAGCTTGCCGCTGTCCTTGGGATCGGGTTCAGTCTCAAAGCTGACCTTCTGCCCCTCTTTCAGTGTACGGAATCCCTCCGTCTGGATCGCAGAGAAATGAACGAAAACGTCATCTCCCCCCTCATCATTGGCGATAAATCCGTAGCCCTTCCCGTCATTGAACCATTTCACAGTTCCGTTCACTTATTTTACCTCCTGTCGGCGCGCAGTAGTGTAAACGTACGCACCGATGCGTCACGAGTCATGCTTTCTCACGCCGTTATTAATTATACTCCACTATTCAGAACTTGTCAATACCCAATTAAAAAATATTCTTTTTATTTTTTCAGATAATTTTCAAGCAGCATGGCGCTTGTTGAAACAAATTCGGAAAGTTCCTCGGGCTTAAGCGGACGATAATTCATCAATGCAAGGTAATATATCTGCATTGCGCCCTTGCTTTGCTCCTCCTCGGAGGCAGTCTTGAGCGCATTTACCGCGCCATTTGACGCATTTACAATGAGAGTCATGTCGGCAGGCGACTCGCCCATTCCGTAGAACGAATGCATCTCGCTCAGTCTGCGTGCAAACTCGGAAACGTTGATAACTGCCGGGACAGCACTGTCCTTGAGCTTTTCCGTCTTTACCGTCACATGCTTGCCCTCAAGTGCCTTGTCGAACACTGCTTTCAGATCGGCATCCTCCGCGCTCTCCTCCTTGAGTGCACCGGCAACATCAGCATCAATCCGCAGGAAACGTACGCGGGTCGGGTTTTTGTATTCCAAAAAGCTCAGGAAATGAGGATCGATATAGGTATCGCAATAGATTGCGTCAAGCCCCGCATCCTTGAACATTTTGATATACTGCGCCTGTTTGTTCTCATCCGAAACATAGTAGACAGGATCGGGTTCTTTGCCGTTTTTAGCATCCTCTTCCCCGACTTCCTCCCCATAGAAAGAACTGATGGGCTGATATTCACCTGCAAGATTTTTATAGATCAGGATGTCCTGAACGCGATTATAGAACTCTTCATCCTTGAGACAGCCGAACTTCACAAAGGTTGCAAGATCGGGCCAGCAGGTCTCATAGCGTTCACGATCGTTTTTATAAAGCTCCGTCAGCTTGTCTGCCACTTTCTTGGTGATATGCTTTGCAATTTTTTGCACCTGCCTGTCATTCTGCAGGAAGGAACGCGAAACATTGAGCGGGATATCGGGACAATCAATGACGCCGTTCAAAAGCATCAGGAATTCGGGAATGACCTCCTTGATGTTGTCCGCGATAAAGACCTGATTGCAATATAGTTTGACCTTTCCGCGCTCAAGTTCAACCTGCTTCTTGACTTTAGGGAAATAGAGAATCCCCTTCAGGCGGAAAGGATATTCCATGTTCAGGTGGATCCAGAAAAGCGGCTCGTTGAAATCAGAAAACGTATCGCGGTAGAACTGCTTGTATTCGTCATCTGTACAGTCCTTGGGTTGTTTCAGATAGAGCGGCTGTGTCGTATTGACGGACTTGTCCTCTTCCTTGCCCGTCGGATTGAGATAGATCTCATACGGCATGAAGGAACAATATTTGCGAAGCAACTCGCGGATCTTTTCGGGACGAAGGAATTCTTTCTCATCCTCCGCAATATGCATGACGATTTTTGTCCCGCGTGTCTGCTTGTCGCAGTCTCCGATGGTGTATGTCGAATTTCCGTCGGACAACCAATGCACCCCTGCCGCATCTTCCCGATAAGACTTCGTAAAGATCTCTATATTGTCTGAAACCATGTAGGCAGAATAAAATCCGAGACCAAAATGCCCTATAATCCCGTCCCCGCCGGCCTTTTCATATTTATCTACGAAATCAGCAGCGCCCGAGAATGCAATCTGCGTAATGTATTTTTCAACCTCTTCTTCCGTCATGCCGATCCCGTTGTCCTCGACAGTCAGCGTGCCTGCCTCGGAATCCGTCGTGACATTGACGCGGTAGTGCTCTTCTGCCGTCGCCTCGCCGAGGTCGACAAGTTTCTTATGTTTGGTGATCGCATCCTGCGCATTTGCAACGATCTCACGGACAAAGATATCCTTGTCAGAATACAGCCACTTCTTGATGATCGGCATCATGTTTTCGCTGGAGATACGAATATTTCCCTGTTTTTCCATATAAGTAAAGCTCCTTATTGATATTCAATCAATATATAAACAAAAAAATCCGCCATTAAGCGGATTTTTTAAATTTCATATGGATTTATTTGTCGTCGTTGCCGAGCAGATCAGCGATGGACGCTCCACCGTAGCCGCCCTCGCTCCACTCTCTGTACTCTGCCTCATCAGCATAGTCACTTGCAGTGCGGCGATTGCCCTTACCTCTCTGACGAGGACGTCTCTCAGCGGACTCCTCTCTGCCGCCGCGATCTTCACGATCTTCGCGGTTATCCCAAGGACGAGGCTGAAGAGCCTTGATGGAAAGCGTGATCTTGTGCGCTTCAGGATCGAAAGCAAGAACCTTTGCATCGATCTCCTGACCGATTGTCAGAGCAGACGTGGGGTTCTCAAGCCATTCGTGCGTGATCTGGGAGACGTGAACAAGACCGTCGATTCCCTTCTCAAGTTCAACGAATGCACCGAAAGGAACAATACGGACAACTTTTCCGTGGACAATGTCACCCTCTGCATAACGCTCAGCTGCCGTGTCCCAAGGACGAGGCTGAAGCTGCTTGTAGCCGATGGAGACCTTCTTGTTCTCACGGTCGATCTTAAGCACCTTGAACTCATAGCGCTTGCCGATCTCGAGCACATCGGTAACTTCCTTGACGCCCGTCCAGGAAAGATCAGAGATGTGTGCAAGGCAATCAAAACCGTTCACGGAGACAAATGCACCGAAGGAAGTCACTCTTTCGACCTTGCCCTCGACAATATCGCCGACCTGAATGGAATCAAAGAATGCTGCTTCACGCTCTGCCTTTGCGGCCTCTCTTGCAGCCTTTTCAGCTTCAAGAATAACGCGCTGAGAAGCAATGATTTCCTTTCTGCGCTCACGGCGGATCTCAAGGAGCTTCAGACGCAGCTTCTTGCCGACCATCTTGTCAAGCTCTTTGACGTAGCCCGAACGGATCTCACGTGCAGGAACAAACACAGCATAGGTACCGAGCTCAGCGGTAAGGCCGCCCTTATTGAAGCCGGTGCAGACAACGGAGAACTCTTTGCCCTCTTCGATGTCTTTCAGAAGAGCTTCCTCTTCCTTGACTTTCGCGACCTGCTTCTCGGAAAGCTTAACAGGCGTCTTTGCATCGAGCACCATGACGTCGATGTTCTCGCCGATCTTAGCCGTATAAGCTTCGCGGCTGTATTCCGCACAGTCAAGCTCTGCCTTTTCGATGAGGATGTCCGCCTTACCGGATCCGGACACATAAACGCCCTCATCCGTCGCAGAGACAATCTTCACCGTGAGGATCTGACCTCTCTTATAATGCGAGCCCTTATCCATTTCGGCGATGATCGCGTCCATGGCGGACTTTTCCTGAGCGGGAGCTGCCTCGGCGGGCGCCTCCTCCTTCTGTTCGGGAGCGGGCTGCGCCGCAGGTGCGGCTTCGGCCTCCTGCGCCTCTGCGGGTGCGACCTCGGCTGCCGCCGTTGCCGTTTCCTCTGTCACGGGTGCCTTGACCGTCTCTTCGGAGACCTGCGTCTCCACCTGTACTTCCGCGTTGTTTTCTGCCATCTTTCTGAGAACCTCCGAGGTCTGCCAATCGGGAGTGCTCGCCCCCGCTACAATGCCGACCCTTTTACAAAATTTAACTTTTTCATATTTGAAATCGTCCGCATTCTTGAGACGGTAAACCCGTCCGCAATACTGCTCGGCGATCTCTGCAAGCTTGTTGGTATTGCTGCTGTTGAGCCCCCCGATCACGAGAACCGTATCCGACTCCCGCGCGAGCCGCGCAGCATCCCTTTGCCTGCTTACAGTAGTATAACAAATTGTCTTAAAAATCTCAAGTGTTTTTGGACGCACTTTTCGAATATTTTCTGCAATTTTTGAAAATCTTTGCTCCGAAAAGGTAGTTTGGGACAATAGCGCGACATTTTTTCCTGCCAAAGCGGAAAAATCTTCTTCCTCCGAGGCAAAAACACAAACCTTGCCCTGCGCCCAGCCGACAAGACCGATGACCTCGGGATGCTCTGCAAGCCCAGCTATGACGACCGTCCGCCCTGCCGCCGAATTCTCCGCTACGATGCGCTGTGCATTGCGGACAAACCCGCACGTACAATCGATGATACGGATGCCCCTTTGGCTGCATGCGTCATAGACAGCCCGCCCAACTCCGTGAGAGCGGATGAGCAATGTTGCGCCGTCGGGGACCTCATCCAAGGACTCGACAGTCGGAATCCCGCGCGCGCGAATACGTCCTGTCACGTCCTCGTTATGGATGAGCTCCCCAAGAACATACGTATTTTCTGCCGAGACGGTCATCGCCGTCTCCACCGCCTTCCGCACCCCGGTACAAAATCCGCAGTGCGCCGCAATGACAACTTTCATACCTTATTTTTCTTGCGCTTCGCCCGAGTCTCGTAAAAATCAGATCGCAGCGAATACATCATTGCGACTAATTTTTCCTCCGCTTCTGCATATTCCTCGGCGGTCAGTTTTTTTCCATAATATTCCGTCAGCTCAACAGGCTCACCGATGACGACATGCGTCATCCGAAACGCCTTAGGACGGCTGCAGATTACCATGGGAATTATCGGCGTCTTGGTCTTGATCGCAATCATCGCCGCCCCGCCATGAAACGGAAGAAATTTATCGTCGGAAACTTTATTGCGCGTTCCCTCGGGAAACATGGATAGTTTTTCCCCGTTTTTTAATACCTTCATGGAATCCATAATGGTACGAACATCCGAGCCGTCGCGCATTGCCCCGATCACGCCTAGCCTGCGGGCAAAATACCCCACGACCGGCGCATGCAGAATGGACTCCTTCGCCATGAAGTGCACTCCCTCCCACGTCGTGTGGGCAGGATAAAACACGTCCCAGAGACAATAATGATTGCATACATATAAGAAGGCGCCGGGTCCTACTTTCGTATGTCCGTGCAACTTGAACGGAAACAACAGGTAATGAATGGGATAGAGCAGAATACGCAGAAAATTCATGAGCGGCATATAATGCAGTCCCTTTTTGTTTGCGGGAAACAGAAGGCGACGTTGTTTTTCATGCCGCTCCATCTTGCGTTTTTTCTTCTCTTCCGCGCGCTTCTGCTTTTTGATGCGCCGAGCCTCTGCACGAGAGAGAGTCTCCTGCGGCAGATTTTCCTGTTCGGTATTTGTCATATCTTCTCCTGCATCTTACGCTTGAGCGTATCCAGCACTTCATCGACCGTCATGTCGGAAGTATCAATCAAAATTGCGTCATCCGCTTTTTTCAACGGCGCCAAAGCACGGGTCGTGTCCTGCTCGTCACGCGCGGCAATGTCCCGCTTGAGCGCCTCGAAATCCACCTGTTCACCACGCGCAACCATCTCGTCATAGCGGCGCTTTGCACGGACTTCGGAACTTGCCGTCAGATAAAATTTGAAATCTGCATCGGGCAGGACAAACGTCCCGATATCTCTTCCATCCAGAACACAGGACATTTTTCCAGCAATTTCACGCTGCTTTTCCACCATTTTCAGTCGGACGCTCGGATGACGGGAAATCGTAGAGGCCGCCATGGAGACCTCGGGAGAGCGCAAAAGTGCGGAAACATCCTCATCCCCAAGCAATGTATGCTGTACTCCGTCCCGATAGACAACAGAAAGCGCAAGATCACGCATCAACTCACACACCTGCACCTCGTCGGCAACATCAATTCCCGCTCTGAGCGCGGCAAGCGCACAAGCACGATACATTGCCCCCGTATCAAGATAGAGAATATGGCAATCGTTTGCCAGCAATTTTGCAACCGTTGACTTCCCGCTTCCCGCAGGCCCGTCGATCGCAATATTATACTTCTGCACAAGGTCCTTCCTGAGCACGCGGGCGCCTCGCAAATAGACGTGCCGCGGCGTAATATTCTTCTCGACAAAAATCATAACACGGATACAAAGCGCAAGCCCACCGTCGATCTCAGGCTCCTGCGCAGAAAAAAGCGAACAGCTCACAAAGCCCGCTTCACGCGCCGCCTTAGCAGGATAAAAAGAATGAATATCCGAGGTGCTGGAAAATACCATGCTGAGGATCTCATCCCGTTTCAATGAATTTCTGCTTTCGATCTGATTCAGAAGCTCTGCCACCGCTGCACGAATCTCATCGGGATTGTCCTGAGAGATCGTTGTAGCTCCGCGAATTACCGTCATATGTATTCTCTCCTTTGTACCATGTTATCATATTGTATTTTCGGGAAAAAGTCAAATGCGTCAAACAACAATTTCTGTATTATGTCTGACATATTACTTTGTAAATAATCATTTTATGCATTTTCGCCGGCAATATAACCCTGCTGAATGCAATCTGAAGATTAAATCCGCCCGTATAGGCATCGCAATCCAAAACTTCTCCGCAAAAATACAACCCCTTTATCAGCTTGCTTTCCATTGTTTTAGGGTCAATTTTGCCGCAATCCACCCCTCCCGACGTAACAACCGCCTCCGTAAACCCGCGTAAAGCCGTAGGTGTCAGCGAAAACGCTTTCAAAGCATTCAGAATACGTCCCCGCTCCTCTCGCGTGACACCGTTCGCCTGTTTACGCGCCGAAACGGATGCCGCACGCAACACAAGATCATTCAGTCCCGCAGGAAGAAGTCCGCGCATGACATTTTTCATTTGTTCATTTTTACGCTCCACAAAATCACGGAGCAATCTCTCGTCCAGCTTTTTCTTGTCCAGTGCGGGTTTGAAATCAATCAGCAAGGTGAGTTCATCCATGGGAAGACGATTGATGAGCGCGGAAAGAGACAATACCAGCGGCCCGCTGATACCATAATGCGTGAAAAGCAGTTCCCCCATTTCAGAAAAGATAACTTTCCCTTTTCTGCGCGCAGAAAGGACGGCATTTTTTAAGGAGATACCCTGCGCCGCAGAAACATCTTCCGCAAGTTCCAATCCAACAAGCGAGGGAACAGGCGAAACAATCGCATGCCCCGCTTCTTCCGCAAAGCGATACCCATCCCCCGTAGAGCCCGTGGAGGGATAAGAAAGTCCGCCCGTTGCCACGATCACACTGTCACATTCATATTTTGCAGATTGTGTCGCCACCGAACGGACCGTTTCCGATTCGATCCCGATCTTTGTAACCGTTTCCCCGAGTTTCATTTGTACACCAACTCTGCGGCAAGCCTGCTCCAGCGTTTTTGTAACATCGCTTGCGTGGTCACTGACAGGAAATACACGGTTACCGCGCTCGACCTTCAAAGAGAGACCGTTTTGTTCGAAGAACTGCATTGTCCGATCAGGCGGAAATGCGTATGCTGTACGGGTAAGAAATTTCCCCCCGCGCACGACATTGGACAAGAATTCATCAGGCGAACAATCGTTGGTCAGATTGCAACGCCCTTTCCCTGTTATATAAATCTTTTTGCCAAGCTTTTCGTTTTTCTCGAGCAGAGTAACGTCTTTTCCATTTTCCGCCGCGGCATATGCCGCCATGAGTCCGGAAGCACCTCCGCCGATGACGATTACTTTTTTCATGGAGTACATCTATTTTTCCTCTGAGTTATCTTTTCGTGGGGCATTTGCCTGAGCATCCGCCTTTACATCATCCTTTTTGACACCCTTCGTCACCAATGAACCATCCGCATCCACGATCTCAATCCGAAACTCATCCTTTTTAGGCTCGTTTTCGACACGGGTCTCGCGATGAAAAACCCTGTCGAACCATTGGAGAATTGCGTCTGACTTTTTATAGAGAAAGACAAAAAGCAATATTACAAGAACAGCAAAAATTCCCCAGATGAGCAATCCCCACCAGGTCGTAAAGGGAATGACGGCTATCGCATAACTTGTCGTAAAAATCGCAAGAATGCGTGATATTACAATGACGACAAGGAAAAATACAAGCGACATTGAAGAAAGCCCTGCGATAAAGCAAAGCACGTCGTCGGGGAATACGGGGAGCACAAACATTGCCGATAAAAACAATTTGTCTTTCCCCTTGATCTTTTTAAGCCACTTATCGAGCGTCTCTTGACCGACAATCCATGCAACAACGCGATAGCCCGCATATCTGCCAATCAGGAAAGCAACCAATGACCCGATCATAATTCCGATCAGACTGTAGACACTTCCAAGCAGCGGACCAAAAAGAAAGCTTCCGGCAGCCACCGTTACGGTACTCGGAATGGGCAGGAGTACGACCTGGGAAAACTGCAACAGGATAAAGACGACCGCCATCCAGCTGCCCGATCGTTCCAGATACGCCTCCAGCTGCTGCGCGTCGCGAATTACCGATATAAAGCCCGTTTCAAGCAACGCATATGCGATCGCCGCCGCAAAGATCAATAAAATATAAGCAATAATACAGAACCTGTAAATGATCTGCTTCCCGAGATAGTACGTAATGTATTCCACAGAAAGCAAAACGGCATTCAGAACGGTTCCGCCCGAGAGAATAAAAATATAAAGAACTTCGTTTAAAGTATTTCGCTGAGTTACCACCGCAAGCACAAACAGCACTTGAAACAAAGCCGCCGTCAGGGCAAGACAGAGGATATGAACGACACTTCTCTTTCGGGCAGGCAAGTTTTTTTGCTCCATGTTCCCCTTTTCTCCGATCAGTTTCATTCTATTATATCCTGCCGTTTTGGATTTTAGTCTGTCAAAGAACGGATTGCGGCGCGAGCAAGCTCATCACAGCGATTGTTCAGCTCATTATCGGCATGACCTTTGACCTTGTGAAAGACGACGTCATGTTCCCGCGTAAGAGCAAGAAGCGTCTGCCAAAGATCGGAATTAAGAACAGGCTTACCGTCCGCCTTTTTCCAATTCCCCTTCTCCCAGCCGCGTACCCAGCCCTGCAAAAACGCATTTACCGTATAGGCAGAATCACTAAAAATATCTACGCGGCATCTGACCTTGAGCGCCCGAAGCCCTTCTATTACGGCAGTAAGTTCCATGCGGTTATTGGTCGTTTCTCGTTCACCGCCCGAAAGTTCTTTTCGATGAGCCCCATACAAAAGAACAACTCCCCAGCCACCAGGACCGGGGTTTCCGGAACATGCACCGTCCGTATAAAGCGTTACAAGCTTCATTCGGAAAGCTCTCCTGCCCGACGCGCCGCTGCTGCAACCGCGCGGGAGACGCTGCCCTCAAAATCATCGCCGTGGAAACTATCCAGTGCGGCAATCGTCGTACCGCCCTTGGAAGAAACAGCCGCAATCAGATCATCCAGCGATTTTCCCGATGTCTTTGCCATTGTCAATCCGCCCTCCATCGTCTGATAAGCGAGCGTCACGGCCTGCTCCGGACGCAACCCCTGCTCCTCCGCCGCATGGATGAGCGAGCGCAGAAAAAGATAGATATAAGCAGGTCCGCTTCCGGAGACTGCCGTGACAGCGTTGAGTTGTCCCTCATCCGTCTCAATCACTTCGCCGACAGAAAGGAATAGCCCAAGCACAAAGCTTCTTTCAACATCTTCCAACTCGGAGGCGTCTATCGCCGTCATCCCCGCCCCAACGCTGCACGGAAGATTGGGCATGATGCGCGCAACCTTCTCGGCTCCCGTTGCACGACGGATACTTTCTTTGGTTTTTCCAGCCATAATACTGATGATAACAGGAAAACGTTCGCCCTTCAGACCTTTCGCAACCTCGGGAAAAGTCTGCGGTTTTACGGCAAACAAAACATAATCTGCGTTTTGCACCGCGTCGCGATTATCTTTGGAAACATCGATCCCCTGCGCACGGAAATAAGAGCGACTGTCCTCAGACGGGTCACAAACAAGAATCGAATCGGCAGACAACACATTTTTTGCTAAAGCCCCCGACAGAATTGCACGAGCCATGAATCCGCCCCCGATAACACCGAGCGCATAATGTTTTTTCATATGAATCACTCCTTTTTTTGCGTTTTTGACGGGAAAATTGTTGACGAATAAGTAAGAATGCGGTATAATACACAATGCGCACAGGGGAGTGGCTCAACGGTAGAGTAGCGGTCTCCAAAACCGTAGGTTGCGTGTTCGAATCGCGTCTCCCCTGCCAAAAACAGTCTGCATTCGCAGGCTGTTTTCTTTTTTCCGCCAAGCAGCGTTTGCGCCCCTCTCCCCATCCAAGCTCAAACACATCGTTTTCCGCATGAAAGATAATTCTTTCATTGGTATGCATTACATTTATTTTAGCCGAAACCCGCAATAAAGTCAAATAATCGTATTCCGTTTTTACGTTTTGATAGGAACATTCTGCCATTTCGCACTACACAAAAGTCACCCAATCCCCACGCTGTCAATGAGAATCCTATTATAATGTAAACCTTATAATATAAACCTGCTATAAGGATTTGTATTAGCATTTCCATTGTTTTCCAATCAGACAGAAGTCGCTGCAGCCTTTATCCGCGCAAAGAATAACCGAAACATCATATGTTAAAGAAGGAGACGCTCAACGCGTCTCCTTCTTTTGCTCATGTTCATAGTCGTCAGGGTTTGTATAAACTTTATCAATCCTGATCGCCGCAAATTCCTTAATGTCCAGGCACTTTCCGCAATTGTCGCAAATCTTATTGGGGTCAAGGTCGCAAACCTCGCACTCCATACAGCCATCGCACTCTTTTTCTTCATCCAATACGCACATTTTCTTTTCCATGCCGTAAGTATATTCTTTTTTCAGAAAAAAAGCAAGAATTTCATTCGAAATTTTCGGAAAAATTTAGAACAAATGTTTGCAATTTGGCGAAAAATATGGTATAATGCAAAAAAGGAGAGAATATTATGCTCGACAAACGCAAACTTGACGATGTACTGCAGTTCATCAACGAATATACGGATGAAAACGGATTCCCTCCCACCGTGCGTGAGATTTGCGCCCGTCTTCAGATCAAATCCACCGCGACTGCATATGACTATGTCAATCGCCTGAAAGAGATGGGAATGCTCCAGAAGACGGCAGGGAAAAAACGTGCCGTTGCCGTCACAAATACAAATTCTGTGCGCGTCCCGCTCATCGGTACGGTTACAGCCGGTACTCCTATTCTTGCTGCCGAAAACTATGAAGGATACTATACACTGCCGACGGCCGAATTCCGCGGTGATGATCTTTTCCTGCTCACCGTCAAGGGCGACAGCATGATCGAAGCAGGTATCTTCAGCGGTGACAAAATCGTTGTCCGCAAGCAGGATACTGCCGAAAACGGAGATATTGTCGTTGCCATGTTTGACGACGGAATCGAGGAAGGCGCAACCGTCAAACGGTTCTTTCGCAGGGACGGAAAATTTATTTTGCACCCTGAAAACAGTGCGCTGTCTGACTATGTTCTGAATGAAGTCACTATTCTCGGCAAAGTCATCGGACTGTTGCGCTCCTTCCGCTGATGAAAAAACTTTGAGCAAATGTTACTTTGAACCTTTTTCGAAAACTCAAAGCGACTCAAAAAGCGATTCAAGATGACTTAATACAAATATAAAACCCCCGCATTTGCGGGGGTTTTTATTAAAGATTTTTCAGATAATAAATCTCTTCTTCCGAAAGTTTTCGTACAGCACCGCGGTCAAGCCCTGTTAAAGAAAGTTCGCCGATCTTAAGCCTCTTCAAAAACGCGACTTGTTTCCCGACAGCTTCGAACATTTTTCTTATCTCACGATTTTTGCCCTCAGTGAGAACGACGCGCAATTTTGTGAACTTCTTGTTCGTCTCTGTCACCGTGACCTTGCATTTCTTGGTTACGACACCCCTCTCAATCTCCACTCCTGCGCGAAGGCGGTTGAGCTGAATATCCGAAACAGAACCGTCAACGCGAACAAGGTAAGTCTTGGCAATTTCGCTCTGCGGCGCAGTGAGGCGATAGGCAAGATCCCCGTCATTGGTGAGAATGAGCATTCCTTCGGTGTCGTAATCGAGTCGCCCGACAGGAAAAACTCTGCCCGCGCCTGCAGGAAGTAAGTCCATAACCGTCTTTCTGCCCTTGTCATCCGATACGGTGCAAAGATACCCCTTTGGCTTATTGAGCAAGTAATACTCATATTTCACTTTATGGGAAAGCATTTTTCCGTCGACAAGAACGGTATCATCGTCCTTGACGTCGTCTCCCGCTTGTGCCGTCTTACCGTTGATGGTGACTCTGCCTGCGGCAATTATTTCATCGCTTCCGCGACGGGACGCAACACCCTGTTCCGCAAGAAATTTATTAATGCGCATGGAATTCCTGCCAAGTAGTTTTATTACTCTTCCATGATATACAAATTCTGTGAAAAAATCAAGTTATTTGCAAGAAATATTTCGATATATCCCGCAATGGCACCCTTCTTTTCCGGGACGGGATCTGAAAGATGCAGTTCTGCCCTGACAAGAGGAAACTCATCCTTCCGGAGCGGATAACAAAATGCACATGGTATTCCGACATTGGAAGGCAACATCGCGCAGTCGGCCAATTGTGTAAGGGAGTAGTCGGCAAACGCACTGTCAAGCAGTTCGGCTGTTCGCTCATACATCTGAGGACATCCGAGCACCACACTGACGAGCGTCATTCCATTCCGCTCGGCACTCGTTACCAAGCACCTTCCCGCATCCGTAGTAAACCCTGTTTTGATGCCGTTTGCCCCCTCATAGGATGCGAGCATTTTGTTTTTATTAGACCATCCGCGCGGAGCATAATATTTTGTGGAAACGATGGTGCGGAAAGTCTCATTCTGCATAGCATACGCTGCAATCAGTGCGAGATCCCGCGCCGTTGTCTTATGACGCTTATCAGGCAAACCGTGCGGATTGACGAAATAGCTGTCCGTCGCCCCAAGCATCGTCGCTTTTTCGTTCATCTTTTGTGCAAACGCCTCAATACTCCCGCTATGGTGCAAGGCAAGCGTTACCGCGGCATCGTTCCCGGAGCGCAGCATCAGTCCGTAAAGAAGCTCCTCAACCGTATAATTTTCTCCCGCCTTGAGATAAATACTTGACCCCTCCGTCCCGGCCGCCTGTGACGGGATCTCGACTGTTTCGGACAGATCGCAATCATCAATGACAATGATAGCAGTAAGAATCTTTGTCGTACTGGCATTGGGCAAGGGAGTTTCTGCATTTTTCTCCTGCAAAACACGGCGCGAGGAAACTTCGACAACGCACTCCGCTCTGGCATAGCTCTCTGCGGTCGCCGATTTGTAAGGAGCCCTTATGTCCATCAGAGCGCAAAATCCGAGAAATGCAACAAAAAGCCAGACGGGTAATATTTTTTTACGCATCTTCCTCCTTACGGAGGATCTTGCTCATCAGATCGCCCGCCTTTTCAATGAGCCCGTCCAATGCGTCATCCGTAACACGGACAATGCGGCACTCCTTTCCGTCGTCAATTAAAAAACCCGCAGGTTTGACATTAATCACCGTTCCCGCTCCGCCCGCAAAAGGCAAACATTCGTTGTCTTCAATTTTTTTCACATCTCCATATTCACCTCCGCCCGAAAGATAGCCCATCGTCACTTTGGTGAACGGGATCACCTGCGCCCCGCTCGCCGTCTGTACAGGCTTTCCGATGACGGTATTCACATCGACGATGCCCGTAAGTTTTTCCGCAGTTTTCTCAAGGAAACTGTCGATCTTCTTTTTCTCATCCATTTTAAAAACCCCTCCATTGTTTTTTTTGTTAATGCAATTGTGATGACCAATCCATTCATAACGGCAGTCACCCCAAGACTCGCTTTCAGACAAGGTCTGTTATAAAAAATTACCCTGCTTCTGAAGGAAAGCGCTGCATTATTCTCTTTCAAAAAGGCATATGCAGCCCCTCCAACTGCCGACAGGCCCGCCGCAAGCAAAATGCTCTTTGCATCCTGCGCTCCGCCCGATTCCAGCAGCTGGTGAAAGTGCATCAGCTGAAATCCTTTGGTAATTTCAAATTTTTTTCGCGCATTCGACATCTCGCCGTACGGAAGGATAATAGCCTTTTTCTTGGAAAGATGAAACACAATCCCCTCCCCGCGCAGTTGGGCATACCCACCGAACACACGAAAAAAATGATAGAGCGACAAGGAAAACCAGCCGCGGTTTTCCCTCGCATCCAAATAAATTTCCGCGTCCACAAAGACGGGAAACAGCATTAGCAACGTCCCGAAGAAGAACGAATACACAAAAAATTCGCCCATATCCGTAATATGGGCGAATTTTCAAAAATTATGAAATTCAATCGGACTTTAGTTGGACTTCAGAATGAAATGCAACCTAATAAAATGCATTTGCACAATTTTAAAAAAGAAAATTAATCGATCTTCACAATGTCCGTATCGTCAAGCCCTTTCAGGAAATCAGGAATCTCATAGCCGCTTCCTTCTTCCGCAGTTTCATCCGTCTGCTCTTCCTGCGCAGAATCTGCAGACTCCTCATGCAATTCATCGCGGGCATAAAGATATGTATCGTGATCATCCTCCGCGCGCGTGATCGCCGCCATCAGCGTATCGTAGTCAGGCAGATCGGCAAGCGAATTGAGCTTGAACCTCTTAAGAAATTCATCCGTCGTTGCAAACAGAACAGGCTTACCGATCGCATCCTTTCTGCCGCAGGGATAAATCAGTTTAAGATCAAGCAAAGCATTGACAGCATAGTCGCTGTTCAGCCCGCGCAAAAGCTCGATCTCGGTACGAGTGATCGGCTGTTTGTAGGCAATGATCGCAACCGTCTCCAAAATGGTACGCGTAAGTTCCTTCTCTCGAATGGGATTGAGCACCGCCGCAACACCGTCTTTGTATTTTGGATTTGAGCCAAGCTGCACCTTTTTGTTAAACTCAAGAAGCACGATCCCGCCATCTTCTCCGTAACGCTCTTTCAGTTCCTTGAGCGACTTCTTAATTTCTCCTTCCGTCACCACAAGTTTTTCAGCAATATCCGCAATGGCGACACTCTTTCCAGAGGCAAACAAGATTGCCTCAATCGTATTCGTCAATTGTTCCAAGTCCGGCCTCCTCGTCTCTGTCAGGATTGAGCAAAATGGTAATTTCACCGAATGTCTGCTCTTGTTTGATCCTCAAAAACTGATATTTCAAAAGTTCAAGAATTGCCTGAAAGGTCGTGACAATCTCCGACTTTGTAAAATCTTTTGTGAACAACTGTTCAAATTTAACTTCCTTTTCCTCTTCAAGACACTCAAGTACAAACTGAATCTTCTGCTCAACCGTGAAGGAATCGCGCGGAATTTCACGCACTTCCTCATCTTTGAGTTCCTCCTCTCGCTTGAGAAGAAGCTGCGAAAAAGCATCGATCAATCCGTTCAGAGTCAGATTTTCCAGCGTAAATACCGTACGCACTTCCCCGACATCTTTATCCGGTTCTTTAAAATAATAACCGATCGTCTCAAGTTCTTTGAGTTTCTTGGTCTCTTCCTTGATCAGCTTATATTCCTCAAGCGCGCGAATAAGCTGTGCCTTGTCTTCTTCGATCTCCGCGTCGATCTCGGGATCCTCCTCAATGTTCGGGACAAGCGCCTGTGCCTTGATCTTTATGATCGTTGCCGCGATGTTCAGATATTCACTTACCTTATCAACATCAAGATATGGCAATGCTTTCATGTATTCCAGGAACTGCTCTGTAACCTGTGAGACAAAAATATCCTTGATCTCAATCTCCTCCTTATTAATGAGAAAGAGCAGCAGATCCAGCGGTCCTTCAAAATTATCAAGGACCGTCGTGTAATCCACATTGGATTCAAATTTCTCACGAATAGATTGTATTTTTTCCTGATCTACCATGGGATTAACCCCCAAAGCGCTCTAATCGGCCACCCGAGAATGCCCGTTGCAAACTGCATGAACCAGCCGAGAATATCAAACCAAGCCATCTGCGGGATCCCGAAACGAACGAGGAGCTGACAGATAAAGCTCTCAATAATGAGTCCGAACAAGACATATTGTCCGTTGTTCCGCAAAAAACGGAAAATCCTGCCGCGACGCTTATTGACGGCATCCAGAATCCGAAACCCGTCAAGCGGATAAAGCGGAAGAAGGTTAAAGACAAAAAATGAAAGACTGTACGCAAAGACAAGATAGAAAAAGTATTCCAGAACAAGCGTAACAAACGGAACTTCCGGCATATAATAGACGACAACAAGATAAACGGGATAAATCAGCAGTGCCGTCAAATAGTTCACAACAATGCCCGCGCATGCTGTCAATCCGAGCCCCGCGCGATAATTGCGAAAATTTTCAGGGTTGATGGAAACGGGCTTTGCCCAGCCAAACCCGACAAACGTAAAACACAAGAGCCCGAAAAGATCAAAATGACGCAGCGGGTTCAAAGAAAGCCGTCCACTCCACTTGGGCGTCGGATCTCCGCATTTGTATGCAACATAGGCGTGTGCAAATTCATGCAAGGTCAGTACAATGATAACGGCGCAGAAACTTGCAAGCAGCTCGACGATATATTCAGCCATATTGCATTACATTATATCGGATTTTCCGAAAAATAGCAAGAGTTTGTTTGCCCTGCTTGAAAAATATCTACAACAAAGGGAATAAATAGCATTTGGGACCGCAAGATATTGTGCTTTCTTTCCATTGAGGGCATCAAGGCTTAAAACCGTTAGCCTTATTTCTCCGCCCAAATACGCAAACAAAGCGATCAATACAGCAAAAACACATCTTCCAAGAGTAAAATAAGCTCCATGCATCTCAACTCATAAACAGTTTCTTTGGCAAAGCTTCAACTGCAATGTCCCAAAATACAGCTCTCGTGCCGCAATATACGTTCTTGAAGACATACCATGAAACATGTTTCAAACGCGAGAATGTTTACAATCAAAAAT
>ERZ1643246.205-NODE-205-length-77237-cov-28.296792_pt1 | contig 77237 bp, 66 predicted proteins | sample MGYA00579265_ERZ1643246 | MGnify/ENA primary metagenome ERZ1643246 (study PRJEB29033, sample SAMEA4952261) | chicken gut metagenome | biome: Broiler Chicken; feature: Gastrointestinal Tract; material: Caecum | place: Ireland | collected 2018 | study: Broiler... | reverse complement strand
TACAATTAAAATCTATTTACTTTTATTTGAATAAAATTTACTTTTTTAATTTACTTTCATTTTTATTTAATAAATTCTAAAAAAAGTTCCTTGACAAAACTCAAAATTTAGAATAAGATATACACGAAATAAAAAAGAAATAAAAAATTAGGAGGTAATAAAAATGGAAAAAGAATTAAAAGGAACAAAAACAGAGAAAAACTTAATGGAAGCATTTGCAGGAGAATCACAAGCAAGAAATAAATATACATATTTTGCATCAAAAGCAAAAAAAGAAGGATATGAGCAAATAGCTGCAATATTTGAAGAAACAGCACAAAACGAAAAAGAACATGCAAAAATGTGGTTTAAATTATTACAAGGAGGAGACATCAAATCAACAGTAGAAAACTTAAAAATGGCAGCAGAAGGAGAAAATTACGAATGGACAGACATGTATGATAGAATGGCAAAAGAAGCTAAAGAAGAAGGATTTGACCATATTGCATTTTTATTCGAAGGTGTTGCAAAAATAGAAAAAGAACATGAAGCAAGATACAAAAAATTAATAGAAAACATGGAAAATGGACTTGTATTTAGCCGTGATGGAGATAGAATTTGGAAATGTAGAAACTGTGGACATATAGTAATAGGAAAATCAGCACCAGAAATTTGTCCAGTATGTAGCCATCCAAAAGCATATTTTGAAATAAAAGCAGAAAACTATTAATATCAAGTGAAAAATTATATAATAAAACTCCCAATAAACTAATTAATTGGGAGTCTTTTATTTTATTAAAAAGTATGATATAATAAATATGTTTAAATAAAGGAGGGACTATGCCTAAGTTTTTTGTAACGCAAGAACAGATAAAAGAAAATAAAATATATATAAAAGGACAAGATGTAAATCATATAAAAAAAGTATTAAGAGCAGAAATAGGAGATAGCGTAGAAATATGTGACAAAACAAATCAAAAAAATTATGATTGCAAAATAGAAGAGCTAAATGAAGAAAATATAAAATGCATAATAAATAAGGAACTAAATACAAAAACAGAATCCAATATAAAAGTAACAATATTTCAAGGATTACCAAAAGCTGACAAAATGGAATTAGTAATTCAAAAATCTGTTGAACTAGGAGCGTTTGAAATAATACCTGTAAAAACAGGAAGATGTATAGTTAAATTAGATAAGAAAAGTGAAATGAATAAAATAAATAGGTGGAATAAAATTTCAGAAGTAGCAGCAAAACAATGTGGTAGAGATTTTGTACCAAAAGTTAAGGAATTAGCAAATGTAAATGATATTTGCAATTCATGCCAAAATTATGATACAGTATTGGTAGCATATGAAAAAGAAGAAAAGAATACTTTAAAAAATGAACTTTCAAAATTAAAAGAAAGAAATAATGAAAAAATAAAAATTGGAGTATTAATAGGACCAGAAGGTGGTTTAGATATAAAGGAAGTAGAGTTGCTCACGAAAGCTGGAGCTAAAATTATTACATTAGGAAAAAGAATACTTAGAACAGAAACAGTAGCATTAAATGTGTTGAGTAATATAATGTATGAATTAGAAGAAACTTGATAAAAGATAGAAAGGAATTTTGATGGAAAAAGATAATAAGAAGAATATTAAACTAAAAGAAGAAAAAAATGAAAAGAAAATTCAATCAGAAAAAGAAAATGAAATGAAGAATAAAATAAATAAAGAGATTTTTTCTAATATTATAATTGCAATCATTTTATTAGCATATTTCTTTATAATACCAATTATATATAATAGATTTTTACAAAATAAAATATTTGAATATCTAGAAATACCTGCAATAATATTTTTTGTAGTAGGGTTATTCTTTCTTGAAAGATCATATAAAAAAGATAGCGGAAAAATATTTTTAAGAGGAATAGAATTTGTGATTATCTCTGGGCATACACTATCAATCCAATATATAGTTACTAAATATAATTTTGATTTTCAATTATATCTAACAGTATCATCATATGTTTTTGCAATATATTATGTTTTAAAATCAATAATAATATATACAAAAATGAGGAAAGAATATTTAAGAAGTCTAAGTGATATATCAGATATAGTAAAAGAAGATAAACCACTAAAAAAAGAGGCAAGCAAAAAGAAAGAGAAAAAAGCAAAAGAGAATAGTGAAAACGAAGAAATAATAAAAGATATAATAGAAATTGAAGAAAATATAAATGAAAATATAGAAGTTAAAGAAAAAGCAAAAAATGTAACAACAGAAACAACAACTAAAAAGAAAACAAATACAAGCAATAGCAAAAAACAAACAGCGGAGAAAACAAATACAATCAATAGCAAAAAACAAACAGCGAAGAAAACAAATACAACAAATGTTAAAAAACAAACAACGAAGAAATCAACTGCAAAAAAAGAAGAAGATAAAGAAATAAAAACTGAAGAAAAGAAAAAACCAACAAGAAAAAGCACAACTACAACAACTTCAAAAAAATCAACAAATACAGGAACAAAAAAAGCTACCACTTCAAATAAGAAAGGCGTGCGCTAGCGAGAACAAAGATTTCGACGCACAGATGTGGTGACTGCTTAGCAATAAAAAGAAAGAATAGTAATAAAACTAAAAAAGAGGTAAATAACAATGATTAAAAGTATGACGGGATTTGGAAAAAACAATTTGGTAATAAATGATAGAAATTATCAAGTAGAAATAAGAAGTGTAAACCATCGATATTTAGACATAAATATAAAAATGCCAAGGCAATTAACATATTTAGAAGAAATAATAAAAAAAGCAATTTCAACAAAAGTAAAAAGAGGAAAAATTGATGTTTCAATATCATTTGAAAACAACAGCACAGAAGGCAGAAATGTAAAAATTAATACAGAAATTGCAAAAATGTATATTGAACAATTAAGAAAATTAGCAGAAGAAGAAAACATTTTAAGTGACATTCAAGTTACAGAAATAACAAAATTACCAGATGTTCTAAACATAAACATAGATCAAGATGATGATACTATAAAACAAGAATTATTAGAATCAGTAAGTATAGCAACAGATAATTTAATAGAAATGAAACAAGCAGAGGGTAATAAAATAGCAGAAGACTTAATAAGAAGAATCAACTATATAGAAGAAAAAATATTGAAAATATCTGAACTTTCTACTGGACTTATTGAAGAATATGTAGTAAAATTAGAGGAAAGAATAAAAGAAATACTTAAAACTGATATTATTGATAAATCAAGAATTGCACAAGAAGTAGTTATATATGCCGATAAAACATCAATAGAAGAAGAAATAACAAGATTAAAAAGTCACATAATACAGTTTAGGAATCTTTTAAAAGAGGAAGAGCCTGTTGGAAAGAAAATAGACTTTTTAATACAAGAAATGAATAGAGAAACAAATACAATAGGTTCTAAGGCAAACAATTTGGATATAGTAAATGGCGTAATAGATATAAAAACAGAATTAGAAAACATAAGAGAACAAATACAAAATATTGAATAGAAAGGATTGATGATATGCAATTAGTAAATATTGGATTTGGAAATATAGTTTCAGCTTCAAGAATTGTTGCTATCATAAGCCCTGAATCGGCGCCAATAAAAAGAATGGTTCAAGAAGCAAAGGATAATAAAACAGCAGTAGATGCAACCTGTGGAAGAAGAACAAGAGCAGTCTTAATTATGGATTCAGGACATATAATATTATCAGCTGTACAACCAGAAACAGTAGCAGGAAGAGTAGATAAAGATATAAATGTTGTAACAAATGTACAAGAAGAAGAAAAAGATAAGGAAAGCTAAAAAGAACACTATAACAAATGAAAACTAACAATTAGGATAAAATATAAAAAATAAAAAGAAAAATTGATTTATAAGGAGTGATTTAATTATGATGGTAAAACCAACAGTAGCAGAATTGTTACAAAAAGCAGAAAATAGATATGCATTAGTTATTGCTACATCTAAAAGAGCAAGACAAATCGCAATGGGAGATGAACCTCTAATAGACAAAAGAGAAGCATCACCAGTAACAGAAGCGGCAGAAGAAATTGCAGAAGGTGTGGTTTGGATATGTTAGTAATATTATCAGGTGTATCAGGAGCAGGAAAAGATACAATAAAAAAAGAATTAATAAAAAGAATGGATAATGTTATCTCATTACCATCTTTTACATCAAGACAACCACGAGAAGACGAAGAAGAAGGAATTCAATATCATTTTATAACAAGAGAGGAATTTTTGGAAAAGGTTCATAATAATGAATTTTATGAATATGATTTACATCATAACAATTACTATGGAACTTCAAGAAAATTAATGAATGAAAAAATACAAAGTGGGAAAATAATAGTAAAGGATATTGAGGTTAATGGAACAGAAAATTTAATAAAATTATTGAAAAATGAAGTAAAAGTTGTCCCAATATTTTTACGAGTAGAAAGAGAAGAACTAAAAAGAAGGTTAATTAGTAGAGGAGACTTACTAACTGACGAAGAAATAGAACTTCGATTAGGCAGATTAGATTATGAAGAATCAAAAATGAATTTATATGATTATGTGATTAAAAATGACGATTTAGAAAAAACAGTTCAAATTATAATGACAATTATAGAAAACGAAAAAAGATTAGAACATGCTAAAAAATAGAATAATTTGCACTTAATTTATATATATGATATAATCAAATATACATATGACAAACTTTAGAGGGGTGTAACAATGTTAATAATATTAGCAATAATATACATATTAATATTTTTAATATTTGGCTTAGTACTTTTTTCTGTTATGCAAATAAGATTAGCAGGAATGAGAGTAAAGGATTTTTGGTCTTTTATAGAAGCAAACCAAATGCTAGATAAATTATATAGGTTTGCAATTCAATACAAAAATATGACGCCTCAAGAGCAAATTATATATTTATCAGAAGCAGAAAAAATATTTAAAGCATTTGACAAAGTTCCAACAGAATTATGGGACGAAGAATATGATAAATACAAAGAAGTACTAAAAAAATATAATGATATAAAAATGATTAGATGGGCATCAAATTAAAGATTTTAGAAATAGTTCTAAAGTCTTTTTTTATTGTATAGGAAAAATCGACTTTTATATTGACCATATGTGGATTTTTCCGTATACAACAAGGTTAAGTTTCCTTGGGCTGTGCATATTTGCGAAGCAAAATGCACATGTGGCGAAGCCACTTTTCTTATTGCATAGAAAATTTGTTATATAGCGAGGTTAAATTTCCTTAGAACGAGCTATTTAAGAAGTAAAATGTACATGTATCAAAGTCGTTTTTTCTTATTTGGTTGACAAAATTGTAAATTTAATATTTAATATATGAAGTTAAAAAGTCAATTTGTGAAAGGAAAAAACATGAATAAAAACATAGTAACAAGAGTCATTTTTCTAATTTTAATTATTATAAATTGTATAGTAATATTCATATTTTCAAGTCAAAATGGAGAAAAATCAAGTAATGTAAGTGGAAGCTTTGTAAAACAAATAATAGAAATTTTACCAGGAACAGAAAACCTATCTGAAAGTGAAAAGGAACAATTAACAGAAAATTTGCAATTTGTTGTAAGAAAAGGAGCTCATTTTTCAATTTATACATTACTAGGTTTTTTTACAATGGGATTTATGAATACATTTAATATAAATACGAAAAGAAAAATTATATTAGCATTTATTTTTGGACTGTTTTATGCGATAGCAGATGAAATTCATCAATTATTTTCTAGTGGAAGAACAGCTAAAATAATGGATGTAGGAATAGATTCATTAGGAGTGATATTTGGAATTTTGATAATTTCACTAATCATATATTTAATTAATAGAAAGAATGGTAAACCAAAAAGAATTATTACAAATTAATAACATTTTTGTCAAATTATAGACATTTTTATTGGAGTATGGTATAATTTACAAAGTCGAAAAGAGGTAGATATTATGAGTAAGGGAAAAAGAATGCAAGAAAACGCAAGAAGACAAGTAAAAAATGATAGACCTAAAAAAAGAACAGGATTAAAAGTTTTTGGAATAATAGTACTTATATTAGTAATCTTATTAATTGCCATAATAGGAGGAACATATTTTTATATACATGATAAATTAAGCAAAATACAACATGTTGATATTGATGTAAGCCAATTAGATATATCAGATGAAGTAGAAGAGAACTTAAGTGGTTATAGGAATATAGCATTGTTTGGAATAGATAGCAGATCAGTAGATGATTATGGAACAGGTAATAGAAGTGACTGTATAATAATTGCAAGTATAAATGAAAAAACAAAAGAAGTAAAATTAATGTCAGTATATAGAGATACATATGTACAAATAGAAGGACATGGATTAGATAAAATAACTCATGCATATTCTTATGGAGAAGCACCACTTGCTATTAGTACACTAAATACGAACTTAGATTTAAATATCAAAGAATTTGTTACAGTAAACTTTGATGCAGTAGCAGAAGCAATAAATGAATTAGGTGGAGTTACTATAAATGTAGACCAAAGCGAACTTCAATATATTAATGAATATGTAAGAGGAACGGCACAAGCAACAGGATTAACAGCAAATGAAGTAACAAAAGCCGGAAGTCAAACATTAGATGGCGTTCAAGCGGTTGCATATGCTAGAATTCGTTATACAGCAGGTGGGGATTATAAAAGGTCAGAAAGAATGAGAACGGTAGTAGAAGCAATGTTTAATAAATTGAAAACAAAAAGTCTAGGAGAAATAAACGAATTTGCTGACAATATCTTGCCAAAAATATATACAAATATAACTGCTGGAGATATAATTGCAATGATACCTGATTTATTAAATTACAAAATAACAGAAAGCATAGGATGGCCTTATGAAACAAAAGGAATTACATTAGATAGGTGGTATGGAGTTCCAGTTACGCTAGAAAGTAATGTCACAAAAATGCATCAAGAATTATTTGGAGAAACAGATTATGTTCCTACTCAGACAGTACAAGATATAAGTGATAAAATAATAAATAGAACAGGATATAGTAGCTAAAACCAAAAAAAGGTGACATAAAAAGTCATAGCAAAAATATTGCTAAATTATGTAATATATGGTATAATATTGTATGTATATGTAAAAATATAAAATTTTTGGGGGGATTTAAATGAAAGACTTTGATGAAGATATAGACTATTCATCAGAGAATGTAGCTGTAAACTTAGAACAAATACCTATAGCACAAGTTTATAGAAATAAGGCAGTTTTAAAACTTGAAAAAATATTAAAAAGAACAATTGACATAATAGCTGGCATTTTTGGAGTTGTTGCTTTATTACCACTTACATTGATAATCTATATTGCAAATTTAATTTGTAAAGACAAAGGACCAGTATTTTATACACAAGAGAGATATGGTAAGAATGGAAAAATATTTAAACTATATAAATATCGCTCAATGGTAGTGGGAGCAGATGAAAAATTGGAGAGATATTTAGCAGAAAATGAAGAAGCTAGAAAAGAATATGACGAATATAAAAAATTAAAGGATGATCCAAGAATAACAAAAGTTGGAAAATTTATCAGGAAAACAAGTATTGACGAATTTCCTCAATTTATCAACATATTAAAAGGTGATATGAGCTTAGTTGGACCAAGACCTTATTTGCCAAGAGAAAGAGAAGACATAAATGGATTTTTTAATTACATAATGTCAGTAAAACCTGGTTTAACAGGTTTATGGCAAGTAAATGGAAGAAGTGATACAACTTTTACTGAAAGGCTAACATTAGATATGAGTTATTATTATAAGCATAATTTAAAAATGGATTTTAAAATATTAGGTAAAACAGTGAAAGATGTAGTGAAAAAAGAAGGAGCTGTATAATGGCAAAATGAAAATAGAAATGCATGTTCACACAAGATTTTCAAAAGATAGTTTATTACCATTACATATTTTATTGTTTATGTGCAAAACAAAAAAAATAACATGTATAGCAATTACAGATCATAATGAAATAAAAGGAGCTATTAAAGCTAGAGAAATATTTGCTAAACACAAAGTAAAGGTAATCGTAGGAGAAGAAATTTTAACTAAGCAAGGAGAAATAATAGGTTTATTTCTAAATAAGAAAATAGAAAAAAATTTAACAGCAAAAGAAACTATACAAGAAATAAAGAAACAAAATGGAATTGTTTATGTACCACATCCTTTTGATAAAAAACGAAATAAAACAGTTTTACAATATGAACAAATAATAAATAATAAAGATGATATACAATTAATAGAGTGCTATAATGGGAGAAATATTGAAAGAGAATATGGTATAAAACAAGACGAAATAGCTAAAAAAATAGGGAAAATTAAAGTTGTTGGTAGCGATGCCCATACTTGGTTTGAAGTCGGAAGAAATACTATGGAAATTAGAGATTTCGATACACGAGAAGAATTTTTAAATAATATAAAAAGTGCAAAGTTTAACACAAAAAAATGTATAAAATTGGCTCATACAGTTACTAAAATAGAAAAAGCTATCAAAATGATTTTTAAAGGAGATTTAAATGGAATCAATAGAATTATCGTTAGAAAGTTCAAAGGCAGAAAGTAAAAGACTAGCCGAAAAGATTTGTAAAGAATATAAATACGATTTGGTAATATTTATTGCAAAAGGAGCTTATATAATTGGCGAAGAATTAGCAGATTTTAATAAATGCAGACTTATTGAAATAAAAGCAACAAGACAGGGAAACCTAATAAAAGAAAAAATAAAGAATGTACTAAATATATTGCCTGGAAGAGTAAAAAAGACATTGAGAAGTATAGAGTTTAATTCAAATATTCATGGAAAAATTGTCGAAAGAAAGATATCATATGATGAACAGATATGGCAACAGTGTATAAATTGTAAAAAAATTATATTAGTAGATGATTCAGTAGATACAGGTCATTCGATGAAGCAATGTAAAGAAACAGTGAAACAATATTTTAAAAACTCAGAGATAAGATTAGCAGCAATAAATGTTTTTTCAAAAAGTGAAAAAGTTGTAGATATAGATTATTGTTTGTATAAAGATAAATTGCTAGAAGGTCCATGGTCAAATGATTCTAAAGAAAATGACAAATTTATACAATTATATAAAGAATATAAGGAAACATATAGATGATGAATAAATTAGTGAGCATAGTAGTACCAGTTTATAATGTAGATAAATATTTAGACAAATGCATAAATAGTATTGTTAATCAATGGTATAAAAATTTAGAAATAATATTAATAGATGATGGCTCAACAGATGAATCAGGTAAAAAATGTGATTTGTGGGCAAAAAAAGATAATAGAATAAGAGTGATTCACAAAGAAAATGGTGGACTATCTGATGCGAGAAATGTAGGTATAAATAATGCAAAAGGGTATTATATATCCTTTATTGATAGCGATGATTTTATATCTGAACAATATATTCAAGAATTATATGAAAACATTATCAATACCGAAAGCGATATAAGCATTTGTAATCCATACTATTATTATGAGCAAAATAATAATACTAAAATAGTGAAAAGATATAAGATAAAGATAGATAGAATTGTAGGTAACTCTATAGATATGACAAAAGTGTTGTTGTATCAAAAATATTTTGATACATCTGCATGGGGAAAGTTGTATAAAACAGAATTGTTTAAAAAAAATGAAATTTACTATCCTAAGGGCAAGCTATATGAAGATATAGCTACAACATACAAGGTTTTTTTAAAAGCAAAAAAGATTGTTTTTATTAATAAAAACTTATACTTTTATAGACAACGTAGTGATAGCATAATGTCAAGTAAATTTAACAAAAAAGAGATGGACTACATAAATAACGCACAAGAAATGATGAAAAATTTATCACAACTTAATATAGAAATGATAAATAAAGCGGCAATTTCTAGATTTTTAAGTACAAATTTTGCAATATATAGAAAAATACCAAATAGCAAGAGTTATGCTAACGAAATTAAGATAATTAAAGATAACATAAAAAAATACAGGAAAATAGTTTTGTTAGACAAAAATAGTAGACTGAAAAATAGAGTTGCTGTTCTTATTTCGTATATTAATTTAAAAATAATAAAATTATTGTAAACGAGGGAAAAAATGTATATATATATATTAGTGATTTTAGCAATAATATTATTATACAATAAAATAAATAACAAAAAAATTAATGTATATGATATTATTTTATTATTTATACTAATTTTAGTATGTGGATTAAGAGATGGGGTAGGAACAGATTATGGATTGTATAAGTTTTACTACAATAATATAGATCAAAACTCAAGATTCGAAATAGGATTTCGATTTTTAATAGAACTTGCTAATAAAGTAGGAATGTCATATAATACTTTTTTAGTATTAATTGCAACGATAACCATAACTTTGTTCTATGTTGCAATAAAAAAATATTCTTCAAAACCTGCTGCTTCAATATTTTTCTTTGTAGCTTTAGGATATTATGCGTATTCATTTAATATTGTTAGGCAAATGTTAGCTGTAGCTATTACATTATATGGAATAAATTATATTAAAGAGAAAAAATTTCTTAAATATTTAATTTTAATATTAATAGCTTCGCTATTTCATTCGACGGCATTAATAATGATACCAATTTATTTCTTGCTAAAATTGAAAAATAATAAAAAGAATAATATTATTTTAGTATTCATATGTATAATGCTACCATTTTTGTATAATACAATTTTTACATTCATAGTAACTAATTTTGAACAGTATAGTGCATATGCTACAATTAATGACTATACTTATACGGAGCCTGGAATTGGAACTTATGTAATAGGAATCGTAAACTTTGCCTTATTTTTATTATTTACTATAAATAAAAATAAATTGTACAAATTAGAAGATACAAATGATATATACTTAAAAATGTTCTCATACTCATTATTATTTACGGCATTATCTTTTGAAAATTCAATTGCAGCTAGAGGTGGGTATTATTTAAGTATATATATTATATATTTATTACCTAATATAGGTATATGCCTATTTAAAAAAGCCAATAAAAGTTTTGAAATTTTGGTAATATTCTTTTTCATTTTATATTATATCGTTCATATAATTTCATTTAATGAAATGTTACCATACAATTCAATTTTATAAAATTAAAAGGAGAAATCTATGGAAAGCCTAGTGAGTATAATTATACCAGTTTATAATGTAGATAAATATTTAAATAAATGTATTAAAAGTATAGTAAATCAAACATATAAAAATTTAGATATTATTATTGTTGATGATGGCTCAAAAGATACATCAGGGAAAATATGCGATGAATGGGCTAATAAAGATAATAGAATAAAAGTAATTCATAAAAAAAATGGTGGTTTGTCAGATGCGAGAAACGTAGGAATTGAAAATGCCAAAGGTAATTACATAGCTTTTGTTGATAGCGATGATTTTGTAGAAAATGATATGATAGAAGTATTATTAAAAGGAATCAAAGAAAATAATTGTGACATTAGCATTTGTGGATATTATAAAACATATAGGGACAAGGATGAAATAATAGATAATTCAAAAGAAATATTTATTATGAATAATATAGAAGCAATTGACAAAATGAATATGTTAGGAAGTTATGATGTATCAGCTTGGGGAAAACTCTTTAACATTAATCTAATAAAAGATATAAGATTTCCTGTTGGAAAATTAAGTGAAGATTGGTTTGTTATGTATAAAATATTTTATAATGCAAATAAAATTTACTATAATCCGAATCCTAAATATCATTATGTGCAAAGGGCTGGAGGAATATCAAAGAATAATCCAAGAATTAATTATGATGCAATACAGGCAGCAAAAGAATGCATGGAATTTATTGAAAAAAAATGTCCTAATATTATAGAAAATGCTATTATAATATATTGTATAGCTAACATGGGAGTATATAATTCATGTATTTTATATAATAAAGAGGATAAAGAAGTTTATTCAAATATAAAAAAGTATATAAAAACAATACTAAAGTCAAAAAACATTCCTACCAAAAAGAAGATCCAATTTTGGATCTTAGTAAGAATGAAAATTGTATATAGATTTATTTATAAAACTTATTATATAAAAATAAGACAGAAAAAAATGGTAAAACAATAAAAAATATATAAAAAATAGGTGTAATAAATATGAAAAATAAAAAAGTAAGCATAATTGTGCCGGTATATAATGTTGAATTATATATAGAAAACTGCTTGAATTCATTATTAAATCAAACATATTCTAACTACGAAATTATTTTAATAAATGATGGTTCAACTGATAGTTCAATTGAAATATGCAATAAATATAATGATAAGAAAATAAAGAAGATTAATCAAATAAACAAAGGGGTATCTATAGCAAGAAATGTAGGAATATCCTGTGCAACAGGACAATACATAATGTTTGTAGATGCTGATGATATCGTGTCTAAAAATTATATAGAAAACTTAGTTACTAGCATAGAAAAGTCTAGCACTGACATGGTAATATGTAAATATACAAAAGAGAAAGATGAATTAATGAATAGTGAGAGTTCTAAAAATACAGAAGGTAAAATTATAAATGCAAATACTATACTTGAAAGGATGATAGAAAATAACCTTCAAGAAGGTTATCTATGGAATAAAATTTTTAAAAAGAGTATAATAGATGAGAACTTTTTAAAATTTAAAGAAGGAGTTACTGTTTGGGAAGATTTATATTTTGTTATGGAATATCTAAGTAAAGCAGATAAAGTATATACTATAAATGAAAAATTGTATTATTATAGGACTAGAGAAGGAAGTGCAGTAAACAGAAAAGAAACAACGACAGAGCTTGCAAGTAAAATAAAAATTATGGAATTAATAATGCAAAATTATAGTTTGATTATTAATAACAAAAATTATTCTGGAATCAAAAAAATGTATATTACAATTATATTGAAATATTTATTAAAGATAAACAAAAATAATAACAAGGAACCTATAAAAGAAAGATTATCAAATGTAAAGAAAATAAAAAAGAATATTAAAATTGGGTTTAAAAACGAAATTAAGTATTTTTACCTTAAAGTATTTACTTAAAATATATCGCAAAGGAGAAAGCAAAAAATGAGAAAAAGAAAAATGATATTAATTTTGGCAATAATTATGACAATTATATTATTAGTATGTTTTTTTTTATTAAGAAGGATGGAGAAAGTTTATTTCAAGAAATAAGGAAGCTAAAAATATTTCATAATGATTATAATAGCTCATTAAACATAGACTATGGAGAAGAATATAATAAACAATTTTTAGATGAAATAGATAATTCTAGGGTAAATACTCATTTTGGTCTTGAATACGGAAGTGATGGAGAAGAAATCATAGATGGACTAAAGAACTTAGGGGTAAAGTATGTTAGAGATGATATTAGATGGGGAAAGGTACAAAAAGCGAATGGAGAATATGATTTTGCAGAAACAGATAAATGGATAAATAAACTTACGGAGAATGATATAGAAATTCAAATAGTTATAGGGTTTGGAAAAGATTATCAATTAGGAAATGACTATAAAATATCTAATGATGATGAATTAAATAATTTTCTTGATTATGTTAAAACTATAGCAGAAAGGTATCCACAAATTGTAGAATACGAATTTTGGAATGAGCCAAATGGAACTTATGTAACAGAAGATGATTTTAAATGGTATGCTAAATCTTTTATAGAGACAGAAAAAATGTTAAAATCTATTAATGAAGATATAATGCTAATAGCAGGTTCTACTATGACTCCGGATGAAGATCAAGAGGATAAGAGAAGTTCAGAAAAATTTATTGAATCAATATCATCTTATGGTATATATCAAACAATAGCTCCATATTCAATTCATATATATGATTGGGACCGAAGTTATAAATGGAATACTAGATTTAAGAATGTCATTAACAACCATAAAGAATTATTTAATGATTTAGGAGGATTTACGCATTGTTACATGACTGAGACAGGAATTCCATCAACGAATAATAGTGAAGAGAAACAGGCAGAGATGTTAGTGCAACAAAAGGTTATATGGGATTCATATAGCAATTATGGCAGTAGCATATATAATTTCAGAAACAAAGGAGAAGATACAAAAAACGTAGAACATAATTATGGTTTATTAAATTATGATTATACTCCTAAGCTTTCATTTCATGCTATAAAAAATTACAGTGAAAATACTAATGGAGCTGAGTACATAGGTACTGTAAATTTAACCGATGGAATAGAAGCTCATGTATACAATAAAGATGGTAATCCTAAAATTGTAGCTTGGTCTAATACTAATAATATAACGATAAATATTCAATATGCTGAATTTGTAGCAAGTGATATATACGGAGAAAAAATAGAAAATAAAGATAACAAATTAGCAATTACAAATTCACCAGTGTATTTAGACAAAATATCAACAAAATATTTTTATGAAGCTATATCAAATACAGCGTTAGAAAAGTATGAAGAATTTGAAAATAAGTTTGTAACTGAAATAGATGAAGTTGAAGGATTACAAGAAAAAATTGATGAATTAAAAAGATATATGCAAGATATTGCTAATATAGAAAATGAAACAGAAATAATAGCAAAACAAAGAATGGAAGAACATTTTAATTTAGGAAATCTAATATTGGAAGCATATGAAAATGAAAGTCTAGACATAGAATATGTAAAATTAAGTTCAATGCTAGATATGCTAAATGATATAGGAAATTCTTTTGAAGATTTAGTAACAGTAAGTAGTCAAACTAGAAATCCTGATTTACAAAATACAAAGACATTAATAGATACTGTAGAATTAGAATTAAAAAATAATTCTGACATAGAGATTATATATCCAAGTAAAATTATAGAATTTAGTAAAGAATTATATGAAAAATCAGAATATATAAATAATTTAGAAGAAGAAAATGATATTAAAACAGGACTAATTGTAAGTTACGATTTACATGCAAAATATTTAGCTGAATGGGCAAATATTTTTACTAATATATATATAGATGAATATATAGAGAATAATCCTATTACAATAAATTATTCTGAAATTAATCTTACAAATAAAGATGTAATAGCAACTATAACAGCAAGTGACATAAAAGTAACAAATAATGATGGAAAGAACACTTATACATTTACTGAAAATGGAACATTTACATTTGAATATATACGAAGAGGCAGAAATTTGCAAATAGAAGCAAAAGTAAACAATATAGACAAAGATATACCAGTAATATCAGGTGTTACAGATAGACAAATTATATATACAAGTGTGAAACCAAATATTTCAGATGAAAATCTAGACACAGTAACTCTAAAAAAAGACGGACAGGAAATCACTTATTCTCAAGGAGATAATATACAAGATAAAGGATTATATGAACTTATAGTTACAGACAAAGCAGGAAATCAAAACGAAATAATATTTAAAATAGCAGAAAAACCAGAATATGAATATATAATAAAAGATGGAAAAATATTAGATATAAAACATGAAACTACAGTAAGCGAATTTAGAAAAAACTATATAACAATAGAAGAATATAAAATTTTAAATAATGATACAGAATTAGGGGAAAATGATATAATATCTACAGGAGACAAATTGCAATTAAGTGATGGAAGCACATATACATTAGTAGTTGCAGGAGATATAAACAAAGACGGAAAAGTAACTACATACGATTTAAGTATGCTTAGAAATTATATTTTAAGAATTAATGAATTAAATGATTTAGAAATGCTTGCTGCAGATGCAAATTATGATGAAAAGGCAGTAGGTGCAAGTGACTATTCAAGAATAAGAGAAATAATTTTAGGAATAAAATGATAAAGGTAAAAAGATATTTGAACTAGAAGAGGAGTTATAAATATGCAAACCAAAATCTTTATAATGGCTAAAAAAATGGAATCTGGAGGAACAGAAGTAGCATTAATAAATTTGCTGAATGAATTGGTAAAAAACAATAATATTTCAATAACTTTAGGATTATTGCAAAAAAAAGGAATGTATTTAGATAATATACCTAAGAATGTAAAAGTTATCGAGGTTTTATCCAAAAGACAGCTTTCATTCTTGGAAAAATTTAATATAAAAAATACAGGTATAAAAGAGATTTACAAAGTTATAAAATTTAAATTGATTTCTAAAATAAAAAAAGAGAATACTGCACAAAAATATGAAAGGATTTTAAAAGAAATTTCAAAAGAAGAAGAACAGTATGATATAGCTATAGATTTTCATGGATATGGATATATTGGTACAGTTTATATGTTAGAAAAGATAAAAGCAAAACGAAAAGCAATGTTTGTACATGATGAGAAAATAGATTGGATGGAAAAAGTAAAAAAATATATAGACCAATATGATAAAATCTTTTGTGTTTCTAACGCGTGCAAAGAAGTAGTTTCCAATACATATCCAGAATATAAAAATAAGGTAGATATTTTTAGAAACATTATAAATCAAGACAAGATAATCAAATTATCAGAAGAAAAAATCCAAGATATGGACTTTAATGGAATAAAACTATTGACCGTAGGTAGGCTAGAATATCAAAAGGGTTATGATTTATTAATAGAAATTGCTCAATTACTTAGAAATGATAGGTATGATTTTAAATGGTACATAGTAGGACAAGGTAGTTTGTATGCAAAGATACAAGAGGAGATTAAAAAAAGAAATTTAGAAAGTTATGTGATTTTATTAGGAGTAAAGAAAAATCCATATCCATATATAAAAAAATGCAATGTATATATTCAACCATCAAGGCATGAAGGATATGGAATTGCTATTGCAGAAGCTAGAATTTTAGAAAAACCTATTGTAGCTACAAATTTGAATTGTATCCAGGAACAAATTACTAATAATCAAAATGGTATTTTATGTAATTTTAATGCTAAAGAGTTCTGCACAAAAATAGAAGATTTGTTGTCTAATAAGAATTTAATTGAAAAAATTAAAGAAAATTTAAAAAAAGAAAATAATAGTGAAAATAATGATATAGCAAAATTATTGGAGGAACAATTATGAAAATAGGAATAATTACTATAACAGAAGGCGAAAATTTAGGAAACAGATTACAAAATTATGCAGTTCAGCAATATATAGAAAAAAGCACAGGAACTAAGCCTGAAACAATTAGAAATTATAAAAGTTATAAAATATATAAATATGTACTTGATAAGTGGATTATAGCAATAAAAAGATATATAAAAATTTTACTTTTAAGAGAAAAAATTAGTTCTGTTAAAAGAATTAGAAACTTTAAAAAATTTAATAGGAAAAATATAAATTATTCAAAATATAGAATTTCAAATATATCTATTAATAAAAAAATAAATAATAGTTATGATTATTTTATTTGCGGTAGTGACCAAATATGGAATCCAAATTATAAAGAAAATTCTTATGTAAATTTCCTACAATTTGCTGACAAAAATAAAAGAATTGCATTTTCTCCTAGTTTTGGAACCTCTGATATAAATGAAGAAATGAAAGATAACTATAGCAAATGGCTAAAAGAAATTCCTAAATTATCTGTTAGAGAAGATAGAGGAAAAGAACTTATAGAAGAGATGACAGGAAGAGAAGATGTAGAAGTATTAGTTGATCCGACTATGCTATTAACAATAGATGAATGGCAAAAAGTTATTATAAGACCAAAAAAACTAAAAACAGATAAGTTTATATTAAACTACTTTTTAGGAGAAATTCCAGAAAAAAGAAAAAAGGAGATAGAAAGAATAGCAAAAGAAAACAATTGTCAAATAATTAATATTCTTGATAAAAATAGTCAATTTTACGAGTGCGGACCAAGTGAATTTTTATATTTAGAAAAAAATGCTTTTTTGATATGCACAGACTCATTTCACTCATGTGTTTTTGCAATTTTATTTAATAGACCATTTATTATTTTTGATAGAGAAGATAGCAGTAAAAGTGCGGTAGTTAAAATGGGGTCAAGATTGGACACATTATTAAATAAATTTAACTTGAAAGATAGGAGATTTCAAGATAAGATAAGAGATGAGCAATTAAAAATAGACTACACAGAAGCATATCAAATATTAGAAAGAGAAAGAAAAAAAACTAAGCATTTTATAGAAAGGGCTATAAAAAAAGACTAACATATATTTTTTATAAGGAAAGGAATCATTAAATGGAAGAAAAAACATCAAGAATTAAAAGCACTACAATAAACTCAACGGTAGCACTCAGTTCAAAAATATTAATATTTGTATTACAATTTATATGCAGAACAGTATTTATTAAAGTACTAAGCACAGAATATTTGGGTGTTAATGGGTTATTTACAAATATATTGACAATGCTATCATTTGCTGAACTAGGTATAGGTAATGCTATTATATTTAAATTGTACAAGCCTATAGCAGAAAATGACCAAGAGAAAATAAAAACATATATGAAATTTTACCAAAAAGCTTATATATTAATAGGCATTGTAATATTAACAATAGGAATAATAATAATACCATTTTTAAAATATATGATAAATGATGTGCCAGATATTAAAGAAAATATATATTTTATATATGTATTATTTTTAGCAAATTCAACAATATCATATTTCTTTACATATAAAAAATCTATTATTATTGGATATCAAAAAGAATATATTACAACAATAATAAATTTTATTGCAGTATTAATACAAAATATAGTTCAAATTATTATTTTATTAGTTACTAAAAACTATATACTATATTTGCTAATACAAATATTAGCAACATTCTTAGATAATTTCATTTCATCTAAGAAAGCAGATAAAATGTATCCATTTATAAAAGATAAAAATTATGAGAAAATATCGAAAACAGAAGAAAAGAAGATATTTACAGATGTTAAATCTTTAATATTGTACAAAATAGGAGATATATTATCAAATGGAACAGATAATATAATAATTTCTACCTTTGTCGGAGTAAGCGAAGTTGGGTTATTATCAAACTATACAACAATTACTAATGCAATAAAAACATTTCTCTCATCATTTTTTAACGGATTTACAGCAAGTGTAGGAAATCTTAATACAACAGATGATAATAAAAAGAAAGAATCAATATTTTATCAAATTTTACTATTATCATTTTTAATATATGGATTTATCTCAGTTGCAATAATATTATTAAGTAATAACTTTATTGAAATATGGTTAGGAAATGATTATCTACTAAGTTTTAGTGTTTGTTTTGCATTAGGATTTAATATGTATGTTGATGGAATGAGGTTTGTAAATTATACTTTTAGAAATACTACGGGAATGTTTAAAAAAGGAAGATTCATGCCACTTATTTCATCAATTAGTAATGTTATTTTATCACTAATATTAGTACAATATATAGGAATTTTTGGAGTGCTAATAGCAACTGGATTGACAAGACTATTTATACTGACAGTATATGATCCATACTTATTACATAAATATAAATTTAATACCTCATGTAAAAGATACTATTTAACATATTTATATTATTTAATAATTACTGGCATAGACTTATTTATTTGCAGTTTTATTATATCAAAGATAGCAATAGGTGGTATATTAGGATTTATAATAAAAGGAATTATAATTATGATAATATCTTATATAATATTCCTTATATTTACATTTAAAATGAAAGAATTTAAAGAACTTAAAAATATAGCAAAAAATATTATACAGAAAAAAGTAATAAAAAGAAAGGAAGTTTAAAAAATGTATTCAAATTTAAAAAGTGTACAAATTTTAGTAGCAATGCTTAAGAAAAAAAACATAAGGAATATAGTAATTTCACCAGGAAATAGTCATAATGCAATAGTAAGGTCAATAGAAGAAGATGGATTTTTTAAAACATATAATATAGTAGATGAAAGAAGTGCAGCTTTTTTCGCAACAGGGCTTATACAGGAATTAAATGAACCAGTTGCAATATGTTGCACATCTGGAACAGCAGCAGTAAATTATATGACAGGAGTTACAGAAGCATTTAGAAGAAAATTGCCATTAATAGTAATAACAGGAGATAAGAATCCATACTATTTAGCACAATTAGAAGACCAAATGATAGACCAAGTCAATCTATTTAAAACAAACACAAGATATACCAATTCTTTACCAATTGTAAAAAATGAAAAAGATGAATGGTATTGCCAAAGAATAATAAATGAAGCATTTTTAGAAATGGATCATCATGGAATAGGACCAGTACATATCAATGTTCCAATAGAAGAAGGAATGTTGGCAATTAATAATGATTTTACGACAGTAGAGTTACCAAAAGTAAATTTAATAGAAAGAATAGATTATAAAACTTCAGAAGTTGATATTAAAAACAAATTTGAATATTTAAAAAATAAAAAAGTACTAATCTTATATGGACAAGATTACAATATACCAGAAGAAAAAATAAATAAATTAGAAAAAATATTTGAAAATTACAACTGTGTAATTTCTGTAGATAAATTATCAAACATACATTGTAAGGGAAGTATAGAAACAACAAGGGCATCCCTAGGTGCAAAAATATCAAAAACTTTTGCAGAACTTGTACCAAATATTGTTATTACAATAGGTGGAAATGTTGCTTGGGACGGGAAATTCACTTTAAAAGGATTTAAGAATCAGTTTGAAAGTTGGCTTGTTACAGAAGAAGGAAAAGTACAAGATTATTATAAAAATTTAACAACAATATTTGAAATGACAATGGAAGAATTTTTAGAAAACATGGCTAAATATGAAGTTGATAAATCAAAAACTTATTATGAATTATGGGATAACAAGACTAAACAATTTAATATTCCAGAATTTGAATATTCTAATTTATATACAGTACAAAAATTAATGAATAATTTACCAAAAAACTCAGAATTAAATTTAGCTAATAGTACTACAATTAGAATAGCACAATATTTTGATTTAGATAATAGTATTAAAGTTTATTGTAATAGAGGTGTTAATGGAATAGATGGATGTATGTCAACATTCATAGGACAAGCTACAGCAAGCGATAAATTAAACTTCTTAATAATTGGTGATTTAACATTTTTCTATGATATGAATGCCTTATGGAATAGATATGTAGGGAAAAAAGTAAGAATTATGTTAAACAATAATAGTGGTGCAGCATTATTCCACTTTAATCAAGGATTAAAAAATTATCCAACTTTGAATGAAAATGTTGCAGCAGACCATGATGCAAATGCTAAAGGCTGGGCGGAATCTAGAGGCTTTAAATATTTATATTCTACAAGTAAAGAAGAATTTGATAAGAATTTACAAGAATTTTTAAACCCAAATTCACAAAAGCCAATAATTTTGGAAGTATTTACCAAAAAGGAAGAAGATGCGAGATTACAACATGAATTTTTTGATTATAATTTATCAGACTCTGAAAGATTAAAAAGAGGACTAAAAAATGTAATAAAAAAAGCAATTGGAAGATAGGAGAAGAATATGAAATTAATCCCTAAGAAATTAAAGAAAAAGATAAGAAATTATATGTTAAAAAAATTTAAATCAGAAATAAAAAATACAGAATGTAAATATAAGTTAAACATAGAGAATAAAGGGAAATTAGAAGATAAAGTAGCTATTATAACAGGAGGATCTGGAGCTATTGGCAGCAGTATAGCTTTTGAATTAGCGATGCAAGGTGCTACTTGTATAGTATGTGGCAGAAACGAAGAAAAATTGCAACAAGTTGTAGAACAAATAATTCAAAATAATGGAAAAGCAGAATACAAAATATTAGATGTGACAAAAGTCGAAGATATAGAAAAAGTATATGAAGAAATTTTTAACAAATTTGGAAGAATTGATATTTTAATAAATAATGCAGGAGGAAGTGCAAGAACAGAGTCAAAAGAATTAGAATATCAGAATATAAAAGTATTAGATGAAGTAATAAATACAAATTTAATGGGGACAATTTATTGTACAAAATTTGTCATACAGTACATGAAAAAGAATGGTTCCGGAAAAATAATAAATATGGGTTCTACTACAGGCGTTCAAGGAAATTATTGCAATTCTGAATATAGTGCAGCAAAATCAGCATTACTTGGATTTACTAAAAGTCTAGGAATGGAATTAGGAAAATACAATATAAATGTTAATTGTATTTCTCCAGGGAGAATAAGACAAATAATATTTGATGAAGGTATAGAAGATATACAAGATAATGGGTGCTATTTAAATAGACTTGGAAAAACGAGAGATATTGCAAGTGCAGTAGCATTCCTAGTTTCTGATGAAGCTAATTATATAACAGGTCAAAATTTAATAATAGATGGTGGCAGAAGTTTAGGGCTAAAGCGGTAATTAAATAATTCTATAACTAGAACAAATATTACAAAATGTAACATTATTGTAACGAAAATGAAAAGAATAATATATTGTTATATAAACTTTATTATGATACAATATTTGTTGTAAAATTTAGTAGAAAAGAGGAGAATAAAAATGAAAAAAGCAGTATCAATAATATTATTTGTAGTATTAGTAATAGTTTCTTTTAATGTAAAAGCAGTATCAGAAAACGGATCAACTGTAAATATGAGTTTTACAAAAACAGTAGAAGAAGATAAAGTAGTAATAACAATAAAATTAGGAGAATTTGTATCAGTAGGAGAAAACTCAGTAATGGCAGCATCAATGACACTTGACTTTGATGAAAATGTAATATCAGATATATCAGGAACAAGTAGTAATAGCTGGGATATAACAATACAAGAAAGTACAAAAAGAGTTTTATTAGAAACAGATACAGCAAAACCAAACACAGAAATAGCAAAAATAACATTTAATATAAATCCAAATGCAGAGCCAACTACAAGCACAATTGCATTAAAAGAGATAAACATAGCTGCAAGTTCTTCAGGTTTAGATGAAAACTATAATGATCAAACAATAAGTTTTAGTGTTAATGAAGAAACACCAACAACCCCAGATGATGGAAAAAACGAAGTAGCAAATGGAAACAATACTGGTAATAATGCAACAGGAAATAATACAACCGGAAACAATGCAGTAGGAAACAATACACCAGCAAATTCAACAAATAAAGTTACTAACAATTCTTCTAGTAAAACAAACAGTATTGCAGCAAATAAAGATAATACAACAGCAACAAGCAAATTACCAGATACAGGAATCCGCAATATACTAATAATATCAATAGTAGTAATTGCTATTTGTATAGTAATATTCAAAATAAAATCAAGAAAAATTAAATATTAAAATTAAGAGAAACTAAAGTTATAGAAGATAAGATAATTGAATTTTAATAATATATAGTGTATAATATTTAATATGTAAAATCTAAATTATCTTATCTTTTACTTTTATTAGGAAAGTGCTTTGAAAAATACACATATAAAACGCTTTTCGTATTACAAATATTTCTAAATGAGTTAAGGGGAGGAATTATGGAAGAATTAGATTTAAAAGACTTATTTATGATGCTTTGGAATAAAAAATTACAAATTATACTAATAATAGCAATATTTGCAGTTATAGGGTTTATTTACACTATGGGATTTGTAGTTCCAGAGTACTCATCATATACAACAGTATTATTAGTAGGTTCAAGCAATAACAACACAGGAAATACAATAACAACAACAGATATTACACTTAATTCTAAGTTAGTATCAACATATAGTGTATTAATAAAAAGCACAGATGTAGTAAGTCAAGTTATATCAAATTTAGGAATTGACATGGATGTAGAAGCTTTAAAAAGGAATATAAGTGTAACGTCAGAAGAAGACACAGAAGTACTTAGAATAACAGTAACAGACCAAAATCCATCATATGCAGCAAGGATTGCAAATGAAACAGCAAAAGTTTTCTCAGAAAAAGTAGCAGAAATATATAAAATAAACAATGTATATATTGTAGATGAAGCAAAAGAAAGTTCAACTCCATCAAATGTAAATCACATAAAAGATTTAGTAATTTTTATAGCAATGGGTATAGTTGTTTCAGTAGGATATGTTTTAGTAGCAAATATGTTAGATACAACAGTAAAATCAGTTGAAGATGTAGAAAAAGCATTTAAAATACCAGTTATTGCAACAATTCCATTAAACACAGTAGAAAAAGGAGGTAGAAAATAATGAAAAGGGAATTAATAGCACAAACAGACCCAAAATCTCCAATTTCTGAAATATTTAGGACTTTAAGGACAAATATACAATTTATGACTTCAAGTAAAAAATTGCAAGTAATACAAGTAACATCTACATTCCCAGGAGAAGGAAAAAGTTATGTATCTTCAAATTTAGCGGTTACATTTGCACAAGCAGGAAAAAAAGTGATAATAATAGATGCAGATATGAGAAAAGGAAGACTATATAATATATTTGATGTATCACCAAGACCAGGGCTTTCAAATTACCTATCAGGTATAGATGAAGAAGATCAGGAAGAAATAGATTTATCTAAATATATTCAACAAACAGAAGTAGAAAACTTATTAATAATGACAGCAGGAAATATACCACCAAACCCATCAGAACTTCTAGTATCCCCACAAATGAATAAATTATTAGAGGATTTGAAAGAAGTTTGTGATATAATAATAATTGATGGTACACCATGTCAGTTAGTAACAGACTCAATAATTTTATCAAGAATCGTTGACACAACAGTAATTGTAACAGCATATAAACAAACTAAAAAAGATACACTAGGAAGGATTATAAAAAATATCCAAAATGTAGGCGGGAAAATTGCAGGAGTAGTAATTAATAAAATGCCAATCACTGCAAAGAAATATAGTGAAACATATTATTATGGATCTACAACAATGAAAGCAATGCCAAAATCTAAAAGCAAAGTTAGAATAGGAAATTCAAGAAATGCAGAACAACTAAGAAATAGAGCTACATCAACATTAAAAAACGATACAAGAAAAGTAATGAATAATACAAGTAATAATAAAAATCGAACAATGGAAAGACCAAACTATAGAAATTCTACTACAAGGAATGTTGGCACAAATCAAAGCAATAATAATCCAGCACAAGTTTTAAATGATATAAATAAATATTTAGAAGAAGAAAAGAAAAATTTGAACTAACAGGAGAGGAATCAAGATGATAGATTTTCATACACACATATTACCAAGTATAGACGATGGATCAAGAAGTGTTGAAGAAACTTTTAATCTTATAAAAGAAGCAAGAGAAGCAGGATTTAATGGAATAATATTAACATCACATTACATAGAAAATTATTATGAAACAGGAATAGACGAAAGAGAATTATGCATAAAAGCTATAGAAGATAATTTAATAGGCAAAGGACTTAATGTGAATCTATATTTAGGAAATGAGATATATATTACAGATAATGTAATGAATTTGTTAGAAGAAGGTAAAGCTTCAACAATTAATAATAGTTGTTATGTCTTATTTGAAATGTCATTAAATGCAGAGCCATTAAACTTGTATGACTTTATATATACTTTACAAGAAAATAAATTAATACCAGTATTAGCACATCCAGAAAGATATTCATTCATACAAAAAGAACCTGAGCTTGTATATGAATTGATTCAAAAAGGATGCTTTATGCAAGCAAATTTTGGTAGTATAATAGGACAATATGGAAGTAAAGCAGAATATATAGTAAGAAGATTTTTTGAAAATAACATGATACATTTTCTAGGAAGTGATGTTCATAGACAAGACTCAATTTATCCTAAAATTCCAATGATTTTGGAAGAAATCCAAAATATTGTAGGTGAAAAAAAATTAGAAGAATTAACAGATATAAACCCAAGGCTAGTATTAGAAAACAAAAAAATAGATATTGATGATCCTATTGAATTTAATCTATCATTTAAAGAAAAAATGATGATGGCTTTAAAAAGAAATTAAAAAATGAAAAGCAGTGATGATGAATTGAAAATGTTTATTATTACTGCTTTTTTCATATAAAGTGTGGCAATTTTTGATATTTTGTGATATATATAATAAAAAGGAGGAGATATTATGTCTGAAAAAGTTTATACAATAGATGAATTAAAAAGTATATTAAAAGAAATATTAAAGAATTTTGCTGTAAAAAAAGCTATATTATTCGGTTCGTATGCTACAAACACTCAAACAGCCAAAAGTGACATTGATTTAGTAATAGATAGTGAAGGAAAATTATTAAATATATATTTTTATGGGTTATTAGAAGATTTAGTACAAAAATTACAAAAAAATGTAGATCTATTTGAAATATCTGAAATACAAAAAGATAGTAGAATATATAACGATATAAAAAATGAAGGAGTGATTGTATATGAAAAGTAAATTTATCAGTTCTATGGGGAACAATAAAAGAAAGTTTACCAGAATTGAAAGATAAATTAAAGGATATTATATTAAATGATAAAGATAATATTTTTTAAAATTATGCATATATATTAAAGAGCGAAAGGAAATGATTTAATTGAGAAGATACTTTGGAACTGATGGAATAAGAAGAATTGCAAACACAGAATTAACACCAGAATTGGTATATAAAGTAGCAAAAGCAGGAGCATATGTTTTTTCAAAACATACAGACCATAGACCAACAATATTAATAGGAAGAGACACAAGGCTTTCAGGAACATTAATAGAAAGTGCAATGGTAGCAGGTTTTTTAAGCTATGGAGCAAATGTAAAATTACTAGGTGTGATACCAACACCAGGAGTTGCATATCTTACAAGAAAACTAAAAGCAGATGCAGGAGTTGTAATCTCAGCATCACATAATACATACGATTTCAATGGAATAAAATACTTTAGTAATAAAGGAATGAAAATACCAGATAATTTAGAAGAAGAAATTGAAGAAGTGATGGATTCCGAAAAAATTAAAGAATTATCAGCAGTAAGTAATAAAATAGGAGTATCAGAATATAGAGAAGATTTAATAGATGAATATGTGTATTTCTTTAGGAAGAACTTTGATGATAATATAGAAAAATTGAATAAAGAAGATTTCATAGTTGGAATAGATACAGCAAATGGAGCAACATCAGAAGTTGCAGAAAAAGTATTTAAAATGTTAGGAATAAAATACAAAATAATAAATAATCATCCAGATGGAATAAATATAAATAAAAATTGCGGTTCTACACATTTAGAAATGTTAAAAAAATATGTAAAAGAAAATAAACTAAGCATGGGATTTGCATATGATGGAGATGGAGATAGATGTTTAGCTATTGATGAAAATGGAGAAGAAATAGATGGAGATAAAATAATGGCAATAATCTCTAACTATTTAAGAAAAAAGGGACAACTAAAAAAGGATACAATTGTTGCAACAGTAATGAGTAATTTAGGATTACACAAATATGCAAGAGATAATGGATTAGAATTATTACAAACAAAAGTAGGAGATAGATATGTATTAGAAGAAATGTTAAAAGGAGGTTTTAATCTAGGAGGAGAACAATCAGGACACATAATCTTATTAGACTACAATCCAACAGGAGATGGAATATTAACCTCATTAATGCTAATACAAGCAGTACTAGAAGAAAATAAAAAAGCATCAGAAGTTGCAAAAATAATAAAACTATATCCACAAGTATTAGTAAATGCAAAAGTAGATAATGATAAAAAATATAATTACGAAAAAGATGAAAAAATAAAAACAGCAATTGAAAAATTAGAAAAGGAATTTGCAGGAAATGGAAGAGTTTTAATAAGACCATCAGGAACAGAACCTCTAGTAAGAGTTATGATAGAAGGAGAAGACCAAGAATATATAACAAAAAGAGCAAATGAAATAGCAAAATTAATAGAAAATGGTTAATTGGGGACAGGTACCAATTAACCATTTTTGGTCAATTTGGGACAATTTATAATCTTAAAAAACAATCCAGATTTTTATTTTATCTTTATAATTTATTATAAAAAATTTAATATTTTAATAGTTTTAGATCTAACAAATTTAAATTAAATCTTTTTATTTAATTTAATATTTCTTTAAAACTAGTATAATCAATATAAATTAATATTCTAGTTTTATGATATTAAAAATTCAAGAAAATTCATAAAGTAATACTAAAAATTAGATGAAGTTTTAAAAAAGCATTGAACAAAGTAAAATAATTTGCTAAAATAGAAAGGAAGGAATAAATGAAGCAAGCAAAACCAAAATACAAATTAAGTAATGATTTTATATTTAAAAAAGTATTTGCTCAAGATGAAAATAATAGCGAACTAATAGATTTACTAGAAGCAATATTAGATATTAAAATAGAGAAAGTTGATATAAAAAATCCAGAACTACCAAAAAATGCAATGGATGAAAAGGCATCAACACTAGATATAAAAGCATATTTAAATGATGATACAATAATAGATATAGAGTTGCAGGTAAAAAATGAATATAATATAACAGATAGAAGTATAGTATATTTGTCAAAATTAGTATCTGGACAGATAGAAATAGGAGAAGACTATAAGAAACTGAAAAAGACAATATCGATAGTAATACTATTATTTAATTATTTTGAAACAAATACATATCATAATATAGCACATATGAAATTTGAAAAAACAAAAGAGGAAAAATATGTAGAAATGGGATATGAAAAAGAACAGGAAATAGCTATACAAAAACTAGAGATGCACTTTATAGAACTACCAAAATTCATAAAGAAAAACGGAGGAACAAAAACAAAATTGGATCAATGGTTATGGTTATTATCTGGAAGGGAGGATAAGATAGAAATGGCAGAGAAAGAAAATGTGCAAGTAAAAAAAGCATCAAAAAAATTGGACAAAGTGAATTTAACAGAATCAGAGAGAGAATTATATGAAGCAAGAGAGCTAGGTCTATATTTTCAACAAATAGGATTGGCAAATGCAGAAGAAAGAGGAAAAGCGTTAGGACAGAAAATTGGGGAAAAACAAGGAGAAAATAGGAGAAATAGAGAAATATTAAAAAAATTAATAATGAAAAATACAAGTGATGAAGACATAATGGATTTATTAGAAATAAATAGAGAAGAGTTAGAAAAGTTGAAAAACGAAATAAAAAACGTAAATAAATAATTTGAATTCTTAAAGAGAAATAAGCATATATAAGAAAGTACCATTTTACTTTGATATAAAGGTGGTACTTTTTTGTTTCATTTTTTCACATAAAAATTGGAAATTTCAATTGAAATTTTTTTACTATAAAAATGACTTTATTAGACACCATTATTTGTTCGTTTCTTGTTGACTTTTGTAGGAATAAATGATATGATTAGCGTGAAAAAACAAAAGGAGACATATAGTGAAAGATATTAAAATTATTGTAGCAACACATAAAAAATATCAAATGCCAACAGAGGAAATATATATACCAATACATGTAGGTGCAGAGGGAAAAGAAAAATTAGAATATGTTCCAGATAACACAGGAGAAAATATATCTGTAAAAAATCCTTATTATTGTGAATTAACAGGTTTATATTGGGCATGGAAAAATCTAGATGCAGAATATATAGGTTTAGTACATTATAGAAGATATTTTACACAAAAACCAATAACTTTAACTAAATCTGAACAAGAGAAATTTAAAATAGTATTAAACCAAAAAGAAGTTGAAGATATTTTAAATACAACAGATATAATTTTACCTAAAAAAAGGAGATATTTCATAGAAACATTATATTCTCATTATAAACACACATTACATGTAGAAACATTAGAAGAAACAAGAAAAATAATAGAAGAAAAATATCCAGAATATTCAGAAGAATTTTCTAAAATAAAAAAAAGAACACAAGCACATATGTTTAATATGTTTATTATGAAAAAAGAAATATTAAATAAATATTGTGAATGGTTATTTGACATATTATTTGAATTAGAAAAAAGGATGCCTCCTACAAAATACGATAGTTTCCACTCAAGATACCTAGGAAGGATATCAGAATTATTACTAGATGTCTGGATAAATAAAAATAATTTAGAATATAAAGAAGTCAAAATAATGGACATGCAAAGAGTTAACTGGATAAAAAAAGTATTTGCATTTTTAAGAGCAAAGTTTTTAGGAAAAAAATATGAAAAAAGTTTTTAAGAAAAGGTAAGAAAATGAGAGATTTAATTACAGTAGTAGTACCAGTATATAAAGTAGAGAAATATATAGACAGATGTGTAACTTCAATAATAAATCAATCATATAAAAACTTAGAAATTATACTAGTAGATGATGGTTCACCAGACAATTGTGGGAAAATTTGTGATGACTATGCAAAAAAAGATGAAAGAATTAAAGTGATACACAAAGAAAACGGTGGACTAAGTGATGCTAGAAATGCAGGAATAAATATTGCAAAAGGAAAATATATAACATTCATAGATTCAGATGATTATATCAAATATGATTATGTAGAATTTTTATATAATCTAATATTAAAAAATAATGTAAAAGTAAGTATATGTTCACATACAGTACTATATGATACAGGATTAAGAATAGATAAAGAAACAGAAGAATTTAGTGTACTAGATGCAAAAACAACTATTAAAAGAATTTTGTATGATGATAGTATTGATATATCTGCATGGGCAAAAATGTATGAAACAACATTATTTGATGATATAAAATATCCTAAAGGAAGATTATTTGAAGATTCAGCAATAACCTGCAAAATTTTAAGCAATTGTGAAAAAATTGCAATAGGATCAAAAAGTAAGTATTTTTATATGATTAGAAGTGATTCTATAACAAACGAGAATTTTAATGTAAAAAAGATGGATTTAATTACATCTACAAAAGAAATGGGAGAATATATACTAAAAAAATACCCAGATTTAGAAGATGCAGTAAATAGAAGAATAATGTATGCATATTTAAGTACATTGTCACAACTTGCAAATTCTAAAGACAAGCATTTAAAAGAACAAAAAGAAATGATGGAATATATAGCAAAAAACAGGCAAAAAGTTTTAAAAGATAAAAATATTCCTAAAAGAGATAAAATGGCATTAGAAGTTACAAGATTTGGATTTAATATATATAAGATTTTTTGGAATTTATACAGGAAACAAACAAAAAGAAAATAAAAGTCAATATTCAGAAGTGATAGTCTAATTATACTTGACTTTACTTTTGAATATTAATAAAAAAATGAGGGGAAGAATATTGAGAATATTAATAGGTTATTTTATTGATGGAAAACACAGTGGAATAGATAAATACATTTTGAGTTTTATAAACACAATAAAATCTGAAGATGTATATATTGATGTTTTAACAAGTAATAGCAATCAGGAAATCATGGACCAATATGTGAAATATAATGTCAGCACAATAAAAATACCAAGATTAAGAAATCCATATAAACAATATAAAAAAATGAATGCAATTTTCAAAGAAAATTTATATGATATTGCATATTTTAATATTTCAGAAGCATTTAATGCTGTAGGTATTTATTCAGCATATAAAAATAAAATCAAAAAAATAATTGTACATAGTCACGCAAGTGATGTGGATGTTAGAAATTCAGCAAAAAGATTTATTTTACAAAAATTAAATCAATTTTTTAAATCAAAAATAGCTAAATGGGGAAATACATTTTTAGCATGTTCAAAAAAAGCAGCACAGTGGCTTTACCCTAAAAGAATTATACAAAACAATGAATATGAAATCATATATAATGCTATTGACGATAGGAAGTTTAAATATAATGAAGAAATAAGGGAGAAAAAAAGAAAAGAACTAAAATTAGAAGATAAAGTTATTTTAGGCCATGTGGGAAATTTCTGCTATCAAAAGAATCAAGAATTCCTAGTAGAATTAATAAATAAATTAGATAAAAATAAATATCATATGCTATTAATAGGAGTAGGAAATGACTTTGAAATGATAAAAGACAAAATAGATAAAATGAACTTAAATAAAAATATTACACTACTAGGACTAAGAAAAGATGTAAATGAGCTTATGCAGGCATTTGATATATTTCTATTACCATCAAATTTTGAAGGATTACCAATTGTAGGAGTAGAAGCCGAAACAGCAGGATTGCCTTGTATATTCAGTGATAAAATAACAGATGAAATACTTCTTACAGAAAATAGTATTAGTTTACCATTAGATACAGAAAAATGGAAAGAAAAAATAGAAGAATTTACAACAAAGAAAAGATTAACAGGAGAAGAATTAGGAGAAAAAATAGAAAATTACTATTTAGAAAATCAAAAAAGACAATTTTGGGATTTAATAAAATTTGCTATATCTTAAAAAATATTTAATGAGTATATATTTATTCTGTAATAAAAGAAAGGATGAAATAAAATGACACTAAAAAAATTAATAATGATAATGTTAATATTTTTAGCAACAATATGTATAGGAAGTGCTGTACAAGCTTTTACAATAACATTAGATCCAGGTCATGGAGGAACAATACCAGAAGGAGTTACAGGAGAAAGTGTAGGAACAGAATATAACGGACTAGCAGAAAAAGATATTAACTTAAAAATTGCTAAATATTTAAGAGATTACTTGAATAATTACCAAGATGTAAAAGTTGTATTAACAAGAGAAACAGATACTTTTATGAGAGTGTTTAATAGAGCAATAGTTGCAAGAGATAATAATTCGGATTTATTATTAAGTATACATATTAACGATTTAGAAACAACTGATTTTTCAATAAAAGGTGCAGAAGCATATGTTACTGCAAATAAGAGCTTACCTAAATATAACGAGGGAACTACAAAATTAGCAAATATGATGTTAAGTAATTTATCTGAATTAGGTTTAAATAACAGAGGAGTAAAAACACAATTATTATCAGGAAATGATTCTTCAGAGTTATATTCAGATGGAACATTAGCAGATTATTATGGAATTATAAGATATGGTATGAGAGGCACAATGATAGATAATGGGTATGTATCAATATATAAGAATTCTACAGATTTAACAAAAACTATACTTGCGGCTCCTGGAACACCAGATATATATAGTGCAAATATACAAAATGGAGAAGGAGTACCTACAATTTTATTAGAGCATGGGTTTATAAGAGGAGATTATAATTCATTTAATTCAGACGAAAAATTAAAGAAAATAGCAGAAGCAGATGGAAAAGCAATAGTAGAATATTATGGATTAAAGCCTAAAAGAGAATTAGCAAATACACCATTTACAGATGTATATGCAAAGGACTGGTATGCTTCAGCTGTAGAATATACATATAATAAAGGAATTTTATTAGGAACATCAAGTACAACATTTAATCCAAATACAAAATTAACAAGAGGAATGTTAGTAACAATATTGCATAGAATGGAAGGAAAACCAACTCCAAAAACACAAAATAAATTTAGTGATGTAAGTAAATCACAATATTATTATGATGCAGTAGTATGGGCAACAGAAAAAGGAATAATACATGGATATGACAATGGAAAATTTGGACCAGATGACACAATAACAAGACAAGATGTAGCAGTAATACTAAGAAATTATACACAATATAGAGGGATTAACACAAATGTAACAGAAAACTTAGGAAGTTTTAGTGATGGAAATCTAGTATCAGATTATGCAAAATCAGCTATGCAATGGGCAGTAAGAACAGGCACTATCACAGGAAACAATAATGGAGAATCTCTAACACCACACGGAAAAGCAACAAGAGCAGAAACAGCAGGTCTTATGTATAAATATTACAAAAACGTATTAGGATTATAATATGAAAAAGTTAATAGCATAATTTTTGCCATTAAAATTAGAAAATATATAAAATGAAAGGGTGATGTTTTATGAAAAAGAGGATATTAAGTACACTCATTTTAATGATTATACTTATACAAAGTACAGGAGTAATATTAAATCAAGTTGTAGCAACAACCACAAGCAATGAAAAAGTTGCAAAAGTGGATTATTTCGATACAACTGCAAAAATAGATATTAGTAAAAACACAAGAAATATAACATCTAGAGATCAAGGTGGAAGAGGAGAAGAGACAACCATATTAGATAATAATGGGAATTTTAATTTTATCTATTATGATGATAATAATGTATATATTCAAAGATTAAATTCAAATATGCAAGTAAAAGATACATTAACAATAGCAAAAAAATACCCTGAATATGGAACAACAATAATGGATAATTCGGGAAATTATTACATAGCATGGGGACAACATGATTTAGAAGATGGAGATACAGGAAAAATCACATTTTCTATTGCAAAATACAATAATTCAGGGACATTTATAAAATCATATGATGTATGTGATAGTTCTACTTTAGGGGCAACACAAGTTATATTTGACCTAGGGGCATGTAATATGGCAATAAGTAAAAATGGAATATTAGCATACAACTATGGAAAACAAATGAAAAATGGACATCAATGTAATGACACAGGATATGTTGATATAAATACAATGGAAGCACCAGATAAATATAAAGCATATCCATACACATCACACTCAATGTACACAGATGTAATAGCATTATCAACAGGAGAATTTGTATTTATGCAACAAGGAGATGCATATGATAGAGGATATAATTTAACATTAATTTCACAATCTTCAAGTAGTGGATCATGGTTAAACCATAGTATAGTACCATTTCAATTTAGAGAAGGATCAGATTTAGGTTATGGATATAATTACACATTTGCAAATTATGGTGGAATGGAAGAATTAGATACAGGTGTAGCATTAATTGCAGGGTCAGAAAAAACCTTATCATTAGATCCAGCAGGACGTTCAAATGACAATGAATCTAGAAATGTATTTGTACAAATTATCAAGAAAAGCGGATTTGATGGACCAGAAACAGCAGATAGCTTTGTAACAGTAGGAGAAAGAGCATCAACTGGAACTCAGCATACATCTAGTGGAAGTACACAATATTTCCTAAAACAAGGAACAAAAGACTATGGTGTTAAATGGCTAACAAATTATTCAGGAGATTATACAGCCAAAAATGTAAAAACAGTAGAAGTAGATAATGACAGAATAGCAATATTTTGGGCAAAAGCAGAAATCAATAAATCAGTTTCAGAAGATGATGAAGTTTATTATATGGTCATAGATAATAAAGGAAATACAGTCCAAGAAGCCACATTATTAGAAATGGGTTCATTACCTGGATATGAAAAACCAATATATAAAAATGGATATGTGTATTTTTCAAATACAGATGGAACAAATAAAATAAGAACATATAGAGTAAAATTATATGAAACAGAAAATAAAACAGAAATAACAGTACCATTTACATCAAAAACATTAAACACACCAACAATGTTTAAAATTAATGCAACAGTAAAAAATGGAAAAGAATTAGAATACAGTTCATCAAATGTATCAATATTAGAAGTTTCAAGTGATGGAACAGTAACGCCAAAGAAAAATGGTACAGTAACAATAAATGTATCAGTTAAAGACTCACCAAGAGTAAAGCAAAGTATATCAATAACAGTAGATATTTTACCTCAAGGGGTAACTCTAGACAAAACGAAATTGACTTTTCAAAACTCAAATTATCAAACATTAGAAGCAACAATAGATCCACCTCAAGCAGAAGCGAGTTTTGAATGGGAATCTAGTAATGAGTTAGTTGCAAGAGTAGAAACAGTATCATATAACCCTAATCTAGTTAGAATATATCCAGTAGGATTAGGAACATGCACAATAACAGTATCAATTAAAGACCAAGAACCAAAAATACAAGCAACTTGTGAAGTAACTGTTATACAAAAAGTAACAAGGATAAATATTACAGAATCAAGAATTGAAATAGCAAAAGGAGAAGATTATCAATTAGAATATAATGTTACTCCAACAAATGCAACAAATCAAGAAGTCACATGGAGCAGTAGTAATGAAGCAGTTGCAAAAGTAGACAAAAAAGGTATAGTAACAGGGGTAAGTGACGGAAATGCAACAATTACAGCAACAAGTCAAGAAAATTCTTCAATAAAAGATACTTGTAATGTTATAGTAGAAGGAAGTTTTTCTGGAAATTATAGTTATGAAAAACTAGATGATGGAACAATAAAAATTTTGAAATATAAAGGAAATGAAACAAATGTACAAATACCATCTAAAATAGATGGATATACAGTAACACAAATCGGAAGTTATGTATTCGGAGAATCTAGTAATGTAAATACAACAATAAAAAATATAACAATACCAGAGACAATTACAACAATAGAAGATAGTGCATTTGCATATTGTGATGCAATAACAACAATTACAATTCCAAAAAGTGTAGAAGAAATAGGGGTAAATGCATTTCGTAATTGTACTAAATTAGAAGCAATTAATGTAAGTGAAGAAAACACAAAATACATGAGTAAAGATGGAGTTCTATTCCAAAAACGTGACAATTCACCAATATATTTAACTGTATATCCATCAGGAAAAAAAGACACAACATATACATTACCTAATACTATACAAGTAATTGAACAATGGGCTATAAATGCTAACCCATATATACAAGAAATAACAATATTAGATAATACATATTCAATGAATTATAGAGCAATTAGCGAATGTTCAAATTTAACTAAAGTATATATTATAAATGAAAATATAAGTATGTATTCAAGAGCAATAAATGATTGTGACAAAGTAACAATATATTCAGAAAAAGACTCAAAAGCACAAACATTTGCAGAAAATAATGATATACCATTTGAAGCAATAGATATAAAAATTACAGATTTAAAAGTTACACCAGGTACAATGAATTTTACAACAGATAGTAAATCATTAAGAATAAATGTAGAAGTAACACCAGAGACTGCCACAAATAAAGAAATAGAATATGTATCAGAAAATGAAGATATAGCAGCAGTAACTTCAAATGGATTTGTTTATGCAGAAGGAAATGGAACCACAAGAATTTTAGTAAAAACGAAAGATGGAAGTAATATAACAAAAGTAGTTAATGTAGTAGTTGATATTAAATGTACCTCTATAACAATACTAGGTGATTCTATGACAATAAATGGAGAATCAACAAGAAGTATATCTGCATATGTAAGACCATCAAATGCAGCAAATAAAAAATTATCATACAGTATAAAAGACACATCAATAGCAACCATTGACCAAAATGGAAAAATAACACCTTTAAAAAACGGAGAGACAACAATAGTTTTAAAAACAACAGATGGAAGCAATATAACAAAAGAATTTCCACTAAAAGTAACAGGAATAGAGAAAAAATTACCATTTAAAGATGTAAAAAATAGTGATTGGTTTTTCAGTTCAGTAGAATATTGTTATGAAAAAGGAATAATACTAGGAACATCAGACACAACATATAATCCAAACACAAAATTAACAAGAGGAATGTTAGTTACAATATTACATAGAATGGATGGAAAACCAGCGCCTAAAACACAAAACCAATTTAAAGATGTATATAAATCACAATATTATTATGATGCAGTAATATGGGCAAATGAAAAAGGAATAGTACATGGATATGGAGATGGAAGCAAATTTGGACCAGATGATAATATAACTAGACAAGACTTAGCAGTAATACTAAGAAACTTCGCACAATATAAAGGAAAAAATGTAAATGTAACATCAGATTTAAGCAAATTTAAAGATGGAAACTTAGTATCAGATTATGCAAAAACAGCAATGCAGTGGGCTACAGGAAAAGGAGTAATAACCGGAAATAACAATGGAGAATCACTAACACCACATGCAAATAGCACAAGAGCAGAAGCAGCAGGAATGATTTACAATTATTGTACTAAAGTAAATGTTTAAAATATTTAATAGTGTTGGTTGCTAAATTAAATTTTAGCAACCAGAAAAAATAAAAAATGAAAGGGGTGTTTCTATGTATAAAAAGAGATTAATAATTTCAATAATTTTTGCAATTATATTTATATTAATATGTGCAAATAAATCAAATGCAGAAACATCTGGAGATTATGAATATGATATTTTAGTCCATGGAACTGCAGATATAACAGGTTATACAGGTAATGAAACAGAGGTTAATATACCATCAACATTAGATGGGAGAGAAGTATATAGCATAGGAGATGGAGCATTTAAGGGAAATACAAAAATCAAATCAGTAACGATACCAGACACAGTAAAGCTCGTAAAAGATGATACTTTTATGAATTGTACAAATTTATCAACTGTCAATTTGCCAAATACATTAAAATACATATATAATGGAGCATTCCAAGGATGCACATCATTAAAAACAATAAAAATTCCTAAAAGTATATTAAAAATAGAAAAAAATGCATTTGATAGCAATTTTAATCTTGATATTAGTAATACTAATTTAGAAAAGCGAGAAGATGGAGATTATGTTGTTTTTGAAGATATAAAAGTTAATGTAACAGAAGATTACGAAAAAGCTTTTGAAATGTTAGAATTAGTTAATGCGGAAAGAGAAAAAAGAGGGGTAACACCATTAGTAATGAATGAGAGCTTGCTAGAGTCAGCTATGCTAAGGGCGGCAGAAACAAGTATAATTTATGCACATGTTAGACCAGATTATTCATTTGCAAATACAGCAATAAATGTATCATACACTATATTTGGGGAGAATATTCTAAGAACAGCATATTCAACATCACAAGAAGCTCTTGAAATATGGATGAATTCATCACAGCATGGTGCAAATATAGTAGCAGGAGAATTCAATAGCATAGGAATAGGATGTTGTAAAGTTAATGGTATATATTTTTGGACACAAATATTTATTGACACAAAAACAACAAATCAAGTATCAAAACCAAATAATCAATCAAAAACATATACAATAAGAATAGCTCCAGAGAATTTTAAATTATCAATAAGTAATGATAATGTGGTTTTAGAAGAAGGAGAAGAAAAAACAAATAATTTAAGAATAGCGAGTTCTTATGCTGCTTCAGATTCAGTAGCTTTAAACCTAGGACAATTTACAATAAAGAATAGCAATCCTGAAGTAGCAACAGTTAATAATAATGGTAAAATAACAGGTATAAAAGAAGGAACTACAACCATAGAAATTATTACAGATAAAGGAAGCAGTATTTCATACACAGTTACAGTAACAAGAACAAGAGTATCTTTTACCCAGAGTGTAATAGAGTTAGAAGAAGGAGAATCAATATTCTTATATGATTATATAAAATTATCAGCAGAAACTACTTATACAAAAAACTATCTAAAATGGAAAAATACAAATCCATCTGTAGCTGAAATAGAATATATATATTATCCATATACAAAAAGTGAAATAAAAGCTAAATCACCAGGAACAACAAGTATAACAGCATATTTACCTAATGGAGAAGAAGCAACCTGTACAATAAAAGTAAAAGGATTACCTTTTACAGATGTAAAGAAAGATGATTGGTTTTTTAGTTCAGTAGAATATTGTTATGAAAAAGGAATAATACTTGGAACATCAGACACAACATATAATCCAAACACAAAATTAACAAGAGGAATGTTAGTTACAATATTACATAGAATGGATGGAAAACCAGCGCCTAAAACACAAAACCAATTTAAAGATGTATATAAATCACAATATTATTATGATGCAGTAATATGGGCAAATGAAAAAGGAATAGTACATGGATATGGAGATGGAAGCAAATTTGGACCAGATGATAATATAACTAGACAAGACTTAGCAGTAATACTAAGAAACTTCGCACAATATAAAGGAAAAAATGTAAATGTAACATCAGATTTAAGCAAATTTAAAGATGGAAACTTAGTATCAGATTATGCAAAAACAGCAATGCAGTGGGCTACAGGAAAAGGAGTAATAACCGGAAATAACAATGGAGAATCACTAACACCACATGCAAATAGCACAAGAGCAGAAGCAGCAGGAATGATTTACAATTATTGTACAAAAGTAAATGTTTAAAAAAGTTAATGATGTTGGTTGCTAAATTGAATTTTAGCAACTAGAAAAATAATTAAAAATGAAAGGGGAGATTAGTATGAAGAAAAAAATTTTATCAATGCTATTGATAATCATGATTTTTGCATTTATTGTTTTGCAAACAGCAACTTCTATGGCTGCGACACATACAGAAGGAGCATTTAGTATAAATATACCTTCAAATTATTATATTACAGAACAAAGTGAAAACGAAATCTTAGTGGCTTCTTATAATGGAAGAAACTACTATTCAGTATCAGCAGTTGAAAATAGTTTAGATATGACAATGGGAGAAGAATATTTAGAGTATTTAAAAGACGAATTTGAAACAATATTTGGATCTGGATATCAATTAGTATCATCAAGTTTAGTTGAATCAAACGGATGTAAAGGAGTAAGATTACAATTTATAGAATCATCAACAGGAGTAACAATTTATGCAGAAGATTATCAATTTAAATCTGATAATTATGCATATACAGTATTATTTATGTCTGCTGACCAAAGTTATTTAACAAGTCAAGAAAAAAATAATATATTTAATTCTTTTGTAATAAAAGATACAGTAGAAAGTTCATATGGTATACCATTTACAGATGTTCCATCACAATCATGGTTTTTCTCATCAGTAAAATATACATATGAGAAAGGAATAATACTAGGAACAACAAAATCAACATTTAATCCAAATACAAAATTGACAAGAGGAATGTTAGTTACAATATTACATAGAATGGAAGGAAAACCAACTCCTAAAACACAAAACAAATTTAGTGATGTGTATAAATCACAATATTATTATGATGCAGTAAGATGGGCAACAGAAAAAGGAATAGTACATGGATACGGAAACGGAAAATTTGGACCAGACAGCAATATAACAAGACAAGACTTAGCTGTGATTTTAAGAAATTATGCACAATATAAAGGAAAAAATGTAAATGTAACAGCAAACTTAAATAAATTTAAGGATGGAAACTTAGTATCAGATTATGCAAAATCAGCAGTTGAGTGGGCAGTAGGAAAAGGAGTAATAACTGGAAATAACAATGGAGAATCATTAACACCACATGGAAAAGCAACAAGAGCAGAAACAGCAGGAATGATGTATAATTATTGTACAAAAGTAAATGTTTAAAATATGTATTTATCAAATATATTTCAAGGTTCAGTACTTTTGAAAACATTTACGCTCCCGAATGTAATAATTTATTAATAAATTATTACATTCTCGCGCTATTAAAATAATAAATAAAAGGAGGATTTAAAATGAGAAAGAAAATCACATATTTAGGAATAATATTTGCATTATTTTTAGGAATACAAATATTTTTAACAAGTGATGCAAAAGCTGCAACAACATATAATTCAGAAATAAGTTATAACACAAATTTAGATGGAACAATAACAGTAGTAGCAGCAGGGAAATATATTGAATCAGCAACAGTACCAGCAACAATTAATGGTAAAAAAGTTACAACAGTAGAAGGTTTTGACGGATGTACATATTTAAAAACAGTAACATTGCCATCAGGAATTCAAACAATAGGATGGGATGCCTTTAATGGATGTAAATCACTAACACAGATAAATATTCCAGGAACAGTTACAACAATAGAAAGAAATGCCTTTAAAGACTGTTCATCTCTACAAAATATAACAATAACAGCAGGAGTAAAAGAATTACCAAGGGCTATATTTTATGGATGTACAAATCTAAAAAAGATAAATCTTACAAACAATGTAACAACAATTGGAGCAGAAGCATTTAAAAATTGTACTTCATTAACGAGTTTTACAATACCAAGTAGTGTAAAAACAATAGGGACAGGAGCTTTTTCAGGCTCAGGTTTAACAAGTATTACAGTACCAGCAACAGTAACAGAACTATTAGGAGATTGGGACGATGGTGTGTTTAATGGATGTAAATCACTAAAAACAGCAAAAATATTAGCAAAAGAAGATCAAATACCAGCGTATTTATTTGGAGACTGTACAGCTCTAACAAGTGTAACATTTTCAGATACATTCAAAACTAGTGGAAATGGCGTATTTGAAAATTGTACAGCATTAAAAACAATTACATTACCAAATATTAATGCAATAACCAAAAATATGTTTAGAGGATGTACTAATTTAACAACTGTAAATATTCCAGATACAGTAGAATCATTAGGATATAGTTCATTCTTGGATTGTAAAAATTTAGTAAGTATAAAACTTCCTTGTGGAGTAAAAGAAATAGGAGATGGTTTTTGGTCATATTGTTTCCAAGGATGTTCTTCATTAAGAAATGTATATTTTACAAAAGCAATACAATATATTGAAGAAAGAGCTTTTTATGGTATACCAGCATCTCAATTAACATTTTATGGATATTCAGGAACAGCAGCAAAAGTTTTCGCATCTGAAAATGGATACAAATTTGTTGAATGTACACCAGTATCAAGTATAAAAGTATCAGGAGCAAATTCAGTATTAAAAGGTTCAAAAATAACATTAAGTAAAACAGTAAGTCCAACATCAGCATATAACAAAGATGTAAAATGGACTAGTAGCAATAATAGCATAGCAACTGTAAGTTCTTCAGGAGTTGTAACAGGACTAAAAGGAGGAACAGTAACTATTACAGCAACAGCAAGAGATGGAACAAGTGTAAAAGGAACATATACTGTAACAGTAAAAACAACAGAATTACCTTTTAAAGATGTAAATGTAGATAATTGGTTTTATTCATCAGTAAAATATACATACCAAAAAGGAATAATATTAGGAACATCAAATACAACATTTAATCCAAATACAAAATTGACAAGAGGAATGTTAGTTACAATATTACATAGAATGGAAGGAAAACCAACTCCTAAAACACAAAACAAATTTAGTGATGTGTATAAATCACAATATTATTATGATGCAGTAAGATGGGCAACAGAAAAAGGAATAGTACATGGATACGGAAACGGAAAATTTGGACCAGACAGCAATATAACAAGACAAGACTTAGCTGTGATTTTAAGAAATTATGCACAATATAAAGGAAAAAATGTAAATGTAACAGCAAACTTAAATAAATTTAGTGATGGTAATATAGTATCAGATTATGCAAAATCAGCAGTACAATGGGCAGTAGGAAAAGGAGTAATAACAGGGAATAACAATGGAGCATCATTAACACCACATGCAAACAGCACAAGAGCAGAAGCAGCAGGAATGATTTATAATTATTGCACAAAAATTTAATCAAAAGATAAAAATATAAGTAATTGGGGAGATGATTAATTCAGATCCCCAGATTAAATTTATATATAGGATGGAGAACGGATTCATGCCTTTAGAAAGGAATGATAAAAAATGAGAAAAAAATTTCTTTTTAAAACTGTAATTATTTTAGTTATAATATTTATTTGTATGATGTTAACAATAATTCCTTCAAATGCATCAGATAGTTATTATGTTCAATCACAAGGCGGAGAAGTTTCAAGTAATGTCGAAGATAACAATTATGGAAGAGGAATGACAGGAGAAATAGTATACTCAAACTTACAAGTAAATTCAGATGGAACGATAAGCAGAATTGAAGGTATAAATGATAAAGTCATAATAGAAACCTATGATTCATCATTTAAATTAAAATCTCAAAACTCAATACAAAGAGAACTTAACTTTTTTGGAGGTTTCTATAGTGGAGAAAAATATAACTTCATAGTATTTGGACAACATAATCCTAATGAAGATGATAATGTAGAAGTATTAAGAGTAGTTAAATATTCAAAATCATGGCAAAAACTTGGAACAGCATCAGTAAAAGGAGAAAATACTTATGCAATTTTTCAAGCTGGAAGTTGCAGAATGACAGAATTAGAAGGCATATTATTTGTAGATACATCACATACAATGTATGCATCAGATGCAGACGGACTTCATCATCAATCTAATATGCTTATAAAAATAGATGAAGAAACAATGCAAGTAACTGAGTGTAGAAGTGATGTTATGAATATAGTAGCAACTGGATATGTAAGTCATTCATTTAATCAGTTCATATTAACAGATGGAGAATATGTTTATACAATAGACCATGGAGATGGATACCCTAGAGGAATATCAATATGTAAAACATTACCAGATAAAATAAAGCCTGAAAGTGTAGCAATTCCGTTAGAAATATTAGGTGATTTTGAAAGTAATGAAACAGGAGTATCAATAGGAGGAGCAGAACTATCAACAAATAATTGTTTAATTGCAGGAAATTCAATAGAACAGCAAGAAACATTAGATTTTAATCAAGCTAGAAATATATTTTTAACAATTACACCCAAAAACAATGTAACAACAGAAGGATCAACAATAAAATGGATTACAAACTACAACGATGGTAAAGAGCATGAAGTTCGTACACCACATTTAGTTAAAATCAATGATAATAAATTTTTAATTATGTGGGAAGAAACGATAAATGAGCTTGATGGATCAATTAAAATGGTTTTAGTAGATGAAAACGGAAACAAGTTAAGTGACATTATAACAATGGGAGGAAGATTATCAGATTGTAAGCCGATTCTATATAATAACAAAGTAACATGGTATGTAACAGTACAAGAAAGTACACCAATATTTTTTAGTATAGATGTTTCAACTACTCAAAAATTTGAATCATATAATAATCAAAATATGGTTGATTATGAAGGATTTAAAGATTTCGAAACAAGTTCTGAAGAAGGAGAAATTCAAATATATAAATATACAGGAAATAGTGAAAATGTATCAATACCATCTACAAATTATCCATGGATAAAATTTGACATGGTAATAGGACTATTTAAAGATCGCACAAATATTAAAAAAGTAACATTACCAGAAGGAATGACAATTATACCAAAAGAAACATTTAGTGGTTGTACAAGTCTAACAAGCATAAATATACCATCAACTATAAAAACAATAGGAGAAAGAGCATTTAACAATACAGGATTAACTAAAATAACAGTTCCAAACACGGTAACTACAATAGAAGCATCAGCTTTCAGAAATAACAAAGAACTAATAACAGTAACTTTACCATCAGAGATAACAACATTATCAGAATACATATTTTATAATTGCCCAAAACTTACAAATGTAGCAATACCGTCAACAGTTACTTCAATAGGAGATTTGGCATTTGCTATGACAGGAATTACGAAATTAAACATCCCATCATCAGTAAAGACAATTGGTGAGCAAGCATTTTATTACTGCCAGAATTTGAAAGGAACAGTAACAATCCCTAAATCAGTAACATTTATAGGGTCTAAAGCATTTAACTTCTCTTTAGGAATAGAAAAATATATAATTCAAAATCCAAATGTAACAATAGATGAAGATGCATTAGATGGAGAAATAACAGTAGCAATAAACCAAAAAATCAAACCAATTGAAGGTATAAACATAGCATCAACTAAAAATTATTATCCATATACAGCAACTATTGCATCAGACGGAACAATAACAACATTAAGAGAAGGAAGAGGATATATAGAATATTATGACAAAAATAATACTCTTATAGGTTCTACCACCTTAAAGGTTGTAAAAACTGAATTACCTTTTACAGATGTATCAGGAAATAATTGGTTTTATTCATCAGTAAAATATACATATCAAAAAGGAATAATACTAGGAACATCAAATACAACATTTAATCCAAATACAAAATTAACAAGAGGAATGTTAGTTACAATATTACACAGAATGGATGGAAAACCAACTCCAACAACACAAAATAAATTTAGTGATGTATATAAATCACAATACTATTATGATGCAGTAATATGGGCAAATGAAAAAGGAATAGTACATGGATATGGAGATGGAAGCAAATTTGGACCAGATGATAATATAACTAGACAAGACTTAGCAGTAATACTAAGAAACTTCGCACAATATAAAGGAAAAAATGTAAATGTAACATCAGATTTAAGCAAATTTAAAGATGGAAACTTAGTATCAGATTATGCAAAAACAGCAATGCAGTGGGCTACAGGAAAAGGAGTAATAACCGGAAATAACAATGGAGAATCACTAACACCACATGCAAATAGCACAAGAGCAGAAGCAGCAGGAATGATCTACAATTATTGTACTAAGGTAAAGGATGAAAAATAAAATTGTACTGAACTGTGACAAATATATGAAATAAAAGGAGGCTTGATTGAATGATGAAAAAAGTAATATTTATTTTATCGTTTATTATAGGATGTTTAATAATATTTAGTTTAAATACATCTAAAGCGGCAATTTCTGGAAATTATACATATGAAGTAAAATCAGATGGTACAGTGAAAATTACAGACTATAATACAAGTGCAGTAGTAACAAACTTAAATATACCATCAACAATAGATGGAAAAAAAGTTACAGAAATAGGAGCAAGTGCATTTGAGAATGTACAAGCTGAAAATGTAACAATACCAAATACAGTAAATACATTACAAGGAGCTACATTTAGATATTCAAAAATAAAGAGTATAACAATACCAAGTTCAGTAGTAGATATGAAATATTCAACATTATTTGGTTCTACAGTAGAAACAGCAAATATCCAAGCAAATATTACTGAATTACCAAATGCAACATTTACATATTGTAGTAACTTAAAAAAGGTAACATTAGGATCAGCTATTAAAACATTAGATGTACAAACATTTCTTAATTGTACAAGCTTAACAGATTTTTCATTTTTAAATACAATTGAAAATATTGAAGATTGGTGTTTTATGGGATGTACAGGAATAAAAGAAATAGTATTGCCTGCAAACATAAAAACTGTAGGTAGAGACATTTTTGATGATACAGTAAAAGTAGATATGTCAAAAACAAGGTTAATGCAATTTGGAGAGTATTATGCAGTAGGAAACAAAATAACAGTAGAAGGCACATTTGATTATAATAAAGCCTTTGAAGTATTAAATTTGGTAAATGAGCAAAGAAAAGCAAATGGTTTATCAGGATTAAAAATGGATGAACAGCTATTAGAAGATGCTATGGTAAGGGCAGCAGAACAAATAATAACATTTGGGCATGACAGACCAACCGGATTAACTTGTTTTTCAATAAATAATAATATGGGAGGAGAAAATGCAGCAGCAGGTGTAAATACACCGCAAAGTGTAATGTCAATGTGGATGAATTCTTCAGGGCATAGAGCAAATATATTAACAAGCTCATATAAATCAATAGGAATAGGATGTTTTACATATAATGGAATTAGTTATTGGATTCAATGTTTTGGTCGTAGCTTAGAAAAAGAAGCAACAAAAAAGGGAAATTATACAGGTGAAAAGGAAATATATGTAGGAGACAACTATATAAGCTTATCATTAAGTACAAACTATCAAAGATTAAAACCTAATGGTAGCTATAATGCAGAAGTAAAAAATAGAAATTTAAGATGTAATCCAAGTTGTGCAACTTGGAAAAGTAGTAATACAGAAGTTGCAACAGTAGATAAAAATGGAAAAATAACAGGATTAAAAAATGGAACAGCAGAAATAACAGCAACATTAGGGTTAGATACAAAGAAAATAACTGTTTTTGTACAACAATTTGACGATATAAACAAAGCTGACTGGTATGTAGACTCAGTAAATTATTGTTATAACAAAGGAATAATATTAGGAACAGGAACAAAATATAATCCATCAACAAAATTAACAAGAGGAATGTTAGTTACAATATTACACAGAATGGATGGAAAACCAACTCCAACAACACAAAATAAATTTAGTGATGTATATAAATCACAATACTATTATGATGCAGTAATATGGGCAAATGAAAAAGGAATAGTACATGGATATGGAGATGGAAGCAAATTTGGACCAGATGATAATATAACTAGACAAGACTTAGCAGTAATACTAAGAAACTTCGCACAATATAAAGGAAAAAATGTAAATGTAACATCAGATTTAAGCAAATTTAAAGATGGAAACTTAGTATCAGATTATGCAAAAACAGCAATGCAGTGGGCTACAGGAAAAGGAGTAATAACCGGAAATAACAATGGAGAATCACTAACACCACATGCAAATAGCACAAGAGCAGAAGCATCAGGAATGATCTACAATTATTGTACTAAAGTAAAGGATGAAAAATAAAACTATTATGATAAAGTAAAAAACTTGTAAAAGATTAATTAAATATGGTAAAATATGATATAGAAAATGATTGTTATTAAGTTAACAATCATTTTTAGTAATATAAGGAGATTTAAAATGGAAAACAAAAAAGAGGGAAGAATATTTCAATATGATTTAATGAGATTTTTATTCATGTTAATGGTCTTAGGAGTGCATGTATTAAGCGTATCAAAACAATTTTCAGAAGAATACAATACAACATGGATAATTACAACAATTTTTACAGATTTATTTTTAATATGTAATCCACTATTTTTTATGCTAAGTGGTAGATTTAATTTAAAAAAAGAATTTAATACTAAAGAAGATTATAAAAAATTTTATATAAAAAGAATAGCTACATTACTAGTACCATTTTTAATATTTTCAATAGTTATATATATTTATCGCAATTTTGACAACCTAAGCATAATAGATTTTGCAAAAGGACTATTAGCAGGTAATATAGAAGGAACATACTGGTTTGTATATACATTATTAGGAATAATGATATTTTCACCATTTTTTTCAAAAATGCTAAAAAACATGAATTTATTTGAGAAAAAATTATTTTTTATAATATCATTTTGTGTAAACACATTTATAACTGTATTTGCAGTTTTTAAAATTCCTAATATTATCACTTTTGAAATAGTTGGACTAGTTCATTGGAATTTTTATTACCTAATGGGTGAATATATAGAAGAAATATTCAGTACTAGAAAATCTAGAAAGATTATAATGTTAATAGGATTATTGACTTTTGCTTTACAGTTTATATTAAGATGTACAATAAACACAGGATATAGATTATCAGATCCAAATCCACTCTTAACATTACAAGCATTAGCATTATACTTTTTTGTATTAGAATTTGTTAAAATAAAAAATGAAAAAGTAAAAAATGTGATATCATATTTTTCAAAATATAGTTATATATTTTATCTATTGCATATGACGGTAATCAATTTTGTAGATAACTTCTTTAATATGCATATAAATGCAGGGCTAAATCTTGTCTTTGCACTTTGTATTTTTATTATTAGTTTTATAATAACAATGTGTATAGCAATTGTTGCCGAAAAATTTGTAATAAATCCAATACAAAATTTATTACTACGATGGAGATAGTTGTTTAGAGAACAAGAACTCCCTACTTGCTAATAAACATTTAATTTAAAGAAAAAAGTACCTAACTACAAATTAAAATGAATTCTCTTATTTAACTAGAGAGATATAGAAGAAGATACAGAAAAATGAAGAGGAAAAATCAAGTAGTGAAAATGTTATACAGTAAGGCGTTAAAAAATTGACAAACATAGAAAGGTAATAATTAACATAAATAGTGTGGAGTGATATAATAAGATTGTTAGTACAGTAAATACTTCTGTTTATGTTTTTCTCTAACGAATGTAGGAGGTAAAAAAATGAAGAATGATATTAGATTTTTAGTAACAAGATCTTGTAATTATGATTGCTATTTCTGCCATAGTGAAGGTATTAGAGGAGGAATACGGAGACATCAATTAAGTGTAGATGATTATGTCACACTTTATGATATTTATTCTAAAATGGAAGAATGGAATGGTGTTACATTATCAGGTGGAGAACCATTACTATTTAAAGATGTTGATACCTTATTAAAGAAACTAAATGAAAGAGGAGCTAATATTACTATTGTAACAAACGGCTCATTGCTTCATTTACACTTACCTTCAATGAAATATGTAAAACGATTGAATGTTTCAATACATACGCTAGATCCGGTAATGTATAGCCAAATTACCAATAGAGAAGAAAGAAAACTATACATTGTGAAAGAAAATTTAAAGATGATTAGGAATCTTTATCCAAAAATTGAAATTAGATTAAATGTAACACCTTGTAAAAATCAAAATTGGTCTTTACAAGAATTACAAGATTTAATTTCATTTGCGGAAGAAATAACGGCTTCTATAAAATGTACGGAGTTGTTTCCAAACAATATAGAAGATTGTGTAGATATTGAAACATTAAGAAAAGAATTACAGGAGTTGGGTTATATTTATAAACCAACTGCAAGCAGAACAGAATGTTTTGAGAAAGCTGAAAATGTAATATACTTGACTCAATGTACTTGTTCTAAAGCAATTCTTTATGATAATCCGGTTGAATATTGCAGAAAAAATCACGACTTGTATGTAAACTACAATGCAATTTTTCTTCTTTGTAGATTAGGAACAGAGAGTATTGATTTTTGGGAAGAAATACAAGAAGGAAAATTAGATATTCTGGAGCTTAAGATGAAGTTAGCTAAGTTGAGAGTATCTAGTGAAACTTGCAAACAACGTTTGAGATGTGTTTACTTCTAATCTAACAAACTTTCAAACAGGGTATGCTATACCTTGTTTGAAAGTAAATAATATAGTATAATCAGAAAAAAATTATAAATGAATTTGGAGGTAAGCACATGAATTTAGAAATAAAAAATAAAGAAATCGAGAAATATTTATATATTTTATCAAAAGAAATACCAGACTTTTTAATTGAATATGCTAATGTAAAAGAAATGCAAAGGTTAAAAGGAATAAGTATGGTATCAGCTTGTGAACATACCAAACTGATTCCATATAAATTTTTTCATACAAGATATGAGCATAGTATAGGAGTTGCACTAATTGTATGGAATTTTACTAAAAATAAGAAACAGACAATAGCAGGTTTATATCACGATATAGCGACACCTTCTTTTAGCCACGTTGTTGATTTCTTACACGGAGATTATGAAAAACAAGAAACAACAGAAAGTCTTACTGAAAGAATAATAAAAAATTCAGAAGATATAATGGGATTATTAAAAAGAGACAATATAAAAGTTGAAGAAATAGAGGATTATCATATTTATCCTATAGCAGATAATGATAGTCCTAGATTATCAGCAGATAGATTAGAATATACTTTAAGCGATGGACTAGTCACACAAAATGCGTTTTCTTTAGACTCGATTAAAAGAATTTATGATAATTTAATAATTTTAAAAAATGAAGAAATGATAGATGAACTATGTTTCAAAGATTTAGAAGTTGCTGAGGAGTATGTAGAGAGAGCTAATATAATGTGGCACTTGTTTTCTGGAAATAATGAAAATAATATGATAATGCAATTTTGGACTGACATATTAAAGAAAATGGTAGAATTTAAATATATTACAGAAGAAGATTTGTATAAATACTCTGAAAAAGAGATAGTAGACAAAATAAGGAAATGCCCTAATAAAAAAATAGCAAATGATTTTGCCTTTTTTGAAAATGCAAGAGAAATAGGAAGAAGTGAAACAAAAGTGGAGGGGAAATACTGCATATCAATAAAGACGAAAAAAAGATATACTAACCCATTAGTTCTTGTAGATGGGAAACCAATAAGAATAGAAAATGCTTCAGCAAAAGGAAAAGCGATTATAGAAGATATCAAGAGTTTTAAAGACTCAAAATATGCTTTTTTAGATATTAATATGTAAGAAAAAATGCCAATAATAACAAAAGAAATAGAAAATTCACTAAAGATTAAGAAAATTTTACAGTTATTATTGGAGGAAATATGAAAATAGCAATAGAAGGAATGGATGGAGCCGGTAAAACTACCATAGCAAAACAATTAGCGAAGAAAAATAATTTTAAATATGTAGGAAATGCAATACATAAGTTGTTTGGAATAGAAGATAGAGAAAGTGAAATCTATAAAACTTTCCAAGCAAAAGAAGATGAGATTTTTTTACGCAGTGGAAATGACATATTAAGAGCTTGGCTTTGCTCTTTGGGGAATATATATACTGCAACACAAAACGAAGATATAGTAGTAGACAAACATATTTTGTCGAATTTTCAACAAAACGGAACAAGAGAAAATATAGAAATTTTCCAAACATTAGTTAAACTTATAGGAGTACCAGATATAAGCATTATATTATATGCTTCGCCAGAAATAAGATTAAAAAGAATTTATGATAGAGACAATAATGACAAAGATTTAAGTGATATGAATATAAGAATAGATGAATATAAAAAGATGATAAAGTTTGCTGAAAAATTTAATATGCCTTACTTTATAATTGACACCGACGAAAAGAGTATATCAGAAATAGTATCTGAGATAGAAAAGAAGGTTAATATAAAAAATAGAAGGGAGTTTGAAAATGAAGAACGATAATAAATTGATTTTATCAATTTCGTTTTGCTTTCACGATTCTTGCATAACATTTGCTAATGAGGAAAAGATTTTAATACATCTGGAGGCAGAAAGAATTTTTAGAGAGAAACATAAAAAATTCAAAAACACAGATGAAGTAGATTACCTTGTAGATATAGGTCTAAAATATATAGGTAAAACTATTGATGATGTTACAGAAGTATTAGTTACAGAGTGGCAAAACCTATATAATGGTACTAAGGCTTGCATATTAGGAAAAGAATTTAATGTAATTTTGACTAACCATCACGAAAATCATATAGGAGTTGTACTTCCAAAGAAATTTGATAAATGTGTTATTTTTATATCGGATGGAGGAAGCGAAGAAGGAACAACAAAAGTATATTATAAGGAAAACAATAAAATATGGTTAGCAGAAGACTTGAATAACAGTAATTGTACTGGACAATTTTATGGGACTATGGCACAATTAGTTTTAGAGCCAGACTTTGATAGAGCCCATACTTCGGCGGTTGGAAAATTTATGGGGTTAAGTTCTCTTGGAAAGTTTGATGAAAATGTAATGAAAACAATAAAAGAAAATGAAAAAGAACTCAATAGGTTATATGTAGATGGTTGCAAACATTTACTAAAACTATTTAATTTGAAAGATTACTATGATAAGGCTTGGGAAGATGAAAATAAACAAAATATTGCTTATACAGCACATAATTACTTTGTTAATGCTAATGTAGAAAAATTAAGAAAGCATAATAAATTCTCAAGAAATATATGTATGTCAGGAGGTTGTTCTTTAAATATTTCATTAAATTCTAAGTTAATTGATGACAAAATATTTGATAATGTATATGTTAGTCCAATATCAACTGACGGTGGACAATCACTAGGGGCTATCCTATACAGGTACCCAAATATAGAAGTAAATTATCCATTTTTAGGAAGAGGAAAAGAAGATATTGAAAGCTATGACGAAAACGTAATTGAAGATTTATTAAATCATAAAGTAATAGCTTGGTTTCAAGGAAGAAGTGAAATAGGAGCAAGAGCTTTAGGACATAGAAGTTTTATGGGGTTACCAGACAGTATAGAAATGAGAGTGAAAATTAGTGAAAAAATAAAGAAAAGAGAACCATATAGACCTGTTGCTGCAATGATACCAGAAGAATATATATCAGAATATTTTGAACAAAAATATAGTTCTCCATATATGACTTTTTGTGCTAAAGCAAAGGAAATAACTAAAGAAAAAGCACCAGCTATTGTTCATTTTGACGGAACAACAAGAGTACAAACTGTTAGAAAAATTGATAATCCAATAATCTATGATATACTTCTAAAATTAAAAGAGAAAGGAAAAGTACCAATTTTAATGAATACATCTTTTAATGTAGCAAGTGAGCCAATAGTAGATACTCCAGAAGATGCTATAAACACATACAAGTTAAGTGGAGCAGATGAATTATATATAGATGGAGTAAAGTATATCAAATAAAATGAATATTAAAATACCAAACTTAATTATTATTGGCGATGTGTCTTATGATACAAATAAATTCTATTATGAAGATGGAACAAGTGAAATAAGAACAAACTATGGCGGTTCTAGTGTATATGCTAGTGTACCCGCAAGTATATTTTTTAGAGTTGGATTAGTTAGTAACGCAGGAGAAGATATAGATGTTAGTAAATTAACTAACTTTAATATTGATTTAAAAGGACTACATCAAAGGAAAAATGAAAAGACAACAAGATTTTATAATATATTAAGAACAAAGGATAGACAAGAAAGAGAAACTAGAGCAGAATATAATACGAATTTGGCAACGAAATTTGAAGATATACCACCAGAATATTTATCTGCAAAATATTTTTATATAGCCACAATGCCTCCAGCAGTACAAGCAGATATTATAAGAAGATTAAAAGAAAGTAACCCTAATGCAATTATTGGTACAGATACCATTGAGCAATATGCAGATTTAGAAGAAACAAAAAAAGTATTTGACTTAGTAGATATTGCATTTATAGATAAAGAATTTGAAACTTTATTAAACTGTAATGCTAAAACAAAAATAATTAAATTGGGAAAAACAGGATGTATATTACAAGAAGGTGGAAAATATAAAAGAATACATGCAAATGTAATAGAAAATGTAGTGGACAAAACAGGTGCAGGAGACTGTTTAAATGGTGTATTTATGAATTTAATTGCAAACGGAAATTCGAAGGAGAATGCATTACAAAAAGCAGTTGAAATAGCTACAATGTCAATAAAAGATTTTGGAATACTAAATATAAAAAAAGATTAAGAAAAGAGTTATGCTGTAATGAGTTGGAACACTAGTTTACTTTATTATCGATAATACAATATTGTATTATATAAATTTTAAGAAAGGAAGAAAAAATATGTTATTAACTCAAGAAGCTTACGAAATTAAAAAAATGGAACTAGAGGCATTAAAAGAACAACTAAAGGAGGTACGGAAGGAGAAGGCAATAGCAATAATCCAAGCTGATGGAGATAGTAGACATGACAATTTTGGGTTTGAACAAGCTGAAATTCAGGAAAGAGGTGTAATAAAGCAGATAGAGGATCTTACTAGAGTTTTAGCAAATGCTGAAATTGTTGAGGAAACACACCATACTGATATTGTTCAGGTAGGGAGTTTAGTAAAACTTGAATTGGATTATGGCGAAGGAGACATTGAAATAACTACATTAAAACTTCAAGCATTACCTTCACATCAAGAAGGTGTAGTTACATTAAATTCACCAATAGGCAGTGAAATATTTATGAAAAAAGAAGGTTTTTTAGGTGAATGTAAACTTGGAGAGGGAAACATAGTTAAAATACATATTTTAGAAATTTTATAAAGTATGTATATTCCTTTAAAATGTGATTGTTAATAAATCACGAAAGACTGGTTACTTTTAAAGTAGTCAGTCTTTTATATGTTTGATATGTTGTTTATCTAAAGAATATCCTATTTTTTAGAATGATTATATGAAAAATGTTATTCAGTAGCAATACTAAAAAATTATGATAAAATTATTTACAGTTGCTCATAAAAATGATAAAATATACAAGATATAAATAAATTTTAGAAAAGGAAGATATTATGATAGTATATTTAATAATGCTAGTATTATCAATATTATTTTTACTACTAGCTGAAAGGACAGAAAAGAAAAAATTAAAAATATTATACTATATCTTATCAGCACTACCATTTTTCTTGGTATCAGCATTTAGATATGATGTAGGAACAGATTATATAACAAGATATACATATGACTTTAACACTATGGTTAAAGGGACAGATATACCTAACTTAGAGATAGGTTTTAAAACTATGGTTCAAATAATCATATTTTTTACAACAGACCCATTGCCAGTGTTTGTCATATCTTCAGCCATAATAGTAGGATTAGTAATGGCAACAATATTTACAAAATCCAAAAATATGGTATTAAGTATTCTAATCTTTTTCATAGGTGGATTTTATTTTGATTCATTAAATATAATGAGACAATATATATCAATAAGTATAGTATTATTTGCATATAGATTTTTATTAAAAGAAAGAAAACAAAAAATATATTATATAATAGCAGTATTAATTGCAACAACATTTCATAGCACAAGCATAATTATGCTATTATTAGTATTTTTGGACAAAAAAATGTTAGCAAATATAAAATTTGTACTACCAGTTGCAGTAGTTATTTTAATACTAAATCAAAGACTATTTGATATAATCGGATTTTTTATACAAAACACAAGGTTTAATGTATATTTAACAGGAAAGTTATCAGTAGGAGATGTATCTATAGTATTAATATTTGAAAATATTGTATTATATTTAATGATGTATTATATCTATCACAAAAACAAAAAGAAGGATAATATACAAAAGGAAGATATACTATTTTTAAATATTGAAGGAATAACATTACTTGTAATTGCATTAGGCTCTGTTCATATGTTGTTTTTAAGAATAGCATTTTATTTTTCAATGTTCCAAATATTATCTGTACCATACTATTTAAGCAAATTAGATGGAAAAGAGCTAGTAGAAGATATAAAGAAAATTACGAAAAATAAAGTAAATTTAGTAAAAATAGAATCTAAAATGGTTGCAATTGTAACAATACTTGTAATGTCAATTTTTACAGTTCATTTTATAAGATCATATATATTTAAAGATACTAATGAAGTAACACCATATAAAACAGTATTCGCAAAAGATTTTGAAATAAAATAATGGAGGAAAAAATGCAAATATATTTAAATGCATATTTAGAAAAAAACTTTGGAGATGACTTATTTGTAAAAATATTAGTTGATAGATATAAAAATCATACATTTTATGCAATATCAAATTCTTATCAATCCAAAGACAATTTACAAATATACAAAAATACATTAAAAATGAAAATATTAAACAAATTAGGTCTAAAAGAAAAAGTATATATAGATAGCAAAGATATTTCTGTTTCTATTGGAGGAAGTATGTATATAGAAGGCTTAAGCCCAATAGAAAGAAAAAAGATATATGGAAATAATCCATATTATATTTTAGGAAGCAATTTTGGACCATACAAAACAGAAGAATTCTATAAAAAAGGATATGAACTGTTCAAAAACGCAGAAGATGTATGTGTTAGAGACAAGTATACATATAACTTATTTAAAGAATTGCCAAATGTTAGATATGCACCAGATATTGTTTTTACTTTAGATACAAGTAAAATAAATATTTCAGAAGAAAAGAAAGTCATAATTTCAGTTATTGATTGTGAGAATAAATTAGACAAGCAATATCAAGAAAAATATGAAAATATGATAAAAGAAATGATACAATTTTTTGTAGATAATGGATATAAAGTAGGGTTGATGTCATTTTGTAAAAGAGAAAATGATGAAATAGCAATAGAGAGAATTTTAAATAGTATTAATGAAGATATAAAGCAAAAAGTCGAAAAATATTTTTATGATGGAAATGTAGAAGAAGCACTAGATTATATTGCACAATCACAAATTGTGGTTGGTACAAGATTTCATGCAAACATATTAGGATTATTATTAGGAAAAACAGTAATACCAGTTATTTATAGTAATAAAACAACTGAATTTTTGAGAGATATACAATTTGAAGGAAAAGTTATTGATATAAAAGGAGATTGCAAATTTAATTTAATATTAGATGATTTAAAATATAAAAAAGATGTAACAAAAGAAATAGAAAAAGCACAAGAACAGTTCAAAGGACTAGATAAAATATTAAAGTAATGATAGTGTTCAGTTTTTAAAGTTCGTGTACTACACTATACTTACTGAAACAGCAATAGGATTTAAATACTAATAATTTGTAGAAAGGAATCAAGTAAAGAATGAACAAAGAAAAGCAGTTAATAAAGAATACAGCAATAGTATCAATAGGAAAAATATGTACACAATTAATAACATTTTTCTTATTACCATTATATACAGCATTACTTACAACAGAACAATATGGTGTAGTAGATTTGATGAACACATTAGTTGCTCTATTTTTACCAATTGTTACATTACAAATAGAACAAGGAATTTTCAGGTATTTAATTGATTGTAGAGAAGATATAGAAGGAAAAAGAAAAATAATAACAACATCAATGCTATTTATAACAATACAATCAGTACTATATCTAGTTATATTTTTTATTGCAAGTAGCTTTATTAATAATGAATATAAATATTTCTTAGCTACAAACTTAATAGCAGGAATGTTTTCAACAATATTATTACAAATATCAAGAGGATTAGGAGATAATTTCAAATATGCTGTTGGAAGCTTTATTTCAGGAGTAGTAATAGTAGTACTAAATGTAATATTCATAGCAGGATTTAAATGGGGAGCATATGGAATGCATGCAGCAACACTAATTGGAAATGTATCATGTGCCTTATATATATTCTTTAGTAAAAAAATATATACATATATAAAAATAAAAAATTTTGAAAAAAGCACATTAAAAGAAATGTTAAAATATTCTATACCACTTGTTCCAAATATGATTTCTTGGTGGGTAGTAGATGCATCAAATAGAACAATTGTAAGTTCTGTATTAGGTGTAGGAATGAATGGTATATTATCTGCAGCAACAAAATTTTCAAACGTAATTTCAACATTATATAGCGTATTTAATTTAACATGGACTGAATCAGCAGCAATTAATATAGATTCAGAAGATAGAGACGAATTTTTTAGCAAAATCCTAGATTTTATAATAAGATTTTTTGGAGCACTTATATTAGGAATAATAGCATTTATGCCATTTGTATTTTCAATAATGATTAACGACAATTTTGGAGATGCATATTATCAAATACCTATATTAATGTTAGGAAGTATATTTAATATAGGTACAAGCTTTTTAGGATCAATTTACGTAGCTAAAAAAATAACTAAAGAAATAGCAAAAACATCAATTTTAGCTGCGATAATAAATTTAGTTATTTGTTTATCATTAGTTAATTTTATAGGTTTATATGCAGCATCTATTGCAACAGCAATATCATATTTTGCAATGACCGTATATAGAGCAATAGACTCAAGAAAATATGTCAAATTAAAAGTTAACAAAAATGTAGTAATTTCATACATAATAATACTAATAATAACAATTGTATTTTACTATATTCAAATAAAACCAATATGTTTAGTGTTAGCAATAATTGTTGCAATATATGCAGTTATTATAAATAAAAACAGTATAAAATTCATATTAAATTTATTAAACAAAAAGAAAAAAAACATTACCGATAAACAAAATTAGAAAAATTATTAAATTATTACATTAGATAGCACATATGATTAAAAATGTACTAACTATAAAATGATAGAATATTAGGAGAAAAAATGGATTTAATTAGTGTAATATTACCAGCGTATAATTGTGAAAAATGGGTAGAAAGATGTATAAAATCAATATTAAATCAAACATATAAAAATATACAATTAATAATAATAAATGATGGTTCTACAGATAATAGTCTAGAAATATGCAAAAAATATGAAAATGATAAAATAATCATAATAAACAAAGAAAATTCAGGAGTAAGTGAAACTAGAAATATAGGATTAGAAAAAGCAGAAGGTAAATACATATTTTTTATAGATGCAGATGATTATATAAAAGATGACTGTATAGAAAATATGTATAAAAAAGCAAAAGAATATGATGCAGATGTAGTTAAATGTGATAATGAACAATTTAATGACAAAGGAACTATAAAAAAAGATAAATTGTTTAATAATATTTATTTATACGATATGCAAGATAATAATTCAAAAAATCAAATTTTAAATGAAATGGTAGAAACGTATAAATATAACAATGTCTGGGGAGAATTAATATTAACTGAAAAAGCAAAAAAGATAAAATTCGATAAAAACTTAGCAATGGGAGAAGATTTTTTATACAATTATGATTTATATAATATATGTGATAAAATACTTGTGATTCCAGATGAATATTATTGTTACTATCTTAACAAATCAGGAATGAACTTTAATGAAAGTATGTCAAAAATAAAAAGAAAAATAGAAGATACAATATATTTTTATAAAAAAATTTTAGAAAACTCACATGGAATTAAAGAATATAAAATATTACAAAATTTTATTAAAGAACTAGTATTACATATAGTTATGATAGCAAACAATAAAGAAATGTCAAAAAAAGATAAAAAACAATATTTACAAAATATATTAAATAATGATATATTTAAAACGGTAAATAAAAAGGTAAAATTGGAAGACATAGAATTTCAAAACAAAAGACATAAAATAGTAGGAAAATACATAATAAAACTAGACTACACAAAACTATATATGTATTTAGAATATGTATATAAACCTTTAAAAACAATAAAATTAAAGATGGGATGAAAGAAAAATGAAATACGATTATTTAATAGTGGGATCAGGACTATTTGGAGCAATATTTGCATATGAATCAAACAAAAAAGGAAAAAAATGTCTAGTAATAGACAAAAGAGACCATATAGGAGGAAATATATATACAGAAAATGTTGAAGGAATAAATGTACACAAATATGGAGCACATATATTTCATACAAGCGATAAAGAAGTATGGGAATATATAAATCAATTTGCAGAATTTAACCGTTATACAAATTCACCAGTAGCAAGATATAAAAACGAATTATATAATATGCCATTCAATATGAACACATTTAATAAATTATGGGGAGTAGTAACACCAGAAGAAGCAAAACAAAAAATAGAAGAAGAAAAGAAAGAAGCAGGAATAGTAGAACCAAAAAATCTAGAAGAACAAGCAATAAGCCTAGTAGGAAAAACAATATATGAAAAATTAGTAAAAGGATATACAGAAAAACAATGGGGACAGAGAGCAGAAGAATTACCAAGCTTTATAATAAAAAGATTACCAGTAAGATTTATATATGATAATAACTATTTCAACGATGTATATCAGGGAATACCAATAGGAGGATATACACCAATAATTGAAAAAATGCTAAAAGGAATAGAAGTCAGATTAAACTGTGATTTCTTTAAAAATAGAGAAGAACTAGAAAAAATAGCAGAAAAGATAGTATTTACAGGACCAATAGATCAATTCTATAATTATAAATATGGACACTTAGAATATAGAAGTCTAAAATTTGAAACACAAATATTAGAACAAGAAAATTATCAAGGAAATGCAGTAGTAAATTATACAGAATATGAAGTTCCATATACAAGAATAATAGAACATAAACACTTTGAATATGGAGCAAGCTTAGGAAAAATATCTGAAGGAACAGCAAAAGAAAAAACAGTAATAACGAAAGAATATCCAGATAAATGGGAACAAGAAAAAGAACCATATTATCCAATAAATAACGAAAAAAATAATGCATTATACGAAAAATATAAAGAACTATCAGAAAAAGATAAAAACGTAATATTCGGAGGAAGATTAGGTGAGTATAAATATTACGATATGGATAAAGTAATAAAAGAAGCCTTAAAAATGGTCAATTCAGGTTCTAAAATTAAAAGTATCATATAGAAGTTACTAGATAATGGTCATGAACAAATCTAAACAAGAAAACGTTGCTATTATAATATTTTAAAGTTTCGACGCTTGATTGGAATGAAAATTAGAATTCATTGGGCTTTCGAATGAGGAATGTTCACGGTACTCGAGGTTACGAGAGGGTCTGAGTGAAAGAGGCTCATGAGAAAGCTTTATGAATTCTTTTTGAATGAATTGAACAGGAGAACTTTAAAATATTATAATAGCAACAGTTTTCAATAAAATAAATTTAAAGACCATTATCCAGTACCATATAGAAAAATTTATGGTCCTTTTTTCTTGACTAAAAAAAGTGCCAATGTTATAATTAATTTGTCAAAAAATATACAGAATTGTAAAAAGATAACAATTATACTAAGAACTAAAGAATTTTAGAGGAAAGGTTGAAAAATAATTACAATTTTGGTGTCGTCAAACTTCATTTGAAATTTAATCAACGTACATGAGTACGTCTCATAAATTTCAAACTTGTTTTCCTACCCAAAATTTAATTCTTTTCCAACCAGATCTGTATCTAAAGAAAGGAACGATAGCAAAAATGAAAAAATTTGTAATAAAATTCATATCAATTATCTTAATTTTTATATTAGTATCGAGCCTCTCATTAATTTTATTGAAAAACAGGACTTATGCAGCAAATATAAGTGAAGATATTAATGGATTAGATGATTCAAAATATCCAGGAATAAAAAGCATGATACAATCTTTACAATCTCAATATCCAAATTGGAATTTTAAAATATTTTACACAGGATTAAATTGGAATGAAGTCATTAGTGGAGAATATATGGGACATAATGCTTCTCCTAAAAATTTAGTACCATATACAGACAATTATAAAGGAGCTTGGATTTGCCCAATATGTGGTGAAAACAGACCATATGACAACGGAACATGGAGATGTGCTTCAGAACAAGCAATTGCATATATGATGGATCCAAGAAATTCTCTAAATGTTTCAGATATTTTTCAATTTGAAGAATTATCCAATGTAGGAGCGAATATAGATAATATAAAGAACATGACGACAGGTACTTTCCTAGAAGGACATGAACAAGGAATAATAGATACAGCAAATGAATGTAATGTTAATCCATATTACATAGTTGCAAGAGTTATACAAGAACAAGGTAGACAAGGCTCAGAATTAGTATCAGGAAATTCTGGTTATTATAATGCATTTAATATAGGAGCATCTGGAGCCAACTCAGCAGAAATAATACAAAATGGTATTGCATATGCTCAGAAAAAAGGTTGGACAACATTAGAAGCATCAATCAAAGGTGGAATAGAATTTGTTGCAAATAATTATATAAATAGAGGACAAAATACATTATATTTACAAAAATTTAATGTAACACCAATAGAAACATATGCACATCAATATCAACAAAATTTGATAGCTGCCCAATCAGAAGGAGCAACACTAAGAAATGCATATATAGATATAAATTCATTATCAGGATCTCACACATTTATCATACCAGTATATGAAAATATGCCAGAAACAGCGTGTGCAAGACCAGATGGTTCAGAAGGAGCAACAGTAAATTCAGATTTAGTAAGAGTAAATGTAACAAGCTCATTAAGAATGAGAAATGAACCAAATGGAAGTGAGACAGTAGGTTGGGTGTATGCAAATGAAATAGTTACAAGATTAGAAAAAGCAACTACAAAAGTTGGAGGAACATATTGGGATAAAATAATGAAATCAAATGGAACTATTGGATATACAGCAAGAGAAACATATGATAATGAATCACCATATAAATTATATTTAGTACCAATAGTAGATACTGGAAATAGCGGAAATAATGATAACACTGGAGATACAGGAGGTACTCAAAATCCAGAAAACCCATCAGATTCAGGAAGTGGTACAACATTAAAAAATGGCGATGTAAATAAAGATGGAACCATAACATCAAGTGACTATGTGTTAATTAAAGATTATATAATGGGCACAGTCAATCTAGATGATGAAGCTAAAGGATTGGCAGATTATAATGGAGATGGTAAAATAACAGCAAGTGATTATGTGTTAATTAAAGATTATATTATGAATAGTTAAGGAGAATGTGATGAATAAGAAAATATTAAAAAATATATTGTTAATTATAGGATTTATATTTGTATCATTTATTTTTTCAAACAAAGTAGAGGCTGCATATGTATCTATTTCATTAAGCAGTACAAATGCAAATCCCGGAGAACAAATAACTGGTTCAGTATCATCTGATTGTGTTGGAAGAGTGAATTTATCAGTTTCAAATGGAAGTATATCAACAGATAGAGTTTGGATAGAAGGCGGAGCTCAAAGTTTTACAATAACAGTAGGAACTGCTGGAACAACTTCAATAAGTGCAACACCACATGAAGGTACAATGTCATTTAACAGAGTTGATGTACCAGTAGAAGGAGCAAGTGCCTTAATATCTGTAGCTGCTGCAAGTAATACAGGAAGTACTACTTCAAATGAAAATTCAGGTACAGGTACTACATCAGGAGGAAGCAGTACTAATCCACAAACACCAACACAGCCAACAACAACTAGTAATAATACAACAAAATCAAATAATGCGAATTTAGGCAATTTTGGAATAAGACCAAATGATTTCACAGGATTCACACCATCAAAAACAGAATATTCAACAACAGTACCAAATAATGTAACAAGTATAGAAGTATATGCAACAAAAGGGCAAAGTGGTCAAACTATAACAGGAACAGGAACAAAAGAATTACAAGAAGGCGAAAATACTTTTAAAGTAGTAGTAACAGCAGAAAATGGTACAACACAAAAAACATATACATTAACAGTTACAAGAGAAGCGGTGGCAGAAGAAAATTCAGAAGAAACACCAGAAGTAGGAGCAACAGAATTAACAGAAGGTTTTGGCCTTTCTAATTTAGAAATAGAAGGTGTAGAATTATCGCCAAGATTTTCAACTGATGTTTATGAATATACAGCAAAATATACAGGAGATGCTAATCAATTAAACATAAAAACAACACCAACAGAAGAAGGAACAAATGTTGAAATAACAGGAAATGAAAATATAGTTGATGGAGAAAATTTAATCACAATATTAGCAACAGATTCTTCAGGAGATAAAACAGTTGCATATCAAATAACAGTTCAAAAACAAACAATTGATGAAGAAGCAATAGCAAAACAAGAAGAACTAGAAAAACAACAACAAATGAGAAATTATATAATTATAGGTGGAGTTGCCTTTCTAGTAATAGTTATAATAATCATATTAATTATAAGACATAGAAGAAATGTAAGATTAGCTGAAGAATATACAGTTCCATATTCTGGATTAGACGATGACGACTATTATGATGACAATAATTATGATAATGATTATGATGAAGATGATTACCAAAAAGTAACAAAGAAATTTTTAAATAATGACAAAAATCAAGAAACAACAGAAAATAATGATAAAGAAAAAATAAAAGACTCATACCTAGAACAATTTGACAATGAAGAAAATGATTATGAAGAAGAAAGACCAAGAAAAAAACATAACAAAGGAAAAAGATATAGATAGAAATTAATGATAAATGTTAAGATGCATAGTTTTGAAAAGAACTATACTCTTAACATTTTCAATATTATCAAAAGATTAAAAGGAGAATATATGTATACAGTAGAAGAATTTGATATAGCAAAAACAAAAGTATTAAAATATATATTATACAAAAAGAGATCTGAGCAAGAAGTAAGAAAGAAATTTTCTGGAGTAATGCAAGAAGATTTATTAAATGATGTAATAGAATACTTAAAAGAAGCAAATTATATTGATGATAAAGAATTTATAATAAAAACAGTAAACAATTTGAAAATGCTAAAAAACTTATCAATAAAGGAAATTAAATATAAACTAATGTCTAAAGGATTAGACAAGAATGATATAGAAGACTATATCTATGAAAATAAAGAAGAGTTAGAAGAATATGAAGAAAAATCAGCTCAAAACATAATTTCAAAGAAAATAGTTTCAATGGATATAGAGGATATCAAACAATATTTACAAAAGAAAGGATATAAACAGGAAAATATAAATCAAGCTATGGAGGAATATAAATAATGTCAATATTAACACTAGAAACAAAAAAATATCCAATAAAAATAGACAATTTTGAAGGACCAATAGATTTATTGTTATATTTAATAGAAAAAAATAAAATGGATATTTATGAAATAAATTTGACAGAAATAACTGAACAATACATGGAATATTTAAACGAAATGCAAGAATTAAATCTAGAAATAGCTAGTGAATTTTTAGTAATGGCATCAACTCTTTTGTATTTAAAATCAAAGAATCTATTACCAAAACAAGAAGAGGAAGAAGAAATTACCGAAGAAGAATTAATAAGAAGAATTGTAGAATATAAAAAATTTAAAGAAATAAGTAAAACATTTAAAGAAAATTATGAAATGTATTCAAAAAGAATATTTAAAGGACCTGAAAATATTCAATTACCTAAAAAGACATTAGAAGAAAAATATGATGCTAATTTAATACCTGAAATATACAAAAACATAGTAGAAAGAACAAGTGTAAGATTAAATCAAAATGCAAAAAATATTGAAAAAATAGCATTAGTAGATACTTATACAGTCGCAAGCAAAGTAAAAGAAATGTTTAAAATTTTAATTAAAAATAAAAAATTTGTGTTCAATAAAGTATTTTCTTTAAGCAAGAAAAATAAGCAAGAAGTAGTAACAGCATTTACAGGGTTATTAGAATTATCAAGAAGAAACAAAGTAAAAACAGAACAAGATGAACTATTTGGTGACATTTTAGTAGAGAAAAAGAAAAAAATAGGATAATATATGTTTAAATATGAAAAAATTGGAAAAAATAATAGTAATCACAAAAAGAGGTGATTCTATTGTTTTTTTTAATTTTTCTTTTAATTATATTAATCATTTTTTTGTGTTTAGTCACTATAAAAATAAAATTAAAAATAGTAAACCTAGAATTTAATAGTTTAAAAGGTAAAGAAAAATATATAAGTGAAAATTTTCTAGCAACTATAACAATATATATTTTAGAAAAAATACCAATTGGAAAAATAAGAATAGATAAAGCAAAATTAAAGAAAATGCAAGATTCAAATAAATTGAACAAAATGAAAAATGATTTTAGTCAGAAATTAATAGAAAATGAAAACAATTTTGACAAAGACTTTTTTATTGCAGTATATAACTTTCCATTAGGATTGTATGATACAAACTTGAAATTAGAAATAGGCACAGAAGGAGTAATGCTTACAACGTTCATAATACCATTTGTTAGTACAATTATAGCTCTAATATTAAAAAAATATGCAAAGAATAATCATCAAAAATTCAAAGTTAATCCCATATATAAAGAAAAAAATATATTAAAATTAGAATTTAATGGTATATTTGAAATAAAAATGATACATATTATAAACACAATATGTATATTAAAAAAGAAAAAAGGGAGAGTGAAGAAAAATGTCAGAACATCCAATAGAAGGTCTTATGACTACAGCTATGAATAGTATTCAAGATATGATTGATGTAAATACAATAATAGGAGAGCCAATAGAAACATCAAATAATATAGTAATAATTCCAATATCTAAAGTTTCATTTGGCTTTGCAGCAGGAGGAAGTGAATTTAAAGGAGAAACAATAGATGAATATAAAAAGGTAGATAAAGAAGAAGCAATACAATACAGATTACCATTTGGAGGAGGAGCAGGTGCAGGAGTATCTATAAATCCGGTTGCATTTCTAGTAATAACAAATGATAATGTAAGATTAATGCCTGTAAATCATTCATCAAGTATTGATAAACTAATGGACTATATACCAGATTTAATGGAAAGAGTAAATAATATGATGAACCGATGTATTCAAAACAAAAAAGAAGAAACAGAAAAAATAATTAACACAATAAAGAAAAATACAAACAATGAAAATAAAAAAGAAGAAAAACCAAAAGTAGATGTAAGTAATGATATGACAGTAGAATATACTTATGATGAGATGGATGATTAATGAAAATAGCAAGAGAATTCTTGCTATTTTCATTTTAGTATAGTAGAATAAAAAAGTAAAAGAAATTCAGAAACTGTAAAAGTGATAGGAGCACAATATGGTAAATATTGAATTAGTAGAAAAAGAATTAAATCAAAAAAAACTACATAGTATATATTTATTTTATGGAGAAGAACAATACCTAATAGAAAACTGTATCAAAAAAATAAAAAATATATTTGGAGAATGCGTAAAAGGTATAAACTATATATTAATAGATGAAACAAATATAGGAGAATTAATATCAGATATAGAGACGCCAAGTTTTGGATACGAAAAAAAATTAATAATAGCAAAAAATACAGGGCTATTCAAAAAAGAAGGAAAAAGAAAAAATGCTGATATGGCAAACAAAAAGGAAAAGATTATAGAATATTTAAGTGACAATATGCAAATTGTAGATGAAAGTTGCGTGTTAGTGTTTTGTGAAGAAGAAGCAGAGAAAAAAGATAAATTATATGAATTTATTGAAAAAAACGGAGTAGTATGTAAATCTGATTTTCAAAAGCCAATGCAATTAACAAATAGAATAAAAAGTATATGTAACGCATATAAAGTGCAAATTGATAATTATACAATACAATACTTTTTTGAAGTATGCGGAACAGAAATGCAAAATTTAATAAACGAAATAAGAAAATTAATAGAATACGCAGGACCAGGGGGAACAATAAAAAAAGAAGACATCGACAAATTATCAATAAAGAAAATAGAAAGTGTTATATTTGATCTAACAGATAACCTTGGAAAAAAGAATGTAACAAAAGCATTAGAAGTATTGCATAATCTAATTTATGAAAAAGAACCAGTACAAAAAATACTTATTACATTATATAATCATTTCAAAAAAATATATTTAACAACAATTGCTGTAAAATTAAAAAAAGATGTGGTTGTAAGTTTAGACTTAAAACCTAACCAAACATTTTTAGTAAATAAATATAAAACACAAGCAAAATATTTTAATGAAAAAGAATTAAGATTAATACTTCAAGATTTAACAGATTTAGATTATAAAAGTAAGATAGGTCAAATAGACCCTTTATTGGGACTAGAAACAATATTATGTGAGCATTTTAATTCATAATTTTGTGGTGATTTTTATCATACAAATATCAAAACTTTAATATATTATTTTTCAAAGTTTTCGTTCAAGCTAATTTTCGTAGAAAATCTAAACGAATTTTATGGCACCCTTCCAAGATAAACTTGAACTCTTTCCATAAAATTCATTAAGATTTTCTAAACTCAAATTACTTTCAATTCAAACTTTTCAAAATAATATATTAAAGTTTTATTAATTGGTAACTAAAACAGAAAATCACCACAAAATTATGAATAAAAATGCAATAATTGCTAAAAATATATATAAAATATATTTTTAGGTGATTTTATGAAAAAAAGTAAAAAGATAATATTAATAACAACTATATTATTTGCTATAACAACAATAATATTTTTAATATTCTCAAAAAATGATGAAGTAGAAGCATTATCAAAATATGGTTCAAGAGGAGATGAAGTAATACAAATACAGACAAAATTAAAAAGATGGGGATATTATAATGGAAATATAGATGGAATATATGGAACACAAACATTAGAAGCGGTAAAATATTTTCAAAGAAAAAATGGATTAGCAGTAGACGGAATAGCAGGACCAAATACATTAAAAGCAATGGGAATAATGACATCTAGTTCATCTGGAAGTAGCAGTTCATCAACAAATTCGAATGATTTAAATTTGCTTTCAAGGGTTGTTTATGCAGAAGCAAGAGGAGAACCATATGAAGGACAAGTGGCAGTGGCTGCAGTAACATTAAATAGAGTAAAAAGCAGTTCTTTTCCAAATACATTAGCAGGAGTAGTATACCAATCAGGGGCATATGATGCAGTAGCAGATGGGCAGATAAATTTAACACCAAATTCAACAGCAAAAAAAGCAGCACAAGATGCAATGAATGGATGGGATCCAAGTTATGGTGCATTATATTATTTTAACCCAGCAACAGCAACAAATAAATGGATATGGTCAAGACCAATGACAGTTACAATTGGAAAACATAGATTTTGTAAATAGTAACAATCTTATAAAATATAATTAAATTTTTGGTTGAAATAATTCAAAAACATGATATAATGGTTTGGTAACAAGTTAAACCTATAAAGAATTTTTCAAGATAGGACAGGAGGAAAAACTATGTTTATTAACAAAATTGAGTATGCATGGAAAAATGAAGGTAAACGGTATGAAAAAGAATTAGACAAAACAGCAATATTAATGCTGATGGGGGCAGTTGTTTTGAACTATCCAAACAATAATAGGATAGCTTCAAAACTTTCGGAAGTTTTGCCAGTTACCAAAAAGATAATAGTGGATTATGACAGAGCTCAGGAAAGCCCTGAGAATGCCTTTATAGTATGTGTGCTTGAAAGTGGAAAAGAGGAAGTAGTAGATGCATCTCTTAAAAATGCCATAATCTGGAGCATGTTCCGGGAATGGGGAGAAGGTAAAAATAATCAATAGTTTTTTCAAAAAGAGGGCTGACTAAGCCCTCATTTAAATATTTGTACATTAATATGAATAATTAGATATAAAGTAAAATCGGAGGTTAAATATGTCAGATTTTGTACATTTACATATACATAGTGAATTTAGTTTATTAGATGGAGCAAATAGAATAAAAGACCTGCCAGTAAGAGCAAAAGAATTAGGAATGAAAGCAATGGCAATAACAGACCATGGGGTAATGTATGGAGCAATAGACTTTTATAAAGCCTGTAAGAAAGAAGGAATAAAGCCAATAATAGGATGCGAAGTATATGTAGCACCACGAACAAGGTTTGATAAAGAGCCAAATATAGATAATCATTACTATCATTTGATATTACTTGCAAAAAATAATCAAGGATATAAAAACTTAAGTAAATTAGTTTCTTTAGGGTTTGTAGAAGGATATTATTATAAGCCACGTATAGATTTAGAAATATTAGAGAAATATAGTGAAGGGCTAATTTGCTTAAGTGCTTGTTTAGCAGGAGCAGTTAACCAAGCACTTTTAAATGGACAGGAAGAAAAAGCAGAAGAAGTGGCATTATGGCATAAAAAAGTATTTGGAGAAGATTATTACATAGAAATACAAAACAATGGAATTCCAGAACAAGTTTTAGCAAACCAAAAATTAGTAAAACTTGCAAGAAAGCTAGATATTCCACTTGTTGCAACAAATGATGCACATTATTTAAAAAAAGAAGATGCATATAATCATGAAGTTTTGTTGTGTATTCAAACTGGTAAAAGAATGAGTGATCCAGATAGAATGAGGTTTGATACAGATGAGTTATATGTCAAATCACCAGAAGAAATGTCAGAATATTTTAAAGCATTTCCAGATGCTATCGAAAATACAGTAAAAATAGCAGATAAATGTAATGTAGAATTTGAATTTGGACATACAATATTACCTAATTATGATGTACCAGCAGAATATCCAACACATTATGACTTTTTCAAAAAACTATGTGATGATGGGATAAAAAGTAGATATGGAGAAAATCCATCAAAAGAAATTTTAGACAGAGCAGAATATGAGATAAGTGTTATAAAAAAGATGGGATATGTTGACTATTTTCTAATAGTTTGGGATTTTATACATTATGCAAAATCACAAGGAATTCCAGTAGGGCCTGGACGTGGTTCAGGTGCAGGTTCAATAATTGCTTATGCAATGGAAATAACAGATATAGACCCAATTAAATATGGATTATTGTTTGAAAGATTTTTAAATCCAGAAAGAATAAGTATGCCAGACTTTGATGTTGACTTTTGTTATGAAAGAAGGCAAGAAGTAATAGACTATGTTTCTCGAAAATATGGACATGACCATGTTTCACAGATTATAACATTTGGAACGATGTCAGCTAGAATGGTTATAAGAGATGTAGCAAGAGTTTTAGAGATGCCATATGCAGAAGCAGATAGCTTAGCTAAAATGATACCAAATGAATTACATATAACAATAAAAAAAGCGTTAGAACAAAATAAAGAATTAAACGATAAATATGAAAATGACCCTAATATAAAAAATCTATTAGATATCGCAATGGGATTAGAAGGGATGCCAAGACAAGCATCAACACATGCGTGTGGAATAGTTATAACAAAAGAGCCAGTTGATACATATGTACCATTATATGTCAGAGATGGACAAATTTCGACACAATATATAATGACAACATTAGAAGAATTAGGATTACTAAAAATGGACTTTTTAGGATTAAGAACATTAACAGTAATCCAAGACACAATAGATTTAGTAAAACAGAATAGAGGAATAGATGTAGAATTTGACAAAGAAATGTCAGACCCAAAAGTATATAAATTATGGCAAGAAGGAAAATCATGTGGAATATTCCAATTTGAATCACAAGGTATGACAAACTTTATGAAAGAATTAAAGCCAGACTGTTTAGAAGATTTAATTGCAGGAGTTTCATTATATAGACCTGGGCCAATGGATCAAATACCAAGATATATAAAAGGAAAACAAAATCCAGGGCATAATGAATATACACATCCAAGTTTGGAACCAATTTTAAATGTTACATATGGATGTATGGTATATCAAGAACAAGTTATGCAAATAGTAAGGGACTTAGCAGGATATTCACTAGGAAGAGCCGACTTAGTAAGACGTGCTATGGGAAAGAAAAAACTAGACGTAATGGCAAAAGAAAGAGAAGTCTTTATAAATGGTCAAGTTGATGAAAATGGAAATGTAATTGTACCAGGATGTGTAAGAAATGGAATAGACAAAGAATCAGCAAATAAAATATTTGATGAAATGGCAGAATTTGCAAAATACGCATTTAATAAGTCACACGCAGCATGTTATGCAGTTGTAGCATATAGAACAGCATACTTAAAAGCATATTACCCAGCAGAATTTATGGCTGCAACATTAAACAGCTTTTTAGGAAATCTAGACAAAATACCACAATATATAGATGAATGTAAAAATTTAGGAATAGACATATTAAGACCAGATATAAACAAAAGTAGTACAAAATTCACTGTTGAGGACGGAAAAATTCGTTTTGGATTAGGAAGTATAAAAAATGTCGGAATAGCACCAGTAGATGCAATTGTAAATGAAAGAAAGGAAAATGGAGAATATAAAAGTTTTGTCGATTTTTGTGAAAGAATAGCAGATGAAACCGTAAATAAAAAATGTGTCGAAAGTTTGATAAAAGCGGGAGTATTCACAGAATTTCCTCAAACAAGAGCAACATTACTTGCATCTTTTGAAAATATAATAGATACAATACAAAGTTATAATAAAAAGGGATTTGATGGGCAAGTATCAATGTTTGATTTAGGCACACAAGAACAAAAAGAAGATATGCAAGAAAAGAAATATACTTTTGAAGAGCATGAAGAAATGGGCAGTAAGGATTTGCTATCAATGGAAAAAGAAATGCTTGGAATTTACATATCTGGACATCCACTAGAAAAATATAGAGAACTAATAGAAAAGGAAACTACCATAAATTCAATAGATCTAAGACAAATTGAGGAACAATCATCTACAAATATTGAAACAGGAAATATCACAGAAAAAAGTAAATTTAAAGATGGACAAAGAGTAAAATATGCAGGAATAATTACATCAATTAAAAAGAAATATACTAAAAACAATAAAATAATGGCATTTGTAACAGTAGAAGATTTGTATGGAACAGCAGAATTTATAGTATTTGAAAGTACGTATATGAATTGTAAAAGTTCATTAGTAGAGGAAAACATAGTAATTATAGATGGAAGATTAAGTATAAGAGAAGATGATACTCCAACAATAATTGCAAGTGAAATAAAAGAGTTCACAGAGAAGAAACAATCAGTGTTAGTTTTAAATATAACTGACAGTAGTGAGAATGAAAAAGATAAGCTAAGAGGAGCTATTAGATATTTTTCAGGAGATAGAAATAATATAAATGTCTATGTTGAAATTAATGGAGAAAAGAAATCATGTGGACAAATATATCTAACAAATGATATATTAGAAATGTTTAAAGAAATAATAGGGCAAGACAAAGTAAAAATAGATAATTAAAATAAGAAAGGCGTGCGTTAACGAAATCAAAGATTTCGACGCACACATGTGAAGACTGCTACGCAGTACTTCACGAATATAAGAAGCCTAACCTTGTTGTATACGGAAAAATCCAAATGAGGACAAGATAAAAGCCGATTTTTCCTATACAATAAAAAAGAAGAAAATTTATTATTTTTCTTCTTTTTTTGTGGAAAAAAATTAATTTTTAACTTTTTTTACTATTTACTCTAAAAAACAAGAAAAAAAGTATAAAATTAACAAAAAAATAAAAAAATTTTAAAAAAGTGAAACCTTTTTACTAGTTTTTATACACTTATATATAGAGAGAGATTAAAAGAGATACAAAAATAAAAGGAGAAAAAAATGAATTCAAAAATTGCAAAAGCTAAAAAAGGTGACGAAGAGGCATTCCGAGAAATTTTAAATAACATAAGAAATGACTTATACAAACTAGCTTATTCATATTTAAAAAATGAAGAAGATGCAAAAGATATTTTACAAGAAACAGCTATAGATATTTATAATTCTATAAAAAATCTAAAAAACGCAGAAGCATTAAAGCAATGGGCAGAAAAAATAGTTGTAAACAAATGTAAACAGCATTTCAATAGGAAAAACAAGAAAGAAATACCGACAGATTTTAAAAATATGGAAAGTTATCTTGAAGTAACAAATAATATCTTGGAAACAGAAAATAATTTAGATTTCAATTTACTTATTAGTAAATTAGAGGAAGAAGAAAGGATGGTGGTAATTCTATTTTATAGTGAAAAGTACAAAATAAAAGAAATAGGCAAAATTCTAAAGATGAATGAAAATACAGTAAAGATAAAATTATATAGAGCACGAAAGAAGATAGAAAAAATGAAGGAAGGGGGAGATTTAATTGGATCAATTAGATAAATATATAGAAAGTATTGTCAGTCAAAAGATTTCAGAACCTGAAAATTTAGACCAGATAATAATGGATGCTATATCTTCTGCAAAGTGTCAAAAAAAGATGTTGCGTAAACTACCAACAAAACATAATCTTTTAAAAGAAAAATTCGACATTTTAAAAAATAAAAATAAAAATTAAATATCAAATTCTTAACAAGATATTTTACATAATGCATTTGCGTAAAAATAATACTATTTCTAAGAGAAGTTTAAAAAAGTTTTAAATAAGAGTAAAAAAATATGGCAATTACCATATAAATAAGTGAAATTACCATATTTTTTAAATACAAAAAACCGCATATAAAGGAACAGATTTAATATTATTTTCGAAACCGAAATTTTTTTCAGAAACCCTAATGCTATATTTAGGATTATATTTATTAATATAAATATTTAAGCTTCTAGATTTTGTATGTATATTAGATTTAACTTCTATAGGAATAATATCAGTTCCTTTTTGAATTATAAAATCAATTTCAGCTTTACCATCTGATTCCCAATAATATAGTTCGTAATTATTTATTTTTAATTCATTAGCTACATAATGTTCTGTCAAAGGTCCCATAGCAATCATTGTAGGTTGTATATTTAAATCGATTTGATATAAAGGATATTTTGCTTTATTCACAAATAAACCTACATCGCTCATATATAATTTAAAAGAAGTCAAATCTTTATGCATTTCTAATGGAAGCTCGGGAGTTACTTTAAATACTTGGGTTACTATACCACTATTTTTTAGCCATAATATAGCAGAGCCAAATATACTAGAAGAGCCACCTTTAGAAATTACTTTATATTGAAATTTATGATTATCTTTTGCAAGTTGCATTGGTATAGAATCAAAAGCAGAGATTATTTTATTTGATTCTGAGCTATCTGCATATTTAGTCATATCTCTTACATAAGATTCCAAAATCATCGATTGAATATCTAATGTTGCAATTACTTTTTGTTCATCTAAATAAGTTTGAACTACTTCAGGCATACCACCAATTATCAAATAAGTTCGATATAATTTTAAACACAGTTCATGTAAGTCTGTATCCAATTTTTCATTAGATTCGAAATGGGCAGATATTTCATTAACTAGATTTTCTCTACCAAGTGCAGTTAAAAATTCTTTGAAAGATAATGGATACATATTTATCATCTGAACTTTTCCTACAGGAAAAGAATAATCTTTTCGATTTATTGCAATTCCTAAAAGTGAACCTGCAGCAATAACATGATATTCAGAAGCATTTTCGTAAAAATATTTTAGAGATGTTAAGGCTCGTTCATTTGCTTGGATTTCATCAAAGAAAATTAGAGTTTCTCCTGGAATTATTTTTTCTCCATAAAAAAGTTCTAGTTTATTTATTATAAACTTAGGATCGATACTTTCATTTATTTGATCTGATAGTTCTTTGTTTGTTTCAAAATTTACGTATATCATATTTTTAAAAAAATCTTTGCCAAATTTTTTTATAATAAAAGTTTTACCTACTTGCCTTGCACCGTGAACGATTAACGGTTTTCTGTTTTTTGAATCTTTCCATTTTATTAAATCACTAATAATTTCTCTTTTCATATAAAAAACCTCCCATATATTATATTATACTCTATAAGTTCAAAAAAATCAATTCACACTACAATTTTTTTGAACTTATGTGCAAAATACATATAAAACAAATTAATTTTTAAAAAATGTGTAAGGTTGTAAAATATGTGATATAATATAAAAAATTAATCAAGGAAATTATTAGATATAATAAGAAAGGAGAAAGATATATTTTAACTATTAGATATATCACAAAAAATGAGATGGAAAATATAGCAATAGGTTTATTAATACCATTTTTAGGCACAATACTAGGTTCAGCAATGGTATTTTTAATGAAAGACAAAATAAATTCAAGAGTAGAAAAATTTTTATTAGGATTTGCATCAGGAGTAATGATGGCAGCATCAGTATGGTCTTTAATGATACCGTCAATAGATATGGCGCAAGAAGAGCATATTATAAAATGGTTACCAGCAGCAGTAGGTTTTTCCCTAGGTATAATATTTTTGCTAGTTATAGATAGCATAACACCACATTTACATTTGAAATCAGAAAAACCAGAAGGATTAAAAGCAAAATTAAAAAATTCTACAATGATGGTTTTAGCAGTAACCATTCATAATATCCCAGAAGGAATGTCAGTAGGAGTTGTGTTTGCAGGAATATTATCTCAAAATATTTCAATTTCGCTTGCTGGAGCATTTGCATTATCAATAGGAATTGCAATACAAAACTTTCCAGAAGGAGCAATAATTTCGATGCCATTAAAAGGGGAAGGATTGTCAAAAGGAAAATCATTTCTATATGGTGCATTATCTGGAATTGTAGAACCAATAGCAGCAATAATCACTATATTAATTGCAAGTGTAATTGAGCCAATATTACCATATTTATTATCATTTGCAGCAGGAGCTATGATATATGTAGTGGTAGAAGAACTAATCCCAGAACTACAAGAAGGGGAACATTCAAATATAGGGACAATTGGAGTTGCAATAGGTTTTGTTATAATGATGATATTAGATGTAGCTTTAGGTTAAAAAATATAGAATATTAATTCAAAACTTACAAAAATGTAATATTAATGTAAGAAAAATCGATTGTATAAAGTGAACTCTTTTCGTATAAT
>ERZ1643246.203-NODE-203-length-77747-cov-9.256165_pt1 | contig 77747 bp, 78 predicted proteins | sample MGYA00579265_ERZ1643246 | MGnify/ENA primary metagenome ERZ1643246 (study PRJEB29033, sample SAMEA4952261) | chicken gut metagenome | biome: Broiler Chicken; feature: Gastrointestinal Tract; material: Caecum | place: Ireland | collected 2018 | study: Broiler... | reverse complement strand
TGGCGACCTGGATGGGGTTCGAACCCACGACCTCTAGCGTGACAGGCTAGCGTTCTAACCAACTGAACTACCAGGCCATATTGGTGGGAGTTACAGGGCTCGAACCTGTGACCCTCTGCTTGTAAGGCAGATGCTCTCCCAGCTGAGCTAAACTCCCATTTTGTCTTTTCAGGAGGCTTTCGTTTGCTGCCGTCCTGACGACGTAGATTATTATACTATGGGAAAGGAAAAAAGTCAACACCTTTTTTGGAAAAATTTTGTTTTTCTCAAAAAGGCCGTTTTTCCGCTCAACTAAGCCATTTTCTCTGCTTTTTTGGCAGGATGGGACACTTTTTTGCCGCAATTTTTTCTGCGGCCTTGCTCTTTTGCCTTTGTAATACATCTTATGCAGGCAAGGGAAAAATGATTCCTGTCTCTTTGCAAAAAGCAAAGAAAAAGCCGAGGGGAAATCCCCTCAGCTTTCTACAATCGGGCAATCAGGCCCTTGACGTCGTTTGGTGTAAAGACATATTTTTTGTCGCAGAACTGGCAGCCGACCTCAATCGGTTTGCCCTCCTGGCGAATCTGCTCCAGCTCCTGCTTGCCCAGGCTGATGAGGGCGCGCTCCACCCGCGCGCGGGTGCAGTCGCAGACGTAGCCCATCTCATACTCGTCGATGATGTTCGGCTCAAAGCCGTCCAGCGCCTGGAAGGCGATCTGCTGCGGGGTCATCCCCTGGCGGATCATGCTGGAAACCGGCGCCAGCTTCTTGATGTTTTGCTCGACGTGGCTGATGGTCTCCTCGTCCGCGCCCGGCAGCAGCTGCAGCAAATAGCCGCCCGCCGCCGACACGGTCAGGTCGGGGTTGACCAGCACGCCCAGGCCGCAGACGGTGGGCACCTGCTCGCTGGTGGCGTAGTAGTTGGTGATGTCCTCCGCCACCTCGCCCGAGATGATCGGCACCTGGCCGATGTACGGCTCCTTCATGCCCATATCCTTGATGACATACAAAAAGCCCTCGCTGCCCACAGCGCCGGAAACGTCCAGCTTGCCCTGCTTGTTCAGCGGGATCTCGACAATCGGATTGCCCACATAGCCCTTGACGTTGCCGGTGCCGTCCGAGACGGCGATCAGCATCCCCACCGGTCCGTCGCCCTCCATGCGCAGGGTGACCGAGTCCTTGGTGCTCTTGAGCATGGTGCCCATAATCGAGGCCGCTGTCAGCAGCCTGCCCTCCGCCGCGGTGACCACCGCCGAGGTCTTGTGAATCTGCTCCATGCGCGCCACAGCGTCGGTGCTGTCCACCGCGCAGCACATGACCAATCCGTCTTTAGAAAGTGTTCTTACTATTTTCCCCATGCAAAATTCCTCTTTACTTTATTTTTGCGCGACGTACACAATCCGCTGGGTCTTCTCCTCCACCGGATCAAAGCTGTCCGCCGCATAGGCCGCAACCAGCTTCAGGCCGCTCTTTTCGATAAACTGCCGGATCTCCCCGTCGGTATAGGCGCGCTCGCAAAAGCTCTCGCTGGTGCGGGTATAGGTGTCGTCGTCCTCGTGATAGGCAAAGAAATCCAGGTCCATCTGCACCTGCACCCCGTCCGGCTGCAGGCTGTTCTGCCAGACGCAGTAGACGTCCTCCCGGTCAAAGACAAAGACGTTGTTGCCCAGCACCTCCCGGTGCTTATAGACGCTGTTGACGTCAAAGACAAACACCGCGCCCGGATTCAAAAACAGGCTGACCCGGTCAAAGATGCGCTGCACCACCTGCGGGTCGGTGACATGGTTGAGGCTGTCCAGCGCGCACACGGCGGCGTCCAGCGTCCCGTACATGTCCAGCTCCTGCATCGGCTGACAGAGAAACAGCAGCTTTGCGATGCCGGGGTCGGACGGTTCCTCCCGCTCAAAGTTTTCGCCGTACAGCGCGATCTCCTTTTTGAGCATCGCCTCCGAGAGCATCTGCTGGGAGGCGTCGGTGCCCACCACGTCGTACCCCAGACGCGCAAGCTCGATTGAGAGCGACCCGGTGCCGCAGGCCAGGTCCAGCAGAATCGACGCGCCGGGATGAAATTTCTGAATGACGCGGTCAAAATAAGCCGCCCGGCGCGGATAGGAGATGTCGTCGGTCAGCTCATCATAAAAGCCCGCAAAGGTATTATAGCTCATGGTCCTTTTCCAGCCTCTCAAAAACAATTCGATAGCCGTCGTTGCCGTAGTTGAGCGAACGGTTGACGCGGCTGATGGTGGCGGTGCTGGCTCCGGTCTTTGCCACAATGTCGCTGTAGACAATGTGGTCGTCCAGCATTTTGGCCACTAAAAAGCGCTGTGAAAGAGCCCGCAGCTCCGGCACAGTGCACAAATCCTCAAAAAACTTATAACATTCCTCGATGGTTTCCAGTTTTAGAATAGCTTGGAATAGAAATTCCACATTTAGCTCTTTGAGTTTTGAATTCATAATAGAAGCTCCTCCTGCCCTTTGTGTCAGTTCCCATTTTAGCATTTTATAAGACTAAAGTAAAGGAGCACCTGAGCAAATTAACAGAAGATAAAAAATTATCATCGGGTTCGCCAGAAAGGCAGACGATTTTTGTACACATCTGCCATAGATGTCCTTCTCTCAAAAACACTTTGCCCGCCCAAAAAGGCCCCGCTGGGACGGGGCCGGATGGTTCATTACAGGTCGCAGCGAATCAGGTCCTCCATCGTCTCCCGCCGGACAATCAGGCGGGAAGCGCCCTCCCGCACCAGCACCACGGCCGGGCGGCACAGGCGGTTGTAGTTGGAGGCCATCGAATAGTTGTAGGCGCCGGTGGAAAGCACCGCGACGATGTCGCCGCTCTCCAGCTGCTGCACCGGCATCCCCTCGCCCAGCAGGTCGCCGCTCTCGCAGCATTTGCCGGCCAGGGTCACCGTCATCGTCTTGGGGTCTGCGGCCTTGTTTGCTGCCAGCACCTCATACTCCGACTGGTAGAGGGCATAGCGCGGGTTGTCGGTCATGCCGCCGTCCACCGCCGCGTAGATGCGCACGCCGGGGATCTCCTTGATGGCGCCCACCGTGTACAGGGTGACGCCGTACGGCCCGACAATCGAGCGGCCCGGCTCCAGCATCATAAACGGCTGCGGGAAGTGCAGCCGCTCGCAGGCTTCCTTGACCACCACCGACACCTTCTCCATGTAGCTGTCGTAGCGCAGCGCGGCATCCTTCTCGGTATAGCAGATGCCAAAGCCGCCGCCCAGGTCCAGCTCCTCGATGACATAGCCGGTCTCGTCGCGCACCTGCGCCATCAGCTCCACCATCCGCTCGGCTGCCAGCTCAAACGGCTCCAGCTCAAAGATCTGCGAACCGATGTGGCAGTGCACGCCCTTCAGGTGCAGGTGCTGCATCGCCAGCGCCTTTTTGATGATGGCCAGCGCCTCGCCGTTTTCCAGCGCGACGCCGAACTTGCTGTCGATCTGTCCGGTGCGGACAAAATCGTGGGTGTGGGCGTCGACGCCGGGCTTAATCCGGAAGGCGATGTTGGGGCGCTTGCCCATCTCGCCGGCAAAGCGGTTCAGCCGTTCCAGCTCATAGTCGTTGTCGACGATCATCAGCCCCACATTCTCCCGCAGGGCGTACAGCAGTTCGCTGTCGGTCTTATTGTTGCCGTGGAAGCAGATCTTCTCGGCCGGGAATCCGGCGGACAGAGCGGTGTACAGCTCTCCCTCCGACACCACATCCAGCCCCATGCCCTCATCGTGCATGATCCGGCAGATCTCCTTGCAGCAGAAGGCCTTGCTGGCGTAGCAGACCATTCCCCTGCCGCCGTAAAAGCGGTCGATCGAGTCGCGGTAGCTTCTGCACGCCGCGCGCACCCCGGTCTCATCCAGCACATACAGCGGGGTGCCGTACTCCCTGGCAAGCTCCACCGCGTCGCACCCGCCGATGGTCAGGTGCCCCTGCGCGTTTATCTGTAACGATTCCGACTGTCTCATACAACAGCCCCTTCCTTTGTTGTTCTTGTTTGGCAAGCGGCGTCAACGGCACTCATAGAGGAGCATCCCGTTGCCGCTGTCCTGCGCCAAATGTTTGTCAAATCGGTCATACACCTGCCAGCTGGCAAAGCCGGCCTTATGCAGCAGCCCGTCCAGCTCTCCCAGCTGGTACAGGCGGGTCTGAAAGTCCATCTGTTCGCTCTGCAACAGCTTCTCCCCATCCCACCGTTCATAGATGCTTGGGCTGTACTGAATCTGGGTTTGGCCGTCATAACGGTAGTTCATTTTGAGTTTAAGCAGCTGTCCCTCCGGGGTGGTGCGGGAACAAACCTCCTGGTAAGTCCCGTCCCCCTGCTCGGCGCTGCTGACGGTATCCACCGCAAACACAAAGACGCCGCCGGGCGCAAGCAGGTCATGCGCCTTTTGCAGCACACGCTGACAGAGCGCCGGGTCGGTGAACAGGGAAACGGAGCCGGAGGAAATGAAGATGTAATCAAACCGCTCCTCACTCTCAAAGGCGTCCGCGCTGCAGCGGTGCACCTTGGCTGCGGGATATTTTTGCAGCAGCTTTTCCAGCATTTCCTGGGACAAATCGACACCGGTGATGTCAAATCCCCGCTGCACAAACGGCACCAAAAAGCGCCCGCTGCCGCAAAGCAGCTCCAGCACCCTGTCCCCCGGATGTGCATAGGAGAGATAAAACGCCAGCTCATCCTGCGGAGCCTGACTGTGCAGCAGCTCGTACATCTCGGTGCACAGGCTGCCGTAATAGTTGACCGAATCCATCAAAAGTTCCTCTCCTCTCTGGCAGGCAAAACGATTTATTCTTTATTTTCTTCGGCAATCTCGTCGATGATCTCGCGCAGCTCCTCCACGCCGTCGCCCTTGACTGCGGAGAAGGGGACGATGTGGATCTGGTCGGCGTAGGGCAGCTCCTGCTGCAGCGCTGCCAGGCGCTCCTCCTGCTGCTTTTTGGAGAGCTTATCCTTCTTGGTCAGCACGACGACAAAGGGCAGCTCACACTCGATCAGAAAGTCCACCATCATCAGGTCGTCCCTGGTTGGCGGGTGGCGCATGTCGATCAGCTGGAAGACCAGCCCGATCCGCCGGTCGCTGTTGAAGTAGGTCTCGATCAGGTCCGACCAGCGCTGCTTTTCCGACTGGGAGACCTTGGCATAGCCGTAGCCCGGCAGGTCGGCAAAGCGGACATTTTCCAGCCGGAAAAAGTTGATGGTCGCCGTCTTGCCCGGCACCGCACTGACGCGGGCCAGGCTTTTGCGGTTAAAAATTTTGTTGATGAGGCTGGACTTGCCCACATTGGAGCGCCCGGCAAAGGCAATCTCCACCAGGTCTGATGCCCCCAGCTGGCTTGCCTTGCCGTAGGAGGTTTCAAAGACAACGTTGTGATAATTCATGCGTTCTCTTCCTTTCCCACTTCCCCGCTAAGAGTTCAGGCAGGGACGCTTGTGCGCGGTGTTGTTCACCATCGGCGGAACCGGCTGTCCAACCGGAACCGGCTCCTCGTTCTGGTCGGAAACGACCGGAGCGGGCAGCAGCGCGTGGTCGAGCACGGTGGTGATCTCCCTTGCGGTGACAAACTGAATATGTTCCTTGACAACCGGGTCCACTTCGTACAGGTCGGCCTCGTTTGCCGCCGGAATCAGCACCGTCTTCATGCCGTTGCGGTAGGCAGCCATCGTCTTTTCACGCAGTCCGCCGATCGGCAGCACGCGGCCGCGCAGGGTGATCTCGCCGGTCATGGCGACATCGTGGCGCACCGGCATGCCGCTGAGGGCAGACACCAGCGCGGTAGTGATGGTAACGCCCGCCGAAGGGCCGTCCTTGGGCACTGCGCCCTCCGGGAAGTGGATATGGATATCCTTGTTCTTATAAAAATCCTTGTCGATGCCGTAGCGATCGCACAGGCCGCGCACACAGGTGATGGCGGCATGGGCGGACTCCTTCATCACGTCGCCCAGTGAACCGGTCAGCTCCAGCTTGCCGCTGCCTTCCACCACCGCTACCTCCGCCTGCAGGATCTCGCCGCCGACCGAGGTCCAGGCCAGGCCGTTGACAACGCCTACCAGGTCCTCCTTCTCCATCTCGTCGTCCTTATATTTTTGCGGACCGAGCATATTCTCCATCATCTTGGCGCTGATGTAGCAGCTCTTGCGCTCGCCGGAGACGATCATCTTGGCGCTCTTGCGGCACAGCGAAGCGATCTGCCGCTCCAGGGTGCGCACGCCCGCCTCGCGGACATAGTGGTCAATCAGGTCGTACAGCGCCTCGTCATAGATGCGGCAGCTGCGGCCGTTGAGGCCGTGGCGCTTAATCTGTTTTGGCACCAGATAGCGCTTGGCAATCTGGAACTTTTCCTCGCGGGTATAGCTGGGCAGCTCGATGATCTCCATGCGGTCGTACAGCGGGGCCGGGATGCCGGACGGGTCGTTTGCCGTCGCGAAGAAGAGGACGTTGCTCAAATCGAGCGGGATCTCCAGATAGTGGTCGCGGAAGGCAAAATTCTGCTCCGAGTCCAGCACCTCCAGCAGCGCCGAGGACGGGTCGCCCTTGTAGTCGCTGCCCAGTTTGTCGATCTCGTCCAGCAGCATCAGCGGGTTCATGCTGCCCGCCTGTTTGAGCGAGGCCACGATGCGGCCGGGCATCGCGCCGATGTAGGTTTTGCGGTGGCCGCGGATGTCCGCCTCGTCGCGCACGCCGCCCAGGCTCATGCGGACATATTTGCGGCCCATCGCCTCGGCGATGGAGCGCGCAATCGAGGTCTTGCCGACGCCGGGAGGGCCCACCAGACAGATGATCTGGCCCTTGATGTCCGGCTCCAGCTTGCGCACCGCCAAAATCTCCAGGATGCGCTCCTTGACCTTCTGCAGGCCGTAGTGGTCGGCGTTGAGCTTCTCCTCCGCCGCCCTGACATCCAGCTTATCCTCGGTGAACTGGTTCCACGGCAGCGAGAAGACAGTGTCCAAATAGTTGCGGCTGACCATCGCCTCCTGGCTGGAATACATCATCTTGGAGAGCTTGTTGATCTCGTCGCTCAGCTTCTGCTTGGTCTCCTCGTCCGGATTCATCGCCCTGAGCTTTTCATAATACTGCGCAATCTCCTGGTCGGGGTCGTCATCGTCGCCCAGCTCGGCGTGGATGGCCTTGAGCTGCTCGCGCAGGTAGTACTCCTTCTGGTTGCGGTCCACCTGGTCCTTCACCCGCTCGGCGATGGAGTGCTCGATCTTGAGCACCTCCGACTCGCGGTGCAGCAGGGTGGAGAGCAGCTCCAGACGCTTGCGCACGTTGGATTCCTCCAGAATCTGCTGCTTGCTCTCCAGCGGGAAGCCCAGATTCTGGGTCAGATATTCGGTTAAGTAAATCGGATCGTCCGAACCGATGATGTTGATTACCAGCTCCTTGGGCATCTTGGGCGCATAGTAGCTGTAATCCTCAAACAGGTCCTTGATAACCCGCATGTAGGCGTCCACCAGCTCCTGTTTGTTTTCGTCCACCGGCTCCATCGGCATCTCCTGGCACAGCACCTCATAGTAGGGGGTCTCGCGGATCAGCTCGCACATGCGGGCGCGGTACTTGCCCTCGACCACCACGCGCACAGCCTCTCCCTGCGCCTTGAGGATCTGTTTGACCTTGGCCACCACGCCGACGGTATACAGGTCCTCCTTGCCCGGCTCCTCCACCCGGCTGTTCTTCTGGGTGACCAGAAAGATCTTCTGGTTGCCCTTCATCGCCTGGTTGAGCGCCAGGATGGACTTCTGGCGGGCCACATCAAAGTGCAGCACCATCTTCGGAAACATGACCAGCCCGCGGATTGCGATGGCGGGCATGCGCAGGGCCTGTATCTCGGTTACCTGGATCTGTTCCTGGGTCATCTCTATCACCTTTCCTTTTCCAAGAGAAAAACGTTTCACGATAACACTCCGGCGGGGAAAAGCCGCCGTCGTCTCTGCCGCGCCCTCCCAAAGCGGGGCGCAGCTTAAAGTTCATTATATAACAAAGGAACGTCCCTGTAAAGCAGCAGACGTTCCTTTCGCTTGATCGGGCAGGATTTGCCCGGCCGCACCCCTGCTTTTTAGGCAAAGGTTTTGCGGCCGCGGCTGGGCTTACCCTTTTGCTGTGGGACCGGAATCATCATCCGCACCGGTTTTTTCATCGGGTCGTGCTCATAGTCGAAGGACTTTTTGTCCTCCACTCCCTGACGGGTGACCACAACGCGGGTGATGGTGGGATCGGACGGGCTGTCAAACATCAGGCCGTCCAGCACCTCCTCCATGATGGCGCGCAGGCCGCGGGCGCCGGTCTTGCGCTCGATGGCGCGCTCGGCAATCGCTTCCAGCGCTTCCTGCTCAAACTCCAGCTCCACGCCTTCCAGCTCAAACAGCTTTTTGTACTGCTTGACCAGCGAGTTTTTTGGCTCGGTCAGGATGGCGACCAGCGTCTCCTTGTCCAGCGCGGTCAGCGTTGCGATGACCGGCAGACGGCCCACCAGCTCCGGGATCAGGCCAAATTTGACCAGGTCCTGCGGGGTGATCTGGGAGAGCAGCACATCCTGCTCCAGCAGCGTTTTGTCCTTGATCTGCGCGCCGAAGCCCAGCGAGGACTGCGCCACGCGGCTCTCGATGGCCTTCTGGATACCGTCGAAGGCGCCGCCGCAGATAAAGAGGATTTTGGAGGTATCGATCTGGATGAATTCCTGGTTCGGATGCTTTCTGCCGCCGTTGGGCGGTACGTTTGCCACCGTACCCTCGATGATTTTCAGCAGCGCCTGCTGTACGCCCTCGCCGCTGACGTCGCGGGTGATGGAGGTATTCTCTGATTTTCTGCCAATCTTATCAATTTCATCGATGTAGATGATGCCGGTCTGGGCGCGCTCCACATCCCAGTCCGCCGCCTGGATCAGGCGCAACAGGATATTCTCGACGTCCTCGCCGACATAGCCCGCCTCGGTCAGGGTGGTCGCGTCGGCGATGGCGAACGGCACATTCATCGTCTTTGCCAGCGTCTGCGCAAGCAAAGTTTTGCCGACACCGGTGGGGCCCACCAGCAGGACGTTGCTCTTGGTGATCTCCACGCTGTCGTCGTTGTCCTTCAAAAAGATTCGTTTATAGTGGTTGTAGATCGCCACGCTCAAAGCGCGCTTTGCCCGGTCCTGCCCGATGACATATTCGTCCAGAACCTTCTTGATGTCCTGCGGCTTTGGCATCGGCACCGTCTCCGAAGCAGCCTCCCTGCGGGGCTTTGATTCGGAAGCGTGCGACGCTTCGCCGTTAAGCACCTCCTGGCACAGCTCGATGCACTCGTTGCAGATGCACACGCCCGGACCGGCGATCATGCGCTCTACCTCGTCCTGATATTTGCCACAGAACGAGCATCTTAACATTTTATCATCATTTCTTGGCATTGCCGCAACACCTGACCCTTACCGTTTCTCAATAATTTTATCTATCAGGCCATACTCCAGCGCCTGCTGCGCGGTCATAAAGTTGTCGCGTTCGGTGTCGCGCTCGATGACCTCCAGCGGCTGGCCGGTCGCCTCAGCAAGCATCTGGTTGAGCTTTTTCTTGACGTCCAGAATCCACTCGGTGTGGATGCGCATGTCGGTCGCCTGACCCTGCGCGCCGCCGGACGGCTGATGAATCATGATGGTGGAGTTTGGCAGCGCAAGGCGTTTGCCCTTGGTTCCCGCCGACAGCAAAAACGCGCCCATCGAAGCGGCCATGCCCATGCAGATGGTGGAGACGTCGCACTTGATATACTGGATGGTGTCATAAATCGCCAGACCTGCGGTCACCGAACCGCCAGGGCTGTTGATGTAAAGGCTGATGTCCTTCTCGCTGTCCTGGCCTTCCAGATACAGCAGCTGCGCGACAACCAGGCTGGCTGTCGTGTCGTTGACCTCATCGCACAGCATGATGATGCGGTCGTTGAGCAGGCGGGAAAAGATATCGTAGGAGCGCTCCCCGCGGTTGGTCTGCTCCACTACATATGGTACTAATGCCATTGACAAAACCTCCCTTTTTTCAGTCAGACACAGAATATGCCCGCCGTCCCCTCAATCATGCTGCGGGAGCGGACAAAAACGGACCCGCGCCAAAGTTTGTGCGCGGCCTGTCAACATGAGCCTTGCCGGGATGCGCGGATTTTAAACCAGGCACGGCGGCAAAAGTTTTTGTTTTCTGTCTATCAAAAAGACGGCCGGCTGATCCAGCCGGCCGTAAACGGCTTATTATAAATCGTCTTTTATTATACAAGATACTATTCGATAGTGATTGTACTTTTTATGAACGATTTTTTAAAATACACCTTTGCGGGAGAAAAAGGATTATTCCTCGTCAGCAGAAGCCTCTTCCGCGTTTTCAGCAGGCGCTTCCTCCGCTTTCTTCTTGGACTTGGAAGCGGTCTTCTTTACCTTTTTCTCGGTAACTTCCGCGGAATCCTTTACCAGGTCGATGGCCTTGTTGACGGTGACGTCCTTGATGACTTCCTTCTCCGGCAGCACGCCCTTGACTCTGGAAACGTCGATGCCGTAGTTCTTGGCGATCTTCTCGTACTCGGCGTCGATCTCCTCTGGGGTCGCGGTCAGGTTTTCTACCTCAGCGATCTTCTCGAGGGCCAGACGGATCTTGACCTGTCTCTCAGCAGACTCCTGGAAGGTCTCGCGGAAGGACTTCATGTCGGAACCGGTGTAGTGCAGGTAGAGGTCCAGGCTCATACCCTGAGACTGCAGGCGGTAGCTGAAATCGTTGACCATCTCGTTGATCTTGTTGTCGTACATGCACTGCGGAATGTCGCCTTCCATGTTCTCGATAACGGTGGTGATCAGGCTGTTTTCCATGTCAACCTGCGCCTTCTTGTCCGCTTCCTGCTGCAGTTTTTCCTTGACGTCCTTCTTCAGGTCCGCCAGGGTATCAAACTCGCTGACATCCTTTGCAAACTCGTCGTCCAGAGCCGGCAGCTCCTTCTCCTGAACTGCGTTTACCTTTACCTTGAAGACAACTGGCTGACCCTTGAGGTCCTCTGCATGGTAATCTTCCGGGAAGGTGATGTTCAGCTCGAACTCGTCGCCAGCCTTGTGGCCGACAACCTGCTCCTCAAAGCCCGGGATGAACTGACCGGAGCCGAGGTTGAGCGGGAAGTTTTCGCCCTTGCCGCCCTCGAACGCAACGCCGTCCTTGAAGCCTTCAAAGTCGATCAGAGCGGTGTCGCCGTTCTTGGCAGCTCTTTCAACGTTGGTCAAACGGGAGTTTCTCTCTCTCATTCTTTCCAGCTCGGCGTTGACGTCGGCAGCCATGATGGTCTCGACGGTCTTTTCGGCCTTGATGCCCTTGTAGTTTTTCACGGTTACGTCCGGTTTGACGGTGACGGTCGCCTTGAAGCTGAAGCCGTTGCCCTGCTCGACCTTCAGGTCGGAGACGTTCGCGCGGTCAACCGGCTCGATGCCCGCTTCTTCTACAGCGGCCTCGTAAGCTGCCGGGTAAACCATGTTGATGGCATCGTCATAGAAGAACTCCTTGCCATACATCTTCTCAATCATCGCCTTTGGCGCTTTGCCCTTGCGGAAGCCCGGCAGAGCGATGGTCTTTACCTTCTTTTTATACGCCTTCATCAAAGCGTCCTGGAACTGCTCCTCGCTTACCTGTACCAGCAGTTCCACCGTGTTGTTCTCAAGTTTGTTTACAGAAGTCAAACTCATGTTGTTTCCATTCCTTTCTTTATTCTGTGCCGAATCGGATGACAGGGCTGCCGAGCGCCGGATCCTGTAATCATCCGGCGATGTTCCCAAAAACCCTGTGGACATCTTCTCCGGAACAGACCCCACCCTCATCATGAAATCGGTAGCGGCACATATTTATTCTTGTCAAAGAATTCTCTTTGCAGAATGATCCAAACAATTATAGCACATTCTTTTTGGAAATTCCACCTGTTGCAGGCAATAATTTACGGTTTAGCCAATCTTTTTTGGCATAAATGCGAGATAATCGGCCGAAACCATCGTGAGCTGCACCCCCTGCCACTCGCCCTGGAAGGCAAAACGGCATCCGTTGGAGTGGATGTGTCCGTAATAACAGCGGCGCACGCCGTACTCCTGCATCACCTCAAAAAACTCGGGGATGCTGTCCTGCATAAAGATGGGCGGGTAGTGCAAAAACAAAATCTTCTCCTGGTCGCCAAACCGCGCCGCGTCCTGCAGAGAGGCACGGATGCGGCCTGCCTCGCGGGCAATCAGCTTTTTGTCGTGCTCCTGCCCCTGCTCAAACATCCACCCGCGGGAACCGCACAGGCTGATCCCCTCGGCGCTGATGGCGTTGTTGTGCAGGATGGTCAGCGTGTCAAAGCCGCACTCCTCCAAAAAGCGGTCCATCTTGGATTTTGTGGTCCACCAATAATCGTGGTTGCCCTTCATCAAAATTTTTTTGCCGGGCAGGGCGTGCAGGAAAGCAAAGTCCGCCTTTGCCTGCTCCAGGCTCATCCCCCAGGAGACATCCCCGGGGATCACCACCGTGTCCTGCTCGCCGACCACCGAGCGCCAGTTCTGTTCCAGGCGCTGCATGTAATTTTTCCACCCGCCAAAGATGTCCATCGGCTTGTCCACCGACAGCGACAGGTGGGTATCTCCTATGACAAATAAAGCCATCGGTTTTATTTCCTTTCTAAGGGAGAAAAAGCTCCGGGAGGAATCGGTCCGGCCCCTCGCTGTAAATCGAAAACAGCTGGTCGCGGTGCTGCGCCAGATAGAGCTTGCCGGTGATGCAGGCAAACTTTTCCCAGTAAGGCCCTGCGTTCGCTCTGATCAAGCACTCCTGCTGCTTCTCCGGGTCGGTGCAGGCAAGGGCTTCCCGCAGCTTTTGCAGCGACGGCTCCCAATGCTGATCGACCCACCCGCCAAAGTCAAAGGAGGCAATCGCTTCCCCGCAGGCCAGCAGATGCGCAAAGCCCTCGTCAAAGCACAGGTGCTGCAGCTGCCGGCGGTAGGGTACGTCCTCCGCTAAAACCGGCCACCGCTTGTGCATCAGGATGTGTGCAGTCTCGTGGGTGGTCAGGCGGGATACCAGCCCCAGCGCCCGCTCCCCGTAGCCGAGAAAGCGCGCCATGTCAAAGACGATGACCTCGTGCCTGATTCCGTCCTCCTCCCGCTGCATCACCATCGCGTCGTAAGGATTCGGGCAGCCCACTGTCAGGCAGACCTGCACCTCCTGCAGCTCCTTTTGAAAGTTTGGGAAAAGCTGGCGGTAAACCTCCGCATTTTCCGGCACAAACACATTTATCCGCTCCGACACCTGCTGTGTAAGTTCGCGGATTTCCCTCTCTCTGCCAGTGGCGTCCGAGAGGTCAAAGCAGCGCCTGCCCTCCTCAATTTCGGAAAAGACCCAGCTGTCTGCAATCTCCTGTCCCGCCAAAAAGCGGTCGACAATCTCTCTGTCCAGCTTCATCTATGCTTTTCCTCCCACACAGCTATACGTCCGCTTCTGCTGGGCCACAATGCGGTACTTGGTCTTGGGGGTGCGCACCGGCATAGGACGATCCTGCGGCGCGCGCGCAATGAAGAACAGCTGGTCGGCGATGAGCTCCAGATTGCTGGTCAGCTGTTCCAGGTCGATGCCCGACTCTTCCAGATAGTTTTTGCTGTACATCATCTGCCGTTCACCTCAAAGAAGTGCAGCGCATTCTCGAACATGATCTTGTCCGAGATGCGGCGGCTGATGCCGTGCTCGACCATATAATCTCCAAAGGAAGCGAACAGCGCAGGGTTGTCCATCTGGCTGGTGATGCCGCCGTCAAAGTCGCTGCCGCAGGCGATGACGTCCTCGCCGCCCAGCTCCAGCATGCGGTAAACGTGGCGGAACAGCTCGGCCTTGGAGTCCTTCATCGGCTCGTCCGAGACAAAGCCGTGCAGCAGGTTCAGGCCGCACAGGCCCTTGTGCTCGACGATGTACTTGAACATCTCCTCGGTCACATTTCTCTTGTGCGAGCAGACCGAGCGCAGGTTGGAATGGGTGGCGATGATCGGTTTGGTCGCAAAGCCCATCAGCTCCTCCATGCCCTTGTCGTTGAGGTGGGAGACATCGACGATGATGTTCTGGCGCTCCATCTCCTTGACTGCCTCGCGGCCAAAGGCGGTGAAGCCCATCTCCGGGTTGACGCTGCCGGAGGCCAGTTCGTTGGCGCCGTTCCAGGTCAGGGTCATCATCTTGACGCCGTCCTTTTTGAGCTTCTCGATGTTCTCCAGCTTGCCGTCCAGCACAGCGCCGCCCTCCACCGAGAGCAGAGCTGCACACTTTTTGCTGCCGGTGATGCGGCGGATGTCGTCGGCGGTGTTTGCCATCTCGACGATGTCGGCGTGCTTTTGGAGCATCTTGTGGAAATAGGCCAGCACCTGCTCATAGTAGGAAACCGCGTCCGCTCCCCGCTTGCTGTCGGGGATAAAGATGGCGAAGGTCTGGCACCATTTTTCCATCTGCGGCAGATATTTTAAACTGAGCTGAGTTTTGTCGGTGAGCATGTCCTCCCCCAGCTCCTCCATCCGTTCAATGGTATCGCAGTGCAAATCAAACAATTTCATCTCTACTCATTCCTTTCCATATTCATTCAACGGCAGGCTCACAGGGTAAACGCGTTGGGGTAATAGTCGATTCCCTGCACCCTGCCCTTTTGCATCGTCACACAGGCCACGTCAAAGCGCGGCTGATAGCAGGCATAGCTGCTGTGGTCGAGCAAAAACTGCTGTGCACAGCGCAGCAGCCGCTGCTGCTTCTGCGGCGTCACCGCCAAAACTCCCGGCATCATTGCGCCGGGGCTTCGGGTCTTGACCTCGATGAAGATCAGGTACCTGCCGTCGCAGGCGATGATGTCGATCTCGTCGTGCAGTCCTCTGCCCGCCCGGTAATTAGATTGTATCACAAAGCAGCCGTTTTGTCGAAGATATTCCGCCACCGCCTGTTCGCCCTGCCTGCCGGAGCTGCCCGCCCCGGCCTGTGAGGGCATCAGTCCTGCAGGAGCTTTTTGAGAAAGCTCCTGCGGTGCACCTGGCTGATTCCATACTGTTCGATGCAGGCGTAGTGCTGCTTGGTCGGGTAGCCTTTATGCTTGGCAAAGCCGTACTGCGGATACTGGCGGTCCAGCTCGACCATCTGACGGTCTCGGGTCACCTTGGCCAAGATCGAGGCCGCCGCGATGCAGGCGCTGGTTCCGTCGCCCTTGACCACCGTGCGGGTCTGCAGCCCGAGGTGCGGGTCGCGGTTGCCGTCCACCAGCACAAGGTCCGGCGTCAGATGGAACTGCTGCTCCATCTGCTCCACCGCCCGGCGCATCGCCAAAAAGGTGGCCTGCAGGATGTTAAGCTGGTCGATCTCCTCCCAGCTTGCCTGCCCGATGCCAAACCCTAAGGCGGTCGCCTTAACCGGCTCGAACAGCGCCTCCCGCTTTTTCTCCGAGAGCTTCTTGGAATCGTTTAAAACAGCCAGCTGCGGGCAGCGCTGCAAAGCATCTTCCGGCAGGATAACCGCTGCAGCCACCACCGGCCCTGCCAGCGGCCCACGCCCGGCCTCATCCACGCCGCACAAGGACAAATACCCTTCCCTGCGCAGCTGTTCATCATAACGGAAAAGGGAGGTCTCTTCGATCATCTGGCATCCTCTTCTCCGGATTGTTCGGTTGTCTGCCGCTCCTTCTCCTGGGCGGCGTGCGGGCGCTCGAGCGAGATGCGCCCGATCTTGCCGGAGCGGAACTCGTCCAGCACGGTGACGGCGGCGCGCTCGGTGTTGACCACCCCGCCGGGCAGCATCATACCGCGCTTTTTGCCCACCAGCTCGAGCAGGTCAAACGGCTCCAGGCCCTCATATTCCTGCTCGGTGACCTTAAACCGCTGCTGCAAAAGCTGCGGATAGCGCTGGCGCAGCAGGTCCAAAAAGCGCATCGCCACCCACTCCAGGTCATAGACGTCGTCCTTGATGGCGCCGGTGTAGGCCAGACGCTCGCCGACCTGGCGGTCGTCGAATTTCGGCCAGAGCACACCCGGCATATCGAGCAGTTCGATGCCGCTTTCCAGCCGCACCCACTGTTTGCCGCGGGTGACGCCCGGGCGGTCCTCCACCTTGACCCGCTTGCCGCCGGCCAGGCGGTTGATCAGCGAGGACTTGCCGACGTTGGGCACTCCAACGATCATCATGCGGATCGGGCGGCTCTCCATGCCGCGCGCCTTGCGCTTCTCCAGCAGGTCGTGCAGCTCCTGCCGCACCGCAGGCACCAGCTCCTTTAATCCCTTGCCGGAGCGGCAGTCCAGCGCCAGGGTGCGCACCCCGTGGCTTTTATAATACTCCTGCCATTCCTTGGTCACCGCCGGGTCGGCGATGTCCGCCTTGTTAAAGACAACCAGCCGCGGCTTGTCGCCGACAATCTTCTCGATTTCCGGGTTGCGGCTGCTTTTGGGGATGCGGGCGTCGCGCAGCTCCACCACGATGTCCACCAGTTTCAGGCTCTCCTTCATGACCCGTCGGGTCTTGGCCATATGGCCGGGGAACCACTGGATGTTGGGCGTTTGGGTCAGGTATTCCTGTTCGAGCTGCTCCTGTTCGTTGATATTCTCCATCCTCATCTTTCCTCCTTCCCGTGTTGGGGGCAGGGTGCGGCTAATCCGCCGTCACAATGTTGAGCCGTCCGGTGTCGCTGACCGTTCCAAAGCGGTCAAACGGGAAAAAGCGGAACAGCACCCGGCCGACGATATATTCTTCCTTGACGGTGCCCACGCTCAAAGAGCGGCTGTCGCGGGAAGCGTTGCGGTTGTCGCCCATGACAAAGACTTCGCCCTCCGGCACGGTCAGCGGGAACTCGGTGCCCTCGTCCAGGTGGGTACGCTCGAGGATGTACGGTTCATCCAGCACCTCGCCGTCCACAGTGACCTCTCCGGTTTCAAAATCGATGTCGATGGTCTGTCCGCCCACCGCGATGATGCGCTTGATGAGGTTTCTCCCCTCCTCGCGGTCCGCCTCGCCGCACAGCACCACAATGTCTCCCGGCGCAGGCTCATAAAAGAGGTTGGAGATCACCAGCCTCTCGCCGTTGCACAGCGTGGGCAGCATCGACTCGCCGTCCACCGTGGCCGGGCGCGCGATAAAGGTGAAGATCAGGAGCATCACCGCAAAGACGACGGTGAGCGACTCGGCGTACTCGAGCACCTCCTTGACCTTTTTCTTTTTTGTATTTTCTTCCGTCATCCCCGCTTGGGGGATGGGAGCGATGTTTTCTCTGTCCATCCGGTATCCTCCGTTTATTTTTCGGGCGGCAAATTCCGCCTTTGGGAGAAAAAACAAAAAGGGACAGAACCTGTCCCTTTTTGCGCGAACTTAGCGAATCTGCTCTTTAACTTTTGCCGCTTTGCCGACGCGATCGCGCAGGTAGTACAGCTTGCTTCTGCGGACTCTACCTTTTCTGGTAACGGTAACTTCCGCAACGTTCGGGGAGTGCATCGGGAAAACCCTCTCTACGCCGCAGCCGTGAGAGATACGGCGAACGGTGAAGGTGGAATTGATGCCGCCTTTTTTGATGCCGATAACGGTACCTTCAAAAGCCTGCAGTCTTTCCTTGTCGCCCTCTTTGATCTTTACCTGTACGCGAACGGTATCGCCGACCTCGAAGGATGGCAGCTCGTTCTTCATGCAGGACTCAGTGATTTTCTGTAATGCGTCCACTTCAATTTCCTCCTTAATTTTCAGATATTCTTGCCATTTTTTGCAGAGGAATATCCACTTTGAATGTCGCAATCTCATCGTATTGCAGATTGTGCATCAACACTCATCCAGCCAGTCCCCCTCGATCAGGGCTGACGGACGGAATCTGTTGCATACCGTAGTATTATACCATGCCGCACCCGCAATTGCAAGCCATTTTTTTCACTCCATTGCCCAAAGCGGCATTTTCCCCGGTTTGCACAATCCTTTTTGTCCAGGTTATTGCGCTTTTGTCAGCCTTAGCAGAAGGGCTGCAGTTCCTTATTGTAAACCATCACCCGCTTGAGCGAAATCACGCGCAGCGGGAAGGGGGCGTTGTCCAAAAGCAGGGTGGGGTTGATGTTGAGCTCAATGCCGGTGGCAAAGCGCATGGTCGCATACACGCCGCCGTCGCGCACCTCCAGCTTCTGCACCGAGAAGTGCGGGCGGATATCGATCTCCTTTTCGCCTTTCTTGGTCTTTTTGACGACCATGATCGCGGGCTGGTTGAGGTACTCCTCCAGCTTCTCGGCGAAGTTCTCCCCGCCGGCAAGCTGCATCTCATAGTCGGCCCAGGCAATTTCCTTCTGGTCCATCTGCGGGGCAGCAGCGCGGAACACCTGGATGTCCGGCGGCAGGCAGGGGTTGAGCCGGCCGACGACCTCCTGCGGGTCGACCGCCTGCACCATCTTGAGGTCAACGCACTCATAGCTGCTCTCGCACCCGAGCGAAAGCGGCAGCGGGAAGGTCAGGTACATGTGCGGGTTAAAGCCGCCGGTATACCACACCGGCAGATCGGCGCGGCGCATCGCGCGGCTCATGCAGCGATTCATGTCCAGATGGGAGATATATTTGGCGCGGTCCAGCTTTGTGAAGAACAGACGCATCTTCTGCGGCTGCTCGAGCAGTTCTGCCTGCGGCCGCTGCTCCTGCTTTTCGATGGGGGCAAGGGGCCGGTCGGAGGTGATGGTGTCGACATTGGCCGGACATCTTCCGCCGCCGGCCAGGCAGTTGGCGCCGCAGGCCGAGCAGCGCTCGCGGCACTGTGGGGTGGTTGCGCTCTGGCGGGCAATCTTATTTTCCCGGATCAAAAACTCCTTGCTGACGCAAAAGTCCAGATGATCCCACGGCATCACTTCGTCGTAGTCGCGGTGGCGGTTGGCGTAGAAGGCCGGGTCCAGTCCGCACTCAGCCATCGCATCGTACCAGCGCTGCGGGTCGAAGTACTCGTACCAGCCGTCCAGCTTGCTGCCCTTCTTCCAGGCCGAGAGGATAACCGGACCCATTCTGCGGTCGCCCTTAGCTAAAATCGCCTCGATGAAGCTGACGTCGGCATCGTGGTAGCTGACGCTGATCTTTTTGGACTTGACGCTGGCCAGCAGGTGTTTCTGCTTTTCGCGCAGCAGTTCCATCGTGTCCTGCCCCTCAAACTGGAAGGGGGTAAACGGCTTTGGCACAAAGCAGGCGCAGGAGATGGAGACGCTGACCGACCGGCCCTTCGGGCGGGTGGGCAGGCTGTAGTAGAGGTCGACCACCTTCTGTGCAAGGTTGGCGATGCCCTCGATGTCCTCCATCGTCTCGGTCGGCAGGCCCATCATAAAGTAGAGCTTGACCGAGGTGTAGCCGCCCTCAAAGGCGGTCTTGCAGGTGGAGAGCACCTCCTCCTCGGTGACGTTTTTGTTGATGACCTCCCGCAGGCGCTGGGTGCCGGCCTCGGCAGCGAAGGTAAGGCCGCTCTTTTTGATGCGGGAGACCTTCTCCATCAATTCCTTCGAGAAGTTGTCCACCCGAAGGCTTGGCAGCGACAGGCTCACCCGCTGCTGCGGGGTCCAGGCCAGCAGGTCGTCCAGCAGCGGCTCGATCTCCAGATAGTCGCTGGTGGACAGCGAGGTCAGCGACAGCTCCTCATAGCCGCTGGTGTCGCACAGGCAGTGGGCGTCATGGTTTAAGGTATCGTAGTGCTTTTCGCGCAGCGGGCGGTAGATAAATCCCGCCTGGCAGAAGCGGCAGCCGCGCAGGCAGCCGCGCTGCAATTCGAGCATCGAGCGGTCGTGGACGATGTTGATAAACGGCACCACAAACTTCTCCGGGAAGAACACCTTGTCCAGGTCCGCGATGATTCTTTTCGTGACCTTGGCGGGCGCTTCGGGGCAGTTGGGGGTGACAGCATGAATGGTGCCGTCGGCATTGTAGCTGACGTCGTACAGGCTCGGCACATAGACGCCGCCGATCTTCGCGGCTTCCTTTAAGTAGCGCTGCTTGTCCCAGCCCTCCTTTTTGGCCTGCATGTACAGGTCGGTGATCTCGAGGTTGACCTCCTCGCCCTCACCGAGGATAAACAAATCGACAAAGTCGGCCAGCGGCTCCGGGTTGCAGGCGCAGGGGCCGCCCGCGGCCACAATCGGCCACAGGCCGGTGCGCTCCTTTGCCAGCACCGGCACCTCGGCCAGGTCCAGCATGTTGAGCACGCCGGTGTAGCTCATCTCGTACTGCAAGGTGAACAGGATAAAATCAAAGTCCTTGATGGGGTCGAGGCTCTCGAGCGCGTAGAGTGGCTCGCCCTCTTTGCGCAGCAGCGCCTCCATGTCGGCGTCGGGCGCAAAGACCCGCTCGCACCACCAGTTTTCCCGCTGGTTATAGAGCGAGTACAGAATCTTCATGCCCAGGTGGGACATGCCCACCTCATATTTATCCGGAAAGCAGAAGGCCAGGCGGCAGTCCACCCTGGTCTTGTCCTTCATCACGCTGTTGAGTTCCCCGCCGATGTACTGTGCGGGCTTCTGCACCTGAAGCAAAATCTGCTCAAGCTTTTCTCTCTTCATCTATCTTCCTCCAAAATCGAAATCGGCATCCTTCTTGTTTTTCTAGTTTACATGATTTTGGGAGAAAAATCAACGCCCACCGCCCGCGCAGCCTTCCCAAGAAATGTTGCCAAATGGGTCAAAATTTTGTAAAATACAATTAGCCAGCCTCCTGTTGGCAGAAAGGAAGTTATTTGATGATCGTTTTACACACTCCCCGCCTGTTTCTTCGAAACTTCATCCCCGAGGACCTGGAGGTCCTGTACGACTACCGCAACAACGAGGGCTGTGCCCGCTACCAGCACTGGGAAAACACCTCAAAAGAATATCTGCGGGAGTGGATAGAGCGCTATGCGCAGTCGGCCTTCCTCTCCAAAGAGCCGGAACAGCACTACGCCATCTGCAGGGCCACCGGCGCCGCAGACGGTCAGCTGATCGGCGACCTCTCTTATTTTTACAACGGGGACGACCCTTGCATCACATTGGGGTACACCATCTCCTACCGGCACTGGCGGCAGGGGTATGCCTTTGAGATGCTGAGTACCCTGCTGCCCGCCATCCAAAAGGCCTATCCTCAAACCGACATCGTCGCACTGGTAGAGAAGGAGAATGTCCCCAGCATCGCCCTGCTGCAAAAATGCGGCTTTGTGGAGGAGGGGTTTTCCGAGAAAATCAATTCCTGCATCTTTGTAAAACCGCCCGTCGGCCCATCCGCTCCGAATAGAAAGGAGACCCGTCCATGAAAAAATACCTTTCCAAAATCATCCTGATTTTTGCGCTGCTCTTTTTTGTCCTCGCCATTGTCCTGTTTGTGCAGGCAGTGCTGGGCAGCATTCTGTTCGATTTTAACTACACCGAGACGCTTGTCATGCTGGGCGCTGTCTTTGCGGGGCTTGTGCTGCTTGCGCTCTGGCGGATCATCGACCTGCTGGAGGCGGACAAAAAGTAGAACGATTTTTGTAAAAAATATCCGCCGGCTCGTTTTTTTAGTTGCAAACAAGTCGGAAATGGGGTATAATGGAGCAAAAGGCGGTGAATAAAAACCATGATTGACAGAGAACTGATGGACGCGATCAGCCAGCTTTTGGATGTGAAACTGACCAACGAGCTTGGGCCGATCAAGTACGAAATCAAGTCGATTAAAGAAGAGGTGCGGGGCATCCGCGACGAGGTGCGCGAGATCAAAGCCGAGGTAAAAGCCGGACGGGAGGACATCAAGAACCTTTCCCAGACGGTGGACTCGCTGGAAAAACGGCTGAAAAAGGTGGAAAACGTTCAGGAGAACGACATCAAGCAGGATATGCGCCAGCTGTTTGAGGGCCAGCGCACCACACTGGAAAAATTCCAGAGCGTCAATGAAATCAATGACCGCGTCAAGGACATCCAGGGCGCAACCGATGTGCTCAAGGTTTTGACAGTGAAGAAAGTATAATGACAGAACAAAAAGCGGAGAAAGGGTTCATCTTCTTTCCCCGCTTTTTTATTTTCTCTTTTTTGCCGGGCACAGCGCCAGAGCCAGCGCCGCCAGCAGCACAAGCAAGCTGAAGTTCCGGTCCCAAACGGCCAGCAGAACCCCGCCCGCCAGAATCAGCAGCAGGGTGCAGATGCTCACCGCCAAGCAGATTTTCCCCGCCCGCTCCAGCGTAAACAGCCGCTGACACAGTGCGGACAGCGCCTGCCCGCCGTCCAGCATCGGCAGCGGGCACAGCTCAAACAGGCCCAGCGCGCAGTTGATTGCGGAGAACCCCATGCTCCCCCAGTGGTAGCACACCGCCGCCAGCAGCAGGTTGACCGCCGGCCCGGCAAAGTCGATGCATAATTCGCTCATCAGCGACCTTGCCTCCTGGCGTTCGATGCCGATCTCCAGCGTCTGCAGCCGCACCCGCACGAGCTTCACCCGGAATAGGGCCATCACAATCAGGTGCCCCAGCTCGTGCAGCAGCGCCGCGGAGACGCACAGCACCCCGATCCCCGTCTGGTCCATCAGCAGAAAAATGCTCAGCGACAAAAAGAACCCGAACCCCGTCTCGACCGGCACCTGCCAGCTCCTGCTTCGCTCGGTTTTACTGGGATGACTCATATTCGGTTACCTCCAGCGCCTGAAGAGGGTCGGCCTTAAGGCCCTTGACCTCCACCTCAAAGTGCAGATGCGGCCCGGTGGAGATGCCGGTGCTGCCCACCAGGGCAATCCGGTCGCCGCGCGCAAGCTGCTCCCCTTCCTTGGCCAGAATCTCACTGCAGTGGTTGTAGGTGGTGCGCAGGTTGTCCGAGTGGCGCAGCACCACAAAGTTGCCGTAGCTTTCCGAGTAGCCGGTCTGCTCCACCACCCCCGGCAGCGCCGCCAGGATGGGGGTCCCCTGCGCCGCCGCGATGTCCACCCCCGTGTGGAAGTCATCTTGGCCGCTGACCGGATGGCTGCGCCAACCAAACCGTGAGGTGACCAGCCCGCTGACCGGCGACCACATCGACGCCGTCAAAAAGTAGGGCGCAAGGGTCGTTCCCTCCGCCGCAGGCAGTCCATACGCGGACAAGCTGTACGCTGGCAGCGGGCCGCCTGCTCCGCTCTCACCGATCGTCTCTGGCGGCAGCTCCTCCGGAGGAACCAGCTGGCTGGAGATCAGCTTCTGCAGCCGCTCAAGCAGCTCGGCCGCGCCCCCCTGCCAGAAATCCTTGATCTTTTGCAGCCAGTCCTGACCACGCAGGCTCTCCCAGTCGATCAACCGCTCCGACTGCTGCCCACACAGCAGCTGCGCCGTCTTATACACAGCGAAGTCTCTTTCCCCCTGCTCTCCGCGGCAGGCAGCAAAAAACACCGCCGCCGCAAGGATGCACAGCGCCATCTGAAAACAGACCATCGCCAAAAAGCGGTCATCCTGCTTTTCGCTCCGTTTATGCTTTGCCGGCCGCTGGTAGCCGGTTCGTTTTGCCGTCCTCATTGTTTTCCCTCCGTTTTGAAAAAAGCAAATGTTTTTACTAAAACCTATGCGCGACATCCTCCCTCTATGCCTGGAAGGGCAAAAAAGCGGGCAAATTTTTAAGCAATTTAGACAGGTTTTTTCAATATTTTGTGAAATTTATCTGCAATGATTTACAGAACTTTTCGGGTGTGTTATGATAGGTCCGTACTCTTTTTTTGATAAAAGCATCTACTTTTTTATTTAAAGGAGGAATCCATGCTATCATGAAAGCGATTATCAACGGTAAAGTCTTTACCGTCACCGGGCAGACCTATGACAAAGCCACCGTCCTGATCGAAAACGGCAAGATCAAAGCGGTAGGGCCGGACGTGCAGGTCCCCTCCGACGCCGAAATCATCGACGCTGCCGGCTGCTGGGTCACCCCGGGACTGATCGACTGCCATACCCATATCTGCAACTTCAGTGAGCCGAACTCGATGCCCGGCCTTTCGGACGGCAACGAGATGACCGGCCCCATCCAGCCGCACATCCGCGCGCTGGACGCCGTCTACCCGGACGACTACGCCATCGACAAGGTGCGGGAGGCCGGCTTTACCACCGTCTACTCCACCCCCGGCTCGGGCAACGTCATCGGCGGCACCGGCGTCTCCATCAAGCTGCGCGGCCACACCGCCCGCGAGATGGCCATTCCCGGCAGCGAACAGATGAAGTTTGCCTTCGGCGAAAACCCCAAGCGCAACTACGGTGCCCGCAAGCAGACCCCTGCCACCCGCATGGGCCTGGCCGGCATCCTGCGTGAAACGCTCTTTAACGCCAAAAATTATTCCGATAAGCTCAAGGCCGCCGAGACCGACCCGTCCAAGGCGCCGGAACCAAACTTCCAGCTCAACGCGCTGGTCCCTGTTGTCCGCGGCCAGATGCGCTGCCGGATGCACGCCCACCGCTCGGACGACATCCTCACCGCCATCAGCATCGCCGAGGAATTTGGCCTCGACTATGTCATCGAGCACTGCACCGAGGGCTACAAGATTGCCGACGTGCTCAACGAAAAGCAGGTCCGCTGCGTCATCGGCCCGCACCTGACCGCTCCCAGCAAGATGGAGATTCACGGCCGCTCGCTTGACACTCCCGGCATCCTGGCCAAGGAGCCGAACATGACCGTCGCCCTCACCGCCGACACCGGCTCCCAGACCGCGGTGCTGCCGATGACCATCGGCATGCTGATCCGCCACGGCCTCTCCTTTGAGGACGCGCTGCGCGGCGTCACCATCAACCCTGCAAAGATTCTGCAGCTGGAAGACCGCATCGGTTCGCTGGAGCCGGGCAAGGACGCGGACATCGCCATCTTTGACGGCAACCTGTTTGACAGTATGAGCCTGTGCCGCCTGGTTATGATCGACGGCGAAATCTACAAAAACACCCTGTAATGGAAGGAGCGTTGTAAAAGATGATTGCAATCACAAACGGCAAGGTCGTCACCGTTACAGATAAAACCTACGAAAAGGGTACCGTTTTAATCGAGGACGGCAAAATCAAAGCGGTGGGAGAAAAGATCGAAATTCCACACGACGCGCAGGTGATCGACGCCGCCGGCTGCTGGGTCATGCCAGGCCTGATCGACTGCCACACCCACATTTCCAACTTTAACGAGCCGCGCACCAACCCCTCCATCCCGCTGGACGGCAACGAGATGAGCAGCCCTGTCACCCCGCAGGTGCGCGCTGCCGACGCCATCAACCCGCACGACTACGCCATCAACAAGGTCCGCGAAGCGGGCTTTTCCACCGTCTGCGTGCTGCCCGGCTCGGCCAACGTGGTCGGCGGCACCGGCATTGTCATCAAGCTGCGCGATGTACACACCGCCGAGGAGATGATCCTGCCCGGCACCGAGCAGATGAAGTTTGCGATGGGCGAAAATCCAAAGCGCTGCTACGGCACCGACAAAAAGTACCCGATGACCCGCATGGGCCTGGCCGCCCTGATGCGCGAGACGCTCTATAAGGCCAAAAACTACTCCGACAAACTCAAGGCCGCCGAGGCCGACCCGTCCAAGGCGCCGGAACCCAACTTCCAGCTTGAGGCGCTGGTTCCGGTCGTCCGCGGCGAGATGCGCTGCCGCATCCACGCCCACCGCTCGGACGACATCATGACCGCTGTGAAGATCGCCGAGGAGTTCCATCTGGACTACACCATCGAGCACTGCACCGAGGGCTACATGATTGTGGATGCTCTCAAACGGCACCATGTCCGCGCCACCATCGGCCCCTACCTGTGGGGCCCTGAAAAGCAGGAGCTGTGGAACATGAGCATGGAAAATCCGGGCATCCTGGCACAAAACGGCATCGACATCGCGCTGACCGCCGACGACGGCTCCCGCACCGCCTATCTGCCTGCCACCATCGGCCTGCTGCTGCGCCGCGGCCTCTCTGAGAAGGCAGCCTTTGAGGGCGTGACCATCCAGCCGGCACGCACCCTGCAGCTGGAGGACCGCATCGGCTCGCTGGAGCCGGGCAAGGACGCCGACATCGCCATCTTCGACGGACACCCGTTCAGCAGCTTGTCTGCCTGCCGCATGACCATCATCGACGGCAAGATCGTTCACAATACGCTGTAAACCCCAAGAGCCCCGGCTAAGTTAGCTGGGGCTCTTGTTCGATTCGGTCAGGATATTTACGCCCCTCTCCCCACATGCTATAATGGGAATAGAATCACAAAAAGGAGGCGCTAAAAAATGAGAGAGGTCATCTTATACATCGCCATGAGCCTGGACGGATACATCGCCGACAAACAGGGCAAGGTGAACTGGCTGACCGGGCAGAACCCGGAGAGCCAGGAGCCGGACAGCTATTCGAGCTTCCTTCAGGAGATCGACACGGTCATCATGGGCTGGAACACCTACCACCAAATTGTGACCGAGCTTTCCCCCGGCCAGTGGGTCTATGAGGGACTCGACTGCTACGTTCTGACCCACCGGGAGCTTCCCTCTTCCGGACAGATTCACTTCACCTGCCAGCCTGTCACTGAACTGGTGGAAGAACGAAAACAAAGGCCCGGGAAAAACATCTGGATCTGCGGCGGGGCGGCGGTGGTACAGCCGCTGATCCGAGCAAACCTCATCGACCGCTATGACATCTCCATCATCCCGACCATCCTGGGCGGCGGGATTCCCCTTTTCCCGGATGGGATGGTGGAAAAACGCCTCCACCTCACCTACACCGAAAATGCCAACGGCATTGTCCGCCTCATCTATGCAGGCTAAGCTGGCAAACTAAGCCCACCGGCAATCTGCGAACACGCTTTCTGCTAAAAAGAGCCGAGCATTCTCGCACAGATTGTTTCTCTCCTATCGTATCCATTTTGCACTCGAACAGATTATCAAGCAAAGTAATGCACCCTTGACCATACGGGCACCCGAAAACCAATCGCAGCCCTCTGCTGCAGCCGGAGCCTCTGGTCCTTCAGGCTGTTGCTCTCCTTGCGCTGGTAAATCGTGCTGACATGGGCATAAATGTATTATGTAAATTTATTTGCAAAGCGGCCTATTCCGCTTCACTGACATTTTTTCCTGCCGGGAGCTGCTTCTGATCCAGCCCCAGCGCCTTCCAGGCGTTCTCGATGGCGATCTGGATGGTGTCGGCGTCGATCTTGATTCCGTGCGCCGCACACTGCTGCTCAATGTAATCCTTGGCCCAGGCAAACTTCTCGGCTCCTTTTCCCTGCGCGTTGAAGATGATCTCCGCCGCCTGGACACCGGCCACCGCATAGTTGCAGATGCTCTCCCACTGGCTGTTGGTGAGCTTCGACTTGATCAGCGGCACCACGACGCTGGTCAAGATCACCGACAGCAGACCGATCACGGCCACTACGATTTCTGTAATATCAATCATTCCTGATTCCTCCCTTTAGATAGTTGTCACAAACCCGGCAAAGCCCTTTTTCTTCAGGTCATCGCAGGTTCGCTGCGCTTCCTCGCTGCTCGCAAACTTCCCGACGCACACCTTAATGGTTGCCTCGTTCAGGAAAAAAACAAAGTACCCTTTGTCATCCAGCTTTGCATACAGCTTGGCCGCGTTGTCTGCGTCCGCAAAGGCCCCGCACTGGACCGTATAGGGCAGTTTCTTGGAGTTGGTTGGGATCTCCATTTCTCCCTTTGCCGCCGCGATCAGCGCGTCGTAGGGGAACGCCTCCCCCGGACAGTGCGGCCGGGTGACCGGATTGATCTCACAATGCCCGATCATGTGCTCGCGATCAATTGGGATGTCCACCTTATAGATCCGCTTGACCTCCGCCACGATGTACCGGGTCAGCTCCGCCGCTGCCGCCAGCTGCTTGTCGGTCAGTGCGCCCTTTGTCTCGCTCCAAACGCCCTCGCACTCGATGGAGACACAATAGAGATTCGGATTGACCCCGCTGTGCGCTTTGACGTATGGATGGGTCGGGTTGTTGACCACCCCCTGCGTCCAGGCTGCCCGCTCCAGCGGCACCAGCTGGGTGATCTCCCCGCCCTGGCCCAGCACAAAGTGGCTGGAAACCTGGCTGTCCCGGTTCATCTCCCAGGCGACGGTTCCGTTATAGGTTCCGTCCGCGATGTGCCAGACAATCAGGCAGGGCTTGTACCCGTTCCGGCTCGATTGGTTTGGGGTACTCTTTTGTGTCATGTTCATTTCTTTTCCCATTCCTTTCTTTTAGTCCAGCAAAGCATCAACGCCCTGCTTTGTCAAAAAGTCCTTCTGCTTATGTTTGACGCTGGTGGCATATTCCAGCGCTGCGTGCATATCCCCATTGCAGTGTGCGTCCGGGATGCGCTGAACCGCCCGCGCCGTCGCCTCGCCGAGCGCGATGGAGGCATTGGTGCTCTGCACCAGCAGCACAATCAGTTCCTTCTGGGATCTGTCCTGCTCATCACGCAAGCTGTCCCGCTTAGCAAGCCGCTTTTCCAGCCGCTTCATGATCAGCCCCATGATGGCGCTGGGTATCCCCATCGCCGCCACAAAACCCACCAGCAGCTGCCAGATGTCCAGTTCGATCAATGGCTTCACCCCCTTCCTTGTTCTAAACTCCCCATTTTCAGTTTTCATTTTTTCGAAATTGCTTATATTTTTTTCCTTTCAAATCCACTATAATAAAAATAAGGAGGAAATTGTATGAAGCTGAAAAAAATTGAAAAGTTTGCTATTATTCTAACAGGATTGCTTTTTCTCACTCTAACCCTCTATTTTCTCCTTTGTCCCGTTCGCACAGTAGGCGAAGTTTTGGCAAAAGATAATTTAGATTCTCCTGATGAAATCAGAATCAATCCAACTGCACCCAAAAGTTGGTCTGCATGTGACCCTTTTGCCGATTTGGAATTTGGTGAAGGAATATGGCTTTCAGAATCCGAGGAAATAAAGGAGTTCTGCAACCTGCTCTACTCTTTGAAAATCCGAAAAAAGATGGGAAAAAGCCATTGGTTTTCACAAAAACATTCCAATGAACCAGCATACGAATATGAAATTCTGTTTCATACTGACCAGGGCTATCTTCCAATTCGGCTATGTCCGGAGGAATTCAGTTTCGAATTACCTGGTAATGGACGGTTTTCTTCCTACAATTTTAACACCTACTACATGCTAAACAATTCAGAAAACGCACATTATTTCAATCAAATTTTTATTTTTTTATCGGAAAAAACTTCATAATGGTAAATTCCAGGGTGCGCTCAATATCCAGAATGTCCTGCCGGAATATCGGTAATTGTTGTGCTTCCCTGTTCAACCAATGGGCTGCCCTGTGGGTTGAAGTAAATCGTTACCGGGACCTGCGCAATATCAGTGTCAGAAAAGTTTGCTACCTGGAAACTATAAACCATCCCAAACTCCGCTGGCAAAATATTTCCTTTTACAGAGACACATTCGATGTCGATAATTCCGACATCAGTCTTATCAGTTGCAGCAAAGGCAACCATTGCCCTGTGTTCTTTTGTCTGCTCTTCGCTGATTTTACCGCACTCCACTACTTCAAAGCCTTCAGACTGTCTAATATCACCGCCAAGTGGCTTCTCATCAAAAACGGTTAAAACTGCTTCGCGTACCGCTGTACATTTTGGATCAAGTGTTAATTTCTGTTTCTACATTTCTTTCTCAATTGGTTTTATTCTTCCTGTCATTTCCTTAAATCAATTACATCCTCAACACATCCTTTCACCTATACCCCGTTTCCGGCCAAAAGTTGCACGCAAAGGTGCAACTTTTCTGCTGTTTTAAGAAAATTTTTATAAAATTTCTGTCGCTAACGTTTTAAGATAATCAATGACCGGCACCCACTTGGACGACAGAACCGCCGTGCTGGACACAAATCCGTCTCTCCAATCGTACTGCAACAATCCGTCCAGGGCATATAAATCTTCCCGTATTTTTCAGGATGTGCGCCACAGCGCTTTCCCTTTTGGCTGTAGAGGCGCGAAAAAGCAACGGGGGATTCTTGCCGCACTGGCTATAGCTGTGCACCGTGAGCGTTCAAATCCCGGGCTAATCTTCCACAGCGACAGGGACGTCCAATATGCCGCCACGTCCTTCCGTGACTGGCCATCCTGAGAATCTGCCAGAGCATGGCCCGCAAGGGAAATCCTTACAACAAACTTCTTCAGCTGCTTCAAATGGAAACTGGTTCATCTGCGGCGCTACGACTCCCGCCGCGCTGCTCAAGCGAATCTCTTCGCCTATACAACTAAAATAAAAAAGACCGCCTTCCGTGCGCCAACACGGAGGGCGGTCCCTGGTTGCCCCAGTGAAGGGGTCTCATAATACATATTCACCTGAACAATGCTGAAGCTCTACGAGACGACCTGCCTGCAGCTGATGTTTCGATACATGTGTCGTCAGCCTGTCGTCAAAAGAAATTTCTATCGTTGCTTAAAAAAATAAAATCCCCAACAATCCGCATGATAAAACGGTTTGTTGGGGATTCCTTTCAGCTGGGTTCACAGGATTCACTTCGTTACCCCTCGCCTCAAAATGCTTTTTAGGTCGGCTCATTCGAATCCCTGCAATTCAGCAAAAAGGCACCTGCCGGAAACGCGGGGAACAAGCCAAAATAAAAACTGAGCCTGAACGCGAAATTGCGTCCAGGCTCAGCCTGGTGGCTGGGCTGGCGGGATTCGAACCCACGGGATGCAGGAGTCAAAGTCCTGTGCCTTACCGCTTGGCGACAGCCCAAAATCCACTGCCACAACCGGCAGAAGATAAAGATATGGAAAAGAGGCCTTTCAATTTCTTTAAAAGGCCTCTTTTTGCTGGGGTGGGTGATGAGAGTCGAACTCATGATCTCCAGAGCCACAATCTGGCGCCCTAACCAACTAGGCCACACCCACCATATGGCGCGCCAAGAGGGACTCGAACCCCCGACCTACTGCTTAGAAGGCAGTTGCTCTATCCAGCTGAGCTATTGGCGCATTTTTATGGAGCGGGTGATGGGAATCGAACCCACGCGACCAGCTTGGAAGGCTGGGATTCTACCATTGAACTACACCCGCATCTTACACGAGGGGAACAAATCTAACCTGACGGCTTTCCCCCGGGAATGACAACATAAATTATTATACACACCCAGACATCTTTTGTCAAGCACTTTTCCAAATTTTTTTAAAGCTTCCGTCATCTTCCTCCAAAATCAGCTCCGCGCCCACCTCCGACGGCAGCACGACAGCGAGCAGATGCTCCCCCAGCCGCACACATCCCGCCGCACAAAGGCTGTCGCTGCACCGGACTTTTCCCTGCGCATCGACTGCAAATTCCAGCGGCCGGAAAGATTGGTCGCGCCTGGCAAGGCCCGCAAGCCCCAGGCCGGTCCATTTGGCATAGGCCTCCCGCAATGTCCACAACCGCGCAAAAGCGTCCTGTGCGCCCTCCTGCAGCTGCTGAGAAAGCCATCGCTGTTCATTCTCGGTAAACATTCTGCGCGCCACCCGCAGATTCTGCCGCCCAGCAGGCTCGAGATCGATGCCGATTCGCACCCGGCTGACCGCCGCTGCCGCTGTCGTCCCGGTGTGGCTGATCGAGACAAAGCAGTCCGTCCCCCTCCACACTGGCCGGCCACTCTCCTCCTTTGCCAGGCGCACCCCACTCTCAAAAAGCTGCTGATCGGCGCAGCCCAGCAGCAGCCCCAGAGCGCGCCAGGCAAGGCGGTGCCCCAGGGCGCTGACCTCCCTGGCCGTCCCCTGCGGCAGGGAGCGCATACAGACAATCACCTGCTCCGCCATGCCGCTACTCCTGCCCGGTCGGGTAGTCCTGCGCGTTCTCGGTCTCCAGCTGGATGGTGCTGACCAGCCGCTGAATCGCCTCGGAATTGCTGGCGCGGTCGCTGTAGATGTTGGCTGTAAGCAGGCCCTCCTGGGTCTTTTGGTAATGGATAAAGTAAAATCCCGCCGGGCTGCCCTCGGTGGCGCCCGCCGAATAGGAAAAACTGATCGAAAACAGGCCGTTCTCCTGCTCGTCCACCTGGGTCTGCATGTTGGAGACGGTCGGGTCGTCCTCATAGGATTCCTCCAGCGTCTTGATGCTGCTTTCCAGCTGGTCCATCGTCTGGCCGGTCGGATCGTAGTAGATGTAGGCCTGAAAGGCCGGCTCGTCCGGGATGGTCACCTGCATGGTGCCCATCAGCTCATCGTAGGCAATGTAAAACGGATCCTCGACGGTGATCTCAAATCCGCTGTCAAACAGGCGGTAGCAGCCCTGCCTGGCGCCCGCTTCGTCCTGCTGCCCGGCATCGGCAGAGGTTTCCTCCTCGTCGGCCGACTCGTCTGTTTCCTCCGTCTGCTCATCTGCAGTTTCCTCATCCGGCTGCTCCGGCTGCTGATCCGGTTCCTGCTGTTCGGACTGCGACGGGTCCTCCTGCGGCTGTTCTTCCTGCTGCTCCTGCTGTTCCGGGGCAGGGTCGTCGTTTTCCGCCGGCGTATCGGCCGCCGGACGGGAGCATCCAGCCAGCACAATCATCCCCGCCAGCAGCATCGCCAGCAGCCTTGTTCTCTGTTTCATTTGCGGCAACCACCTTTCCTGTTTCTGCTTCCATTTTCTGTGCTTATTGTAGCACACCCCTCCCCCATCTGTAAACCGCCACAAAAGAAAAAAGGCCCGCGCAGAGAGCTTTTCTTCCGCGCAGGCCGCCTTTTTTGTGTTCTACTTTTCGTCGTTTTCTATCTCTGCCAGCAGCGTCTCCATGTAGGTCTGGAAGTGATAGAAGATCACATCCGGGTCGCGCAGCTCGGGACGCCAGCGCTTGAGCCACTCCAGCGTCAAATAGCCGTCATAGCCCTTGTGGTGCAGCTCCCGCACCGCGTCATAGACCGGCAGGTCGCCCAGGCCCATCATGCGGTACTCGATCTCGCCGTTTTCGTCCACCACCGAGTCCTTGACCTGCACATAATAGATCTCGTCGCCGAGGTTTGCCACCGTCTGCTTTGGCTTTTCACCGCAGTGGCGGTAAGGGTGCTGGATGTCCCACAAAACGCCGCGGGTCTGCGGGTCCGCCTTGCGGACGAAGTATCCCAGCAGCGCCGTGTCGGAAAACAGGCCGCAGCTTTCCACCAGCACCCGCACATTTTTATTCCTGGCGTAATTGCACAGCGCGCAGTAGCGATCCTCCGCCGCCTCCAGGTCGGCCGGGACCGGCTTTGGGTCCAGCGTCAGCAATACGCGTACAAAGGGAATCCCATTTTCTGCGGCAAAATCGATCTGGTTTTTAGCCTGCTGCAGCTGACGTTCCCCTTCCTCGCTGCCCTTGGGGCTGCCGAGAGTGACCGATGAAGCGAGCATCGCGATCTCGATGCCGGCCTGCGCCAGCTGCTGGCGGGTTTTTGCCAAATGTTCCTTATCGAAGATGGTGATCTTCATCGGATCCAGCTCGTCCTCCACGCCGCGGATCTCGATGCCGTCAATCCCCATATCCTTTGCCGTCCCCAGGATCTCTGCCCAATCCCACTCCGGGCAGCCTATCGTCGAAAAACCTAACTTCATCGTTTTTGCTCTCCTCCTCAGCCTCGCACTTCGGTTGTGCTGTTTGCCTTTTATTGTAACACAGACCCGCCTTAATTTCAACGTTTTCCCCCACATCTGCGCAACACCTTCCTGCAAAGAGTTTTTTTCATCTCCTTGTCTCTTTTTGCGTTCCCTTTTTTCCTTTGCTGCGCCGGCGGTGAAATCTATTTCATAAACAAATCAATCGTTCTCAGCAGCTGTTCATCCTGCTGGTAGGAAAAATCGCAGGCGTCTATCCAGAGGGCTTCCCCAACAATTTTTTCGCCCCGAATCAGCTGCGCTGTGCTGATAAAATCCTCCCTGACATCCAGCGTTGTGCTCAGGTGAACGGGATGCCGGTTCTCGGCGCGCATGCGGTGCAGGTATCTTCCGTACAAAATTTCCGCCTCACCCCGCAGCACCAGTGTCAGGACGCAGTACTGCATCCTGTTTGCAAGCTCATGCAGCTGCTCCAACTCCGACCCGTGAAAATTGGCTTCCAGGATAAGGTCGCTTCCCGTCTGCGCAATCTGCCAAAACAGGTGGGCCATCAGCTGCACAGCCGCATTGGAGAGTTTCCTGTTTTCTTCCCGGTCGCGAAAGCCGATGTTATCGCCCAAAATTCCCTTGATGGTGTCCTTTTGAAACACCGCGACGCTGTACCTCTGGGCCAGCTGGTTGGAAAAGGTGGTTTTTCCCGCCGCGATGTCCCCTGTAATCAACAATAACCGCTTCATCCGGTTCCCTCCAAATGTCCTTTGATAAAAAGAGACGCCAGCTTTCGCCGGCGCGCATTTGTTCCAATCTATTCTTCGTCAGTCGTGTCATCGGTGGTGGTATCGCTGGTAGTGTCGGTTGTATCTTTCTTCCTGATAACCTTCCGATCGGAGTTTTTCTGGCTGAGGATCTGGACACCGTCCTCCTCGGTCTGTTCGTCCTCGGTCTGTGCCTGTTCCTGGGCGACGTACAGCAAAACCAGATCGTTCTCGTCCTTTTTCAGTTCGGTCCCCGCCGCCGGGTCGGTGCGGAACACCTCGCCCGGATTCACCTCATCGCTGGTTCCTTCCACCAGCTGATAGCGCTTGTTCATCTCGGTGAGCTGGGCGACCGCTTCCTCCGCTGTCTTGCCAATCAGGTTGGGCATCGGCTCCATCTCGGAGCCCTTGCTGACATACAGCGTGATGCTGGTGCGGCGGCTGATCTCCTCGCCCGGATCAAGTGACTGATCGACGATGAATCCCTCCGCGAACTCCTCGTCGTACACCTCCTCGGTCTGGAAGTCGTACCACTCCTCATAGTCGCTGTTGGAAAGCACCGTCTGCGCCCTTCGGCCCACAAAGCTATCCACTGCATGGGTCTGCGTTTCCTCTGCGGCATTGCCCTGCAGCTGGATGACGTTGTTGGAGTCGGCCTGCTGCTCCCCCTGGGAGGCGCTTTCTCCCAGCGTGCCCCATCTGTCGCCGGCCCAGCGAAGCAGCTGGGGCATTCCCACCGCCAGCACAAGTAAAGTCGCCGCCATGGTGATGACCAGGTACATGCCCCCCAGCTTTGCGCGGGAGGGCTGTTCCTTTGGCTCCAGCGCGGCCGCTCCCTGGCTTTGCAGCTTGTGGGCAAACTGGCCCTGCAGGCTGTCCAGATGCACCGTCTGCTCGGTGACGTCGCTCTCCACCTGAAAGACCATCGTGTTGGAATCCGCGCTGTCCAGCATCCTGGCGGTCAGCGCGCCGACGCTGTCGCACCTCTCGGCGGAGGGCAGCTTCATCGCATCCCACAGCGCCTGGGAGATGTTTGGTTCAATGCTCTCGTCCAGCTGCCGGGCAGGGCACAGGGTGTCCCTCTGCTGGCGACGAAGCACGTCCGGCGGGGTGATGCCGGTCAGCACCCGGTAGGTCACTGCGGCGATGGAGTAGACATCGGTCCAGACCCCGCTCCATCCTCCCTGCTGGTACTGCTCCGGAGCGGCGTAGCCTGAGGCCAGCTGCTGGCTCTCCTCGGTGTGCATCTCGGAGAGGAAAAAGTCCCGCCAAAACGGGTTGCCCTCGTCGTCCAGAAGGATGTTGTCCGGGCTGATGCACTGGTGGATGATGCCGGTCTTGTGCAGGTTGGAAAGGCTGTTGTAGAGCGGCAGCAGGTACTGTTTGGCGCGGCACCAGCTCTCTTTGCCGCCCACCTGCTGCAGGTGCTGCTCCAGCGTCTGCAGCGCGCGGTACTCGCTGACCACATAGACGGTAGCGTTCTGCTCGACAATCTGCAGGATGGGCAGCAGGCACTCGTTGTCCCGCTCCTGCCGCAGCGTGCTGTACAGGTCCTGAAAGCAGGCGCGGAAATATTTAAACTTGGCCGCGCACCCCTCCAGCGGCTGCAGGGCATCCGAGCCGGACAGCTCCCCGCCGTTCTCCGGCAGATTTCCCCGCACCGCCATTTCCTCGGGGAAAAATTCCTTGATCTGCACCATGTCCCCCAGAATGGAATCCTGCGCCAGATAGACAAAGCCCTCCACATTTTCGGAAAGTTTTTTCACAATGCTGTACTCGCCGATGCGGCAGCCCTGGCCTAGTTGCCTGCGCCCGGGAAAACCGGATTGCTCTGGTGTATTGTTCTTTTTTTGTATTTCCGCCATCCTGTTCTCCCCCTTCCGACTCCTATCATTGTAGTATTATTATAAAAGGAATGCCTCAAAATGTCAAGGCAAAAGAGCGGTTTCACGGGAAAAAATCGGAAATTTTCAGAGTATTTTTACAAATCGGCTCCTGCCAGCCCGGCGGGAATTCCTCTTTTTTCACGACAATCGTCTTTTTCGAGCCAATCCTCCAGCCAAACCTGCCTCAGCGCCGCCTGCCCGGCACCAAGCGCCCGCATCGCCTCCTGCAGAATAATCAGCTGGCAGAAAATCTTCTGCGGCAGCTGCGGCTGTGCCTTCTGCAGCGGTCCCAGCCAATTTAGGGAAGGATTGTGCAGGAGGAAAAGAAGCTGCCGGATGTTTTCGCTCTCCAGGCAGACCGTCGTGTCCTGGTCTGCACCACACAATAGCAGCGCCAGCCGCGCCACCCCGTCAAATCCGCCCGCATCGATGCGCGGGGTGGGCAGATCGCTGTGGACCCCGCCGCGTGCCAGCAGCTCCCGCGCGGTCCGGCGCAGCTGTTCCTCCTGAACCCGGTTTGGGATCAGCCCCTCTCCCTGCTTCCAGAGGGTGCGCCAGCCCAGCGGAACGCTCTGTCGCCAGCCGACAGCTCCAAAAAACTGGGTGCTCAAATCCCCGCTGTATATCCCTGCAGCGCCCCGGCCCGCACTCTGACCGCCGAAAAGCCCGAGGTTTGCGGCTCTGGCCTGCTGCAGCCCCGACACCACCTGCACCGGGCATCCCAGCTTCTGCTCCAGCTCCTCCCGCAGCCCCTGCCGGTAACGCAGAAGGCCATATCCACAGAAGTGAACTTCCTCGCAGCACAGCTTATGGGCCAGCCGGCGGAAGGAATCCGCCACCCCGGCGAGTCTCTCCACATCCAACTCTCCCTGCTGGTCCAGAAGTTCCCCTTCCCACTGGCGGCGGTAGAGGCAAAAACTGCCCTGCTCCCCCCGCTGCATCACCGACATCGCCATTCGATCGGTGTAAAGGCCGACGACCGCGCAGCGGCGGCCCTCCTGTTCTCCCTGTTTGATCAACTTCATCGTTCATTCCTCCCAGCTTGCGTTTCCCCTATTCTTTCCCAGCCGCAAAAGCTTTAATCGCCTGCGGCAAATTTCTTCTGCTGCTCGCTCCTTTCCGGCCGCTAATCGGTTTTGCTTGCAGGCTCTGCTCCCTTTGTGCTATGATGGACAATAGAATATTCCACTACAAAGGAGCCTGCCAGAGATGAAGGTACTGTTGACCGCACTCAATTCCAAATACATCCACACCAACCTCGCCGTGCGCTCGCTGCAGCAATTTGCCGCCCAGCGCGGCTACCGCAGCGAGATCGCCGAATACACCATCAACCAGCATCTGCCCGACCTGATTGACGCGCTCTATCGCCAGCGCCCCGACGTGCTGCTGCTCTCCTGCTACATCTGGAACATCGGGATGATGATGGAGCTGGCCGAGGAGTACCGCCAGGTCTGCCCCGAGGTGACCATTCTGGCCGGCGGCCCGGAGGTCAGCTTTCACAGCAAGGAGCTGCTGCGCCAGCACCCCGCCCTGGACGGCATCTTTTACGGTGAGGGGGAGGTTCCCTTTTTGGAATACCTCCAATATCAAAATGGCGAGCGCCCCCTCTCGCAGGTTCACTCGCTGGTCTGGCGGGATGGGGAACAAATTGTCTGCAACCCCACCGCCGGCCCGCTGCCGATGGAGCAGTTGCCCTTTGCCTATTCCGATCTGGAGCAGCTGCAAAACCGCATCATCTACTTTGAGTCGATTCGCGGATGTCCCTTCCGGTGCAGCTACTGCCTTTCCTCGGTGGCGGGTCGGGTACGCTATCTGCCGCTGGAGCTTGCCTTCCAGCGCCTGCAGCGGTTTTTGGACGCCAGGGTGCCGCAGGTCAAATTTGTCGACCGCACCTTCAACTGCTCCAAAGAGCACGCGATGGCCATCTGGCGCTACCTTGCCGCACACGACAACGGCGTGACCAACTTCCACTTCGAGCTGACCGCCCACCTGATCGACCAGGAGATAATCGACTTTCTTGCCACCGTTCGTCCGGGGCTGTTTCAGTTTGAGATCGGTGTCCAGTCCACCAACCCCGACACCATCCGGGAGATCCGCCGCACCACCGACATCCAAAAGCTGCTCGCCATCTGCCGGGAGCTGGACCGCCCCAAGAACATCCATCTCCACCTCGACCTGATTGCCGGGCTGCCGTTTGAGGACCTTGCCAGCTTTGGCCGCAGCTTTGACACGGTGATGCAGATCCGTCCCCAGCAGATGCAGCTGGGCTTTTTAAAGGTGCTCAAAGGTTCCTACATGGAGCAGGCCGCCCCCTCCTACGGGCTGGAATACAGCCGCCGTCCGCCCTTCCAGGTCATCCGCACCCGCTGGATCTCCTTTGACGACCTGCTGCTGTTGCGGGACATGGAAAACGCGGTGGAGGACTACTACAACAGTTCCCTTTTCCCCGCCCAGATTGGCTGGATGCTCGACCAGGAGGAGTCCGCCTTCTCCTTCTTTATGGATTTGGGCCAATTCTTAGTACAGCGGGGATTTCGCCTGCTGCCGCAGAGCCCTGAGGACCGCTGTACCAACCTTAAAGATTTTTACCTGACCCGCCACCCCGACCGCGCCGGCCAGCTGCCGCTGCTGCACGACCTGTGCCTGTTCGACCTGTGTCTGCACGGCCGGCCCAGAAAGCTGCCCGACTGGGTCAGCACCGCGCACAATCTTCCCTTCCAAAAGCAGCTGCAGGAGCTATTGCACAGCGACGAGCGGCTGGGCGCGCTTCTCTGCGACCCAGTGGAGGGTGGCTCCAAGCAGCTGGCAAAATCGCTGCATCCGCAGGTTTTCGCCTTCGACCCGCGCACCGGCTGCGCCGGCCCGGTCGCTCTGCTGTTCGACTACCGACACCGCGATCTTCTGGGGGCAGCGCGCTGTGTGGAGATCAAAGACGAAATTTTCTCTCCAAATAATCGATAACAAAAATTGAAAAATTGATTCCTTCCCCCTTTGTTTTTTCTCGAAAGATATGGTATAATGATGATGTTTATTGCTTTTCATTAAACATATTCCATAACCATCCCCATCATTTTGTTAAAAATCAATTCTTTAAATAAAGCAATTTGCTTAAAACATTTTTTCTTTCTGACATTTGGCTTCGTTGTGCCAGCAATGTGGACAGGAAAGTTGAACAACCTGCTGGAAATTCTGAAAAAAATGTGTTATGATAACAATGAATGGGGTTATTTTTACCAAAGGAAAGCGATTGATTTCATTTATTTTTTACTGTGGGATAGAACAGTCTTATTCCACGAATTGATTCTTATAGGAAACAGGAGGAATCATAGCTGTGAATAATACCGGTTTTTCCAAAGGCGATATTCTGGTCCCAAACGTCGAGTGTATGTCAGCCTGGAGTGTCATTGCGTGCGACCAGTATACCTCTCAACCGCAGTACTGGCGCGATGTGGAGAACTTTGTCAAGACCAAGCCCTCCACCCTCAACATGATGGTTCCGGAAATCCGCTTTGCCAGCGACGACCTGGACCAGCGCATCTGCTCGGTCAACCGCGCCATGCGCACCTATCTTCGGCGCCACATGTTTTATGAGGTCCACGATTACATCTACTCCCGCCGCGTTTTAAGCAACGGAAAGGTCCGCTGCGGTCTGGTGGGCGTCATCGATCTGGAGCAGTATGAATTTCACCCTGGCTCTCAGACCACCGTGCGCGCCACCGAGGGGGTCATTCAAAGCCTGATCGAACCCCGTCTTGCCATCCGGGACCTGTCCCCGCTGGAAGTTTCCCACACCATGCTGCTGATCGATGACCGGGAAAACACCGTCTTTGCTTCGCTGGAGCAGGAACTTGACCAGATGCAGCTGCTTTATTCCTTCGACCTGATGATGGGCAGCGGCAGCATCAGCGGCTACCTTGTCACCCCGGAGCAGTCCGAGCGGATCGACCGGGCGCTGACTGCCCTGGCCACCCCGGAGGAGATGCAGAAAAAGTACGGCATCACCGACAAAGGCATCTTTGTCTACGCGGTAGGCGACGGCAACAACTCGATTGCCACCGCCAAGCTGCATTATGATAATCTCAAGCGCACCCTTTCCCCACAGAAGCTGCGGAATCATCCTGCTCGCTACACCTTATCGGAAATTGTCAATCTCCACGACGATTCCTTTGAGTTTGAGCCAATCAACCGCGTGCTGTTCGGGGTGGACACCGCAAACTTCCTGCATCAGTTAAGCCACGTCCACCGCATTTCCTACTCCCCGCAGGAAGGGCAGCAATATTTTGACTGTGTCATCGGGGACGAGACCAAGCGCATCTGGATTGCCGATCCGAGCTCCAACGTGGTCACCGGCACCGTCCAGAATTTCATCGACCACTACATCCGTGAATTTTCCGGCAAGGTGGACTATGTCCACGGCGAAAACATCGTCCGGCAGCTGGCCGCACAGACCGACAACGTGGGCATTCTATTCCCCTCCATCCCGAAGGAGTCGCTGTTTGAGACCATCCTGATCGACGGCATCCTTCCTCGCAAGACCTTCTCGATGGGCACCGCCGCCGACAAGCGCTTCTACCTGGAATGCCGCAAAATCAAACCCTAACCTACTTTCTTTTTGGCAAAAAAAGAAAGTAGGCAAAGAAAAAGCTTCATTGCCCAACGGGCAGTTCCTGCTGAAATTATTTTCGACTCTTTAGGAATGCTGCAGAGGGCAGGAGGTCGCTTCGCTCTCCTGCCACGAAGCCCCGCTTAAAAAGAAGCTTGAGGAAAGGCAGGGAGCGCTTCGCTGCCCTGCCAGGCGCCTCATCATGGGGATAAGACCAAAAAAAACAAAAAGCTATGGGAAATCTTTCCCATAGCTTTTTATTTTTTACACCCGTTTTGCCGACGGGATTTTCGGCGGCTCCGTACAATCCTTCTGTGTTTTATACTCCTTGATCCAGTCAATCAAGTTTGACGAGACGGTGACGGTAATCAGCGAAAAAACAATCCTGCTCACAGGAATATAGCTGAGGGACAACCCCAGCACAACCAGGTCGGTAAACAGATAAGAGCGGGACAATTTCCAGCGCGTTATGTGGGAGATGGTCAGCGCCAGGGCATCATCTCCGCCGCTGGAGCCGCCCTGTCTGACGATGAGCCCGACGCCAACACCGACAAAAATGCCGCCTAAAATTGCCGCTGCCAACGGGTTATCGGACAAATCCGGGAGCATATATGGAAACTGCTCCCAGATTTTATAGAAGCCTGAAATAAACAGGGTCGCAATGACAGAGAGCTTGATAAAATTCACGCCCAAAAAGCGCAGCGCCAACCCATAGCAGGCAATGTCCAGGATGGGGGTAATGTAGGCCGGTGAAATCTGGAGCCAATGCTCGATCAGCAGCATCAGTCCAATGACGCCGCCCTCCGTGATGTTGGTTCGCTGATGGATATTGTGGATCCCGAAAGAGCAGATCATGGCTCCAAGCAGCAAAAACAGGATCGTTTTCGCCGTCACCCCTTCCTTTATTTTCTTCCAAAAATCCACCTTACAGGGTTTCAATTTGAACATCCTCCTTGATTCTTTTGTTGTTTTACATTATAATCATAAACTATATAGCAACTATAAAGTCAAGGGGATTATCATGAAAAATTTGTTTTCTATCGGCGAAGTATCAAAGCAGCAGAACATTTCCCGGCAGGCCCTCATTTTTTACGACAAGATCGGCCTGTTTTGTCCGGCCTACACCGACCCCGACAACGGCTACCGCTACTACAGCGCCAGCCAGCTCGATTATCTGGACACCATCTGCATCCTGAAAAAAATCGGCTTTTCGCTGGACGAGATCAAGGCCCACATGCAGAACTACACCATCGACCATTCGATCCTCGCCTTACGAAAGCAGCTTGCCGCCATCGAGCGGCAAATCGAGGAGCTGCAGATGATCAAAAGCCGTGTGGAGCACCGCTGCTCTACTTTGGAGCATGCGGTCTCCATCCGGGACAACAGCGATGCCGTAACAATTGAAAATATGAAAAATCAATACCTTCTGGTGCACCCGGTCAGGGCGCCATACACCCTGGAACAGGTCAGCATCGCCACCAAGGAGTGCTTCGCTCGCTCCTTTAAGGAGGAGCTTCCCATCTTCTTCCAGAGCGGGGCGGTTGTGCCGCTCGACCATATCCTGCAGGGGCGGTACACCGAAGCTTCTTCGGTATTTTTGCCGATTGAAAAGACAAGCAGCGTCGACGGGGTTGTGGAGCTGCCGGCCGGCCGGTGCGTCTGCACCTATCACACCGGCGATTACGATTCGATCGGCAGCTCCTACAAACGGATTCTGAACTACTGCCAACAGAACGGGCTGCACATTCTTTCCGACTCCTACGAATTTGCCATCAACGACTATCTCTCCACCGGAGACGAAAGCGAGTACATCACTAAAATTGTGTTTTACATCTCCGAGCAGGATAAAAGGTTGTCCCTCTCCTCAAGCCAAAGAGCATAAATACACGAACAGCTTCGCCTGCCACAGCGCACATGGCGGGACTGTTCTTTTATCTTCTCCCTCTTTTCTATCAATTTTTCCTTCTTGTGTTCCCCCTGCTTCCGTGATAAAATATCTACAAAGAAGAAAATCGGAACCAGGCAAACACCACAAGGAGGTTTCTGTATGGAATATGAAGGTCAAATCTGCCGTCCGCCAATGGAGCGGTCCTCTTTCATGCTGCCTGTCGCGGTGGGATGTTCTTACAACCGCTGCACCTTCTGCACCCTGTTCAAGCATCTCCGTTACAGACAGCTTCCCATCGAGCAGGTCGAAGCTGAGCTGCAGCGCGTACACGACGCCGGCGGCAACCCGGAACAGGTCTTTTTGGGCGATGGCAACGCCTTCTGCATGAGCACCGACCATCTGCTGCGCATCCTGGAGCTGGTTCACCGCTACCTGCCGGGCTGCAGGATGGTCAACATGGACGCCACCATCACCAACATCAGCCAAAAGAGCGACGAGGAATTAAAGCAGCTGTACGACCAGGGGGTCTGCCGCCTGTATATCGGCATCGAGACCGGTCTGGACGACGTGCTCACCTTTACCAAAAAGGATCACAATCTGCAGCAGGCCTACACTCAGATTGCCCGGATGCAGCAGGCGGGACTTGTTTTCAACGCCCACATCATGACCGGCATCGCCGGCAGGGGCCGCGGCATGGAAAACGCCGAAAAGACGGCGGAATTTTTTAACCGCACCCGCCCCGAGCGCATCACCAACTTTTCGCTCTTTCTGCACCGGCGCGCGCCCCTCTATCAGGACTATCAGGCCGGACGCTTTGTTCCTGCCAGCGAGCTGGATAACCTCATCGAGGACCGCCGCCTGATCGAACTGCTGGACGTTCCGGAGCTTGTCTATGACGGCTTCCACGACATGCTGAAGGTCCGCGTCCGGGGCACGCTGCCGCAGGACAAGGAAAAGATGCTCAAACAGTTCGATGAAGCGATCGAAAAATACTGCAACGAGCCGCCGGTCTATGCTGTTCTGGGAGATGAGCACGAATTTTCGAGCAACGACGTCTCCACCGACCGGATTGCATAAGTGTAAAACCCATCTCAGCGGGGAAAGGATTTTTCCTTTCCCCGCTTTTTCTATGCGCCGCACCAAAACCACCCATATTTTTACAAGCATAATTCCCCGCAAACCATCCCAGACTACTGTCAGAAAAACAGATAGGAAGTGGATGTGTGTACAGCAACAAAGTCGAAATCTGCGGCGTCAACACCGCCAAGCTGCCGGTGCTCAAGGAGCAGGAAAAGGCCGAGCTGCTGCGCCGGTGCAGGCAGGGGGACAAGCAGGCCAGGGAAAAGCTGATTTCGGGCAACCTGCGCCTGGTGCTGAGCGTGGTGCAGAAGTTCTCCAACCGGGGCGAAAATCTGGACGACCTGTTCCAGGTGGGGTGCATTGGGCTGATGAAGGCCATCGACAACTTCAACCCCGACATGGATGTGCGCTTTTCCACCTACGGCGTGCCGATGATCGTCGGGGAGATTCGCCGCTTTCTGCGGGACAACAACGCCATCCGGGTCAGCCGCTCGATGCGGGACATGGCCTACCGCGCCATGCAGGCCAAGGAGCAGTTCATCCACGAGCTCGGCCGCGAGCCGACCATTGAGGAGATTGCCGGCCGGCTGGACTGCAAGAAGGAGGAGGTTGTGCTGGCGCTGGAGTCGGTGGTCGATCCGGTGTCTCTGTACGAGCCGGTCTATTCGGACGGCGGGGACACCATCTTTGTCATGGACCAGGTGGGCGACCACAGCGACGACCGCGACTGGCTGGAGGAAATCAGCCTGCGGGACGCCATCCGCAATCTGGGGGAGCGCGAAAAGAAGATTCTGACCCTGCGCTTTCTCTCCGGCCGCACCCAGACCGAGGTGGCAAAGGAAATCGGCATCTCGCAGGCGCAGGTCTCCCGTCTGGAAAAAAGCGCCCTGGAAAAAATCAAGGGAGAGATGCGCTGAGCCGCTTTTCCTCCGATTCTTGCCCAATCTTCCGGGACAACCCTCTTGTCAAAAGAGGGTTGTCCTTTTTTACACAGCATTTTACATAAATTTGCGTTGTATTTTTCCCCACGAAGATTTATACTAGAAATATGAAAAAGAAGAAAGAACCAGATCACTTTTTCAGTTCACACGAACAGGGGGTCATTTTATGAAAGTAGCAATGTTGACCAGCGGCGGCGACTGCCAGGGCTTAAACTCCGCTCTGCGCGGCGTCGGCAAGTCTTTGTATAAAATTTTTGGAAAGGATGTGGACATCTACGGCATCCGTGACGGATACCGCGGGCTGATCTACGGAGACATCCGCAAGATGGACCCCAGCAATTTTTCCGGCATCCTCACCCTGGGCGGCACCATTTTGGGCACCTCCCGCCAGCCGTTTAAAACGATGTGCCTGCCCATGCCGGAATTTGGTGGCAAGACCAAGCTGGACATGATGCTGGAAAATTACCGGAAATATAAGTTCGACTGCCTGGTCATCCTGGGCGGCAACGGCACCCACAAGACCGCGAACCTGCTGGCGCAGCACGGCGTCAACGTCGTCAGCCTGCCCAAAACGATCGACAACGACCTGTGGGGCACCGACATGACCTTTGGTTTTCAGAGCGCGGTCGACATCGCCACCCACGTCATCGACTGCATCCACACCACCGCTACCTCCCACGGCCGCGTCTTTATCGTCGAGGTGATGGGCCACAAGGTCGGCTGGCTGACCTTGTATGCCGGCATCTCGGGCGGTGCGGACGTCATCCTGATTCCGGAGCTTCCCTACGATGTGGACAAGGTCTGCAAGGTGCTGAAAAAGCGCAAGATGCAGGGCAAGCCTTTCTCCATCCTGGCGGTGGCGGAAGGCGCCATCTCCAAGGAGGAGTCCAATCTCTCCAAGAAGGAATTTAAAGCTGCCCGCGCCCAGATGAAGGAGCCTTCGGTCTCCTACCGCCTGGCCAACGAGATTGCCGAGCGCACCGGGCAGGAGATCCGCGTCACCATTCCGGGCCATTTCCAGAGAGGCGGTTCGCCCTGCGCTTACGACCGCGTGCTCTCCACCCGCTTTGGCACTGCGGCAGCGGAGCTGATTGCGCAGAAGAAGTTCGGCTACATGGTCGCCATCCGCAACAACCTGATCGTTCCCGTCCCGCTCAGCGAGGTGGCCGGCAAGCTGAAAACCGTCTCCCCCGACTGTGACGAGATTCGCGCGGCCCGCGACATGGGCATCTCCCTCGGCGACTAGGCGGGCGGGCGGCATGATGGCGCACCCAATCCGCGTATTGGTTTGGTGAAAATCTTGGTTTTTACCTCGCGGCACCCAGTTTCTGCAAAACAAAATTTTGGTCAAGCTTTTTTAAAAGCTTGCAGGTGTCCAGCGGGCAGCGCCTGCTGGTCGAGCTCCGCAGAGCTCGAAACACCAGTATCGTTCAAGCGCCTTTGCGGGTGAATTTTTCAATCCGAAATTCGGATTGAAAAAGAGGGAACTTTTGTAAGAGAAAAGCTCCCTGACAAACTTCCATTTCGTACATTCTAGAAAGGCCTCCCGGCGGGAGGTTTTTCTGCTGTAGAACCACCATCCCAGTCGGCCGGAGAGAACAAAGCGTTTCTCCGGCCCCCAGAAGGGAACAGCGAAGCGCATTCCACAAAACAAACAACGCCCCTGCTTGCAATCATACAAGCAGGGGCATTGTTCTTTTTTATAAGAGACCTACACCGTCAATTCAATCTGGTTCTCCTCCGGGTCCAGCACACAACTCTCATAGTAGCCGTCCCCGGTGACGCGCGGGCCGCTCAGCACGGGATAACCGTCCTGCCGCAGCCGGTCGGTCAGCGCGTCCACCGCTTCCCTGCTGCCCAGGGAAAAGGCGAGGTGAATGTATCCGGTGCGCATCTGGCCTTTCGTCTCCCGCTGCATCTGCGGGCGGTTCATCAGCTCCAGCCGGCTCCCATCCGAAAAGGAGAGGAAATAGGTCCGCAGCCCTGTCCTTGGGTTGTGGTAGCCGTCGTTGCTGACTGCGCCAAAATAGGTGCTGTAAAATTCCCGCATCCTCTCCAGCTGCTCCACATAAAGGGCGACATGTTCAATCCTCATTATTCTTCTCCTTTCGGTTTTTCCTCGGTGCGCTCTTCCCAGTCAGGGGTAAGGGCGTCCGGCACCGCGTCAATTTTGGGGGAATAGGGCTTGATGTCCAGAATGGGCGTGCCGTCCTGCGCCTCAATCGAGTCGATCAGCACCTCTCCCCGCTCATAGTCGATCGAGAGAACCTTCACCACCGACAGCGCAATCGGGTTTGGACGGTGCGGCGAGCGGGTGGAGAAGGTTCCTCTCTCCTTTTTGGGGCCGGTGTGCGGCAGCTGCCGCACCATAGCGCGGTCCTGCGGATTGTCGCAGCGGTCAAACCACCACAGCACCACCAGATGGCTGAATCCCTCCAGCCCATCCAGTCCTGGAATGTAGGCGGCGTCAAGCTGTAATGCCGCTGTCTCTCCCTCAGTCTTTACCGTTCCGATGGGGTATAAGGTAAACGATTTCATCGCGATTTTCCTCCTTGTCTGCTTTTTTCTCTATTCTATCAAATCATCTAAAAACAGGCAAGGTTTTTTATGCTTTTTTGTTTCCTTTTTCTGACTTCTCGCTGTTTGCGATTGCCTTCCAGCCACGATGATGTTATAATTTTTTAAAAAAGCAAAGGAGTGTCCCATCTATGAACAAGTTCGATTCTCTGGATTCCTTCTCCTATCAGTGTGGGGTCATCGACGCCTTCAACGAGGTGGTCAAGGCAGGCGTCAAGCGCATCGCGCTCAGCCATCCGACCGATACGCTGGCCGAGTGCCAGGCGCTGATCCCCTTCTCCGAGCAGATCTGCCGGCAATACGGCAACCACTTTTATGTCGAGGAGGAGCCGCTGCTCACCGATCTGTTCCCCGTCTCGATGAATCGGGGCAAGTTTAACATTCTCTACTACCGGGACGAGCGGGACATCCAGCTCTACCTCTCGCTGAAGGAGGAGAAAAAGCGCCTGCTCGAGCAGGGTGCCTACCAGGGCGAAGCCAGAAAGCGCATCGCCGTCGAGTACGGCAGGCTGCTCTCCTACTCGGACGAGGCCATCGAACGGTACATCCGGCAAAACGATGAAAAGGAGAACTGACCTATGACCTCCCACACAATTCGTTTGGCCCAGCCTTCGGATGCCGCCGCTGTCGGTCGCCTAAACCGTGCGTGTATGGGGTACGATTATCCCCTGCGAGCTACCGCACAAAAGCTGCAAAATTCGCTTGCCGACGGCCGCTGCCGCATCTTTGTGGCCGAACTGGACGGACAGGTGGTCGGCTATGTCCACGCGCAGGATTACGATGTGCTCTATTTTGACCATATGAAAAATATCCTCGGCATCGCAGTTGATCCCGCTTTCCGCCACCAGGGCATCGGGCGCGCGTTGCTGAATGCCGTGGAAGAGTGGGGAAAGCAATCGGGCGCGTGCGCTGTCCGGCTAGTCAGCGGCATGGAACGGACCGGCGCGCATCTCTTTTACCAGCACTGCGGCTATCTGCGCAGCAAGGAACAGCTCAACATGAAAAAATCGCTTTCTTAGCGACTGAAAGAAAGGTGTTTTTCTATGTCCTACCCCATCATCCCCCTCCCCAAAGCAGACTGGCAGGGCACCATTTTGCCCATCGGCTACACCGCCTGGGAATATTACGACGTCGCCATGCAACGGGAGCACGACGGCTTCTCTATCTCCATCCGGAAAAGGCAGCTGGAAAGCCCCATCACCCACACCCCGCAGGAGCACGACTTCCCCGACCGGCTGTTTGCCGAGCACTGGCCTCAGGCGCAGGCCTGGGGCATCGTGGAGGCGGGGCAGCTCAAAGCCGCCATCGAAATCTGCCCCGAGGACTGGTCCAACCGGCTGCGGGTCACCGAGCTCTGGGTGGACCCCAGCCTGCAAAAACAGGGCATCGGGCATGCGCTGATGCAGATTGCAAAGCAGCAGGCCCTGCTGCAAAAGCGCCGGGCCATCATCCTGGAGACGCAGTCCTGCAACGCCAACGCCATCGGCTTTTATCTGCACGAGGGCTTTGAGCTGATCGGGCTGGACCGCATCTGCTACACCAACCATGACCTGCAGCGGCGGGAAGTCCGGCTGGAATTTGGTTGGATACCGGAGGAAAGCGAAGAATAATCAAAATATTTGTGTGATTTTACTCTTGCATTTTTGAAGTCTTTCCACTATTATTAAGGTATAAGGATCCACCAAACCGCGCCGGCAAAGCATCTTCGCCGCGCGGCCCAACAAAAGGGAGGCTATATGATGGACATCATCCTTACCAGAATTTTGGAATGCATGGGAAACAAGTACGGCGCCGGCAAGGAGCTGGCAAACTATCTGGGGCTTTCCGGCAACGTCATCACCAACTGGAAAAACGGCTCCAACCACTCCTACATGAAATATCTGCCGCAGATCGCCGAATTTTATGATGTGTCCGAAAGCTATCTGCTGGGCAAAAGCGACAGCAAGCTGCGCCCCGCGGTGCTGGAGGAGGTGCAGGACATCCTGAGCGACCCGGACATCGTCATGTTTGCGCGGCACACCAAAAAGATCCCCGAGGCCGACCGCAAGCGGATTCTGGACAATTTCCGCAGCACCATCGACATCTATCTGGAGGCGATGGGCATCGATCCGGATGACGATATCCCCCAAAAATAACGGCATTGCAACAGGTGAAAGGCGGGCGATTTTCTGTGCACTACGCTGACCGGGCAAACATCCTGGCGGTCAAGCTGCTGCTGCGGCAGCGGCGTCTTTCGCTGCCGGTCGATCCCTTTTGTCTGGAGTGCGGCGGCAAGGTTGTGGTCGATTCGGTGCAGCATTTTTCCGGGGTTGTGGGCATGAAGCCGCAGGATTTTCTGTGCGAGCAGAGCGAGGACTGCTTTGCGGTGCTCTACCGGGGCAGGCACTTTATCCTGTACAACCGCGGTGTGCTCTCGCTGTCGCGGCGGCGTTGGTCGATTGCCCACGAGCTGGGGCACATCTGCTGCCGCCACCAGAGCGACGGCCCCGCACAGGAGGCGGAAGCCAACGCCTTTGCCGCCTGTCTGCTGGCGCCCACGGTGGTGGTCTGCGAGCTGCAGCGGCGCGGCACCATCCGCCAGATGCAGGATCTGTGCGACCTGTTCGGCTTGTCGATGCAGGCGGCGCAGTACCGCTGGGAGGAGCTGCGGCATCTGCATCAGCCGGTTTATTTTTCCCAGCTGGAGCTAACGCTTTTGGAGCGGTTTTTGCCGCTGGTGGAAGAGCGGCTTCACGAAGCCATCGTGACGGTGCCGCGGGGGCGGATGGAGCCGCCGCCGCTGGTTTTATAAATGGGGGCATGGCCCCCATCCCCCCATGAGCGGGCGCTCCGCCCTGCAGACCCTGCTTGACGACGCGAGGGGGCTGCGTCCCCTCAGGAGCAAGTCGTCAGACTTGACCCCTACTCCCCCAGAGCGGGCGCTCCGCCCCGCGCCCCGGGTGACTTTCTTGTGAGAAGAAAGTCACCAAAGACTCACCAGGGACCTCCTGGTCCCTGGACCCCCGGCGAAGGGGGCGGAAGTAAAAGCGTTCCGCTTTAACTTCTGCCCCCTTTGATCCCCCGGCCCTCTGCCCTAGCGGTATTGTTCGCAATAATTTAAACCCTCAAGCATCCTCGATGGCACCCACCCCACCGTGCCACGGATTGAAAGTAGAGAGTGTTCCCTTGATGAAACCGAAGAAAAAACAAGACCGATTTGCCCACAAACCCAAAGTGGCAAATCGGTCTTTTGTTGTGTCTGAAACCCTATCGAGGGGGTGCGGCTCGCCGCAGGGGGAGCGGGAGCGAAAAGTGAAACACTTTTCGCTCGGTCCCCCTAGGGGATTCCAAAGGGCGCAGCCCTTGGAGATTCTTTGGTGACTTTCTCATCGGGGAGAAAGTCACCCGGGGTCGGAGGGGCGGAGCGCCCTCCCCATGGGTGGAGCGCAGAGGAGGGCAAAGCCCTCCTCGCTACTGCGCATACAGCTCGCAGAGCTGCTCAAAGGTCCAAAACGCCTTCAGCGCCGTCTTGCGCTGGGCCGTCGCAGGGGTGATGATGAGCCGCTCGCCGTTCCACCGCAGGTCAACGGTGATCTCCTTGTCCAGCAGGCGGATCTGTTCCATCACGCTGGCGGGCATGTTGGTGTAGTCGGCGGGGACGTGGACGCGCAGCGTCTTGCCGTCAGCGGCGGCGCGCAGGTCGGATTTTACGCCCATCCAGAAGCTGTACCGCTCGGTGGCCTCCACATCCATCGGGTCGGGGCGCTCGGCGGCTTCCAGCTGCTGGACGGCGTTGGAGGCGCTGCCGGTTGTGCCGGTGCTGGGGGCGGACGGCGTACTGGGGTCGGTGGCGGGGTCGGACGGCTGCTCAGGCTGAACAATCTGCACATTCCGCAGCCCGCTGCCCGTGAGGGCATCCCGAATTATCTGGACTGTTTCCTCCGGCATGCTGGCGGGGACGTAGATCGTGGTCAGCACATCGCAGCCAAAAAAAGCACTGTCCCCAATGCTGCCGACATCACCGGAGAAGGTGACGCTTTCGAGCGCATCGCAGAAGTCAAAAACATAGCGCCCAATGCTGTCGACATCACCGGAGAAGGTGACACTTACGAGCGCGTCGCAACTATAAAAAGCATAGTCTCCGATGCTGCCGACGTCGCCGGAAAAGGTGACATTTTCGAGCGCATCGCAGAACCCAAAAGCATAGCGCCCAATGCTGTCGACATCACCGGAGAAGGTGACACTTACGAGCGCAGTGCAGACCCCAAAAGCATGGTTCCCGATGCTGTCGACAGGGTAGCTTGTCCCGTCCTTTTCAATCGCGTCCGGAATGGTGATTGCGCCGGTTGCGCTTCTTCCATTTGTCAATGTGACGGTTTGCCCATCATCATTCAACTCATAGACGATTCCCTGATTGTCGGTGTAGGTATCGCCGTTCCAACTTCCTTCTGTTTCCCTTGTTTCCATCTCTGTCGTTTCGGTTGTCTCAGGTGTGACCGGCTCGCCGTCCGCAAAGGCGGTCACGCTGCCCAGCGCGATTGCCGCCGCCAGCACCAGCGACAGCAGCCGCATTTTCTGATTGTTCATTCCTGTTTCCTCCTGTCTATAATTGTGTTTTGCCCATGGGCAAAACACAAAGAGCTAGCTCTTTTCTCTATTTTATCACAATCTTTCCTGCCCCACAATCCCCCGCCCGCAAAAAAAACAGGGCCGCAAAGCCCTGTTTTTTCTTCTAGGATTTTAGGCGCAGCGTCGCGCTCACCGGGTAGTGGTCGGAGGGGTAGGCGCCGTCGTAGCAGGTGGTGTCCACCGAAGCCTGCACGACCTCAAAATCATCCGAAACAAAGATGTAGTCGATCGGCTTAAACTTCTGCTTGATCTTCCCCTTAAACCCGTGGTAGGTGTTGCCGATCACGCTGTCCAGAAAGTCATAGACGTCCTGCAGCTGCACATTCTGGTAGCCCGGCAGGTTTTCCCGCATGATGCGCACCGCCTTGCTGTTTGGCTTGGCGTTAAAGTCGCCCATCACGATGGTGGGCAGCGGGTCGGTCTGGTTAAAGCGGTGGATCTGCTCCAGAATCAGCCTTGCGCCCAGCGAGCGCGCCAGCGGGGAGACGTGGTCAAAGTGGGTATTGAACACCCGCAGCCGCCGCCCGCTCTTTTTTAATCGAACCTCCGCCACCGTGCAGATGCGCGGATAGACCGCGAACAGCGCCCGGCTGGGAATGTCCGGATTTTTGGAGAGCCAGAAGGTGCGGCAGCGCGCGACCTCCACCTCCTTGTTCTTGATGATGATGTCGGCGTGCTCGTCGCTCTGCGGCTTTTTTCCGCTGAGCCTTCCCCGGCCAAATATGCTGTAGCCGTCGAGCAGCCCCTTTAAATCCCGGCGCATCTGCGGCAAAAATTCCTGCACCCCGATGATCGAGGCGTTGGATTCTTCGATCAGGCGCGCGGCAAGCTCCTTGCGCGTCTCCCAGCGGTTTTTGCACTGGGGGCCAAAATCCCGGCGGAGGTTGAAGGAGACCACCTTGATCTCGTCCGCCTGGGCCGCTGAAAATGCCATTGGCATCATTCTCCTTTTTAACGGTATCGACAAACCATAAACCATCGGAACACAGACGAAGAAACCCGCCTTTTTGGGGCGAGAGTCCTGCCTGCTTCTATTTTTATTATAGCACGATTTGCAAAAAAGGGAAGAGATTTTCTTTTTACATTTGAGAAAAATAGCTGTTAAATTTTCCTATTCTCCCACCGGGCCATAGGTGTCGGCGATCTGCTGAAAGAGCGGGGAGGCAACCTGCCCGCCAAATTCGCCGCCCTCAATGAGGATGACCACCGCGTACTTTGGCTGCTGGGCCGGAAAGAAACCGGAAAACCAGGCGTGGACAATCTCCTCGCCCTCCTCGTCGTACTGCCCGGTCTGGGCGGAGGCGGTCTTGCCGCCCGCTCCCCCTTCCTTCGGCTTTGCCAGCGGGGCGCTGCCCTCCTCCACCACGCCGATCATGTCTTCCCGCAAAATGGCAGCAGTCTGCTCGGAAAAGACCCGCACCGCCGCCGGCTGCTGCTGGTAATCCACCGTCTGCCCGTCGGCGGTCGTGCCCAGCACCAGCTTGGGGGTGACGGCCATGCCGCCGTTTGCCACCGTGCTCACCATCGCCGCTATCTGCACCGGCGTGGCGGTCAGCTTGCCCTGTCCAAAGGAAAAGTTTGCCAGCTCATGCAGGTTCTGCAGGTCGCTTTCGGTCGGCAGTGTCCCCGCAGCCGCGGTCAGTCCCGGGGCCAGCTCGGTCGAGCGGCCAAAGCCGAGGGCCTTTGCCATCCCCAAAATCTGCTCGCCGCCGGCAGCCTGCCCCAACTTGACAAAATAGGGGTTGCAGGACTGCTCGATGGCGCGCCGCAGGTCGGTCTCCTGATGGCCTGCGCGGTTGTGGCAGTAGAAAATCCTGCCCGCCACCGTGATGCCGCCCACGCAGTTGACCGAAAAGGCCGGGGAAATGCCCTCCTCCAACGCCGCGGCCGCCACTGCCAGCTTAAAGCTGGACCCGACATTGTAGCTCATCAGCGCGCGGTTGAGCAGCGGCTTGTCGGGGTCGGTGAGCGCCTCCTCCAGATTGTACGGGTCATACTGCGGAAAGCTGGCGCAAGCGGCAAGCTCTCCGGTCTGCACGTCCATCACCACGATGGCCCCCTGTTCAATCTGCTGTCCCACCCGCTGCACCACCCGCTGCATCCGGCGGTCCAGCGTCAGCACAACGCCCTCCTGCGGCGGGGTGGAATCGCCGGTGACCTGCATCCCCTCGCTGTTCATCGGCTGTCCCAGCGCGTCCATCTGGCAGCGGAAGCTGACCTGCTGCCCCACCGCCGAAAGCGGCTCCTCATAGGCTTGTTCCAGCCCGGTGACCCCCTTGCCTTCCCCGTCCAGGTAGCCGATCAGGTGGACGGCAAGCTGCTCGGAGGTGTCGTGCGGCAGGCGGGAGGAGACGATGAAATTTTCCACGTCGCTGCTGTAGACCGTCCCCTCGCTGCCGACATCGATCAAAAAGGGGCTGCCCTGCGCAATCAAATCCAGCGCGGTGCGGCGCTGGGGGCCCTCAATCTGTTCGGCGCAGGCCTGCCCTGCCTCGGGCGTCGGCAGCACCGCCAGCACCCGGTTCTGCTCGGTGTCGGTCAGCGGCAGCAGGCTTCGGTCATAGATTCTGCCGCGGGTGGTCGTAACCTCCAGTGTGTAGGATCCCTGGCTCTGCGCGGCCTGCAGCAGGCCGCTGTCCATGCTCAGCCGGTACAGCCGCAACATCAGCACGGTGCACACCGCCAGCATCCCGCAAAAAAGCCAGACCACCCGCCAGCGCGCCTTGTTTGTCTGATCCATCTTGGTTCCTCCCCAACAAATAATTTTAAAATTAGTATGGGGCGCTCTTTCCCTTTTTATCCATCCGCTGGGAGGCAGCTGTTTTTACAAAAAAATAAAGGTTCATTCTCCGCTTTGCCCTTTTCCTTTTTACAAAAATGTGCTAGAATAAATGCAGTTTTGGGACTGCTTATGAGAGAATCATTTAGGAAAGAAGGCTTTTTCTGATGCACATCAAACTGATCGACGTACCGCTGTACTACGGATGCGACAATCCCGGCACCCACCTGGCCCCCATGACCTTTTCCAAAAATCAAATTGCCTCTTTGATCGAAGAGCGCGGCCACCAGCTGGACCGCCTCTCGATTGTTCCTACCCCGCAAAATCCGACCGACAAGGACGCGGAACCGACCATGAAATACCTCAACGAGGTCACCTACACCTGCCGCCAGCTGGCCGACTGCGTTCACAGCGGGCGGCACAACGGACAGTTCCCGCTTGTCATCGGCGGCGACCACGCGCTGGGGCTCGGCTCGATTGCTGGCCTGGCACGCTCCATCCCCGCCGACCAGCTCAGCGTCATCTGGATCGACGCCCACACCGACATCAACACCAACCTCACCTCCCCCTCCCACAACATCCACGGCATGCCGCTGGCCGCCGCGCTGGGACTGGGGGACAGCCGCCTGTATGAAAACATGGGCGCGCAGGCTCCGTTCCTGCTGCCGGAGAATCTCTTTTACATCGGCACCCGCAGCGTCGACCCGGGCGAGGAGGAAATCCTCGCTGCCCACAACATCCGCACCGTCCGCATGCCGGAGATTCGGGAGAAGGGCATCGAGCTCTGCGCCCGCGAGCTGCTGGACGCTGTCAAAACCCCATACATCCACCTGAGCTTTGACGTCGACTTTCTGGATGCGGGCGAATTCTGGGCCACCGGCCTGCCGATTCCTGACGGTCCTTCGGTCGAGGAGGCCCATCAGGTCATCCGTACCCTCTTTGGCGACCCGCGCGTCTGCTCGGCGGACTTTGTGGAGTACAGCCCCCTGCACGACACCGATGGCAGCGGACTTTCCACCTGTCTGTCGCTGCTTCAGGAAATCCTCGATGCGCTGCCAAAAGAATAATCTTTCCGCAAGCCGCCTTACTCCCCCCAACGGGGATAGGGCGGCTTTTCTGCTGCAAAAAAGAGGGGCCTCCCTGGGAGGTCCCTCTTTTTGTATCAAGCGCTTATTCTTCGGTTTTGAGCAGCGGCAGCGGCGCCAGGAAAATGATGTCGTCGCGATTGGCTGCGTCGCCCTCGGCCAGCACCGCCGATTTGCCAACGATGGTGCCGCCGGCCTTCTCGGTCAGCATCTCCAGCGCGTGCAGCGACTCGCCGGTGCTGATGACGTCGTCCACCAGCAGCACCCGCTTGCCCTTTAAGTAGGCCATGTCGTCACCGGAGAGGTACAGCTTCTGCATCCCTGCTGTGGTGATGGAGCGCACGTCCACCTCCACCGCGTTCTTCATGTAGAGCTTTTTGCTCTTTCTGGCCAGGATGTAGCGTTTGCCGCTCTGACGGGACATCTCATAGGCCAGCGGGATGCCCTTGGACTCCGCGGTCAAAAAGACGTCGCAGTCCGGAACCTTTTTGAGCAGCTCGGTGGCGCAGGCGATGGTCAGCTCCACATCGGAGAACATGACAAATCCCGCGATGGAGACGCCGTTGCCCAACGGGCAGACCGGCAGGTCGCGCTCCAAGCCTGCTACCTTCAGATGGTATGTTTCCATTCTTCCTCTTCCTTTCCAAAAGCTCACAAATGGTTTGGAGCTATACTTCCCAGTTCATCTCCTTGCCGCCCAGCACATGGAAGTGCAGGTGCGGCACCGTCTGACCCGCGTCGTGGCCGCAGTTGGAGACAACGCGGTATCCGTTTTCGATACCGGCCTTTTTGGCAAGCTCCCCAATCTTTGCGAAAATGTAGGCGACAACCTCGCTGTTTTGGGCATCGACCGCATCGACGCTCTGGATGTGCTCCTTTGGAATCACCAGAAAGTGCACCGGCGCGATGGGCGAAATGTCGTAGAACGCCAGAATCTTGTCGTCCTCGTACAGTTTGTTGGATGGGATTTCGCCGTTGATGATTTTACAGAACAGACAATCGGACATAAAGCCGCCTCCATTTCTTATTCATTCTCATAAATTGTTTTTCCAAACTGATATGCCCTTTGCAGCGCATCGGTCTTTTCAATCTGGGGTTTTCCGTTGGTGTCCCCGCAGCCGCCAGCCAGCAGCATGCCCTTGTCGCGGAAGCCGATGTAATCCACAACGGCAAACCGGTAGTAGGACGCCGCCTGCTGGAAGGTCCAGAAAAAGTTGTCGGCGGCGGTCATCAGCAGGGCGCTGTCGTGGACGGGATAGCGCTCATAGCGCCCGAGCGGCGGATTGTCATCCGGCTGGGCAATGCAGTAAAACCGCTCGATAAAGGCTTTGAGCTTTGACGAGATGGTCCAGAAATACAGCGGGGAGGCAAAGACAATCAGGTCCGCGGACAGGATCTTGGGTACAAGGCTGTTAAAGCCATCCTTCTGCACGCAGGGCTTGCCGTACCGGCAGGCGTTGCAGCCGATGCAGCCGTTGACCTGGACGTTGTTCAGCGAGACAAATTCCACCTCGTGCCCGGCCTCCTGCGCGCCCTTCATAAAGGCTTTGGCCAGCTGCGCGGTGTTGCCGTTTGCCCTGCCGCCGCCCTGGACGATGAGAATCTTTTTCATCGGGCGTTCCCCCTTTTTATTTGACCATGCCTTCCAGCAGGGCCGGTACGCCGGAGAGGACCTCCTCTGCCTTGGAGAGATCCGCCACGCCGCCCATGGCGCTGTCCGGACGGCCGCCGCCCTTGCCGCCGAGCTGGGCGGTGATCTCCTTAATCAGCTTGCCAGCATGCGCGCCGGCCTTGACCGCATCGGCGCCGCAGACCGCCAGCACGCTGGATTTGCCCTCGTTGGAGGCCGCAAAGACCGCGACCACATCCGGCGCGTCGGCCTTCACCTGGTCGCCCAGGGTGCGCAGACTGTCCGCAGCGGTGTCCTTGAGGACCGCATGGATGTAGCGCAGGCCCTTGACCGAAACGGCGTGCTCAAACAGCTCTTTGGTCTTGCTGTTGGCAATCTGCGCCTGCAGCGACTCGATCTCGCGGGACTGGGCCTTGAGCTCCTTGGCAACCGCCTGGGCCTTGGCGACAACCTCCGCCTGACCGGCAGCCTTAAACTCGGAGGCAACCGCGTTGATGATGCCCTCGGCGTTGTCCAGCAGCTCCAGCACACCCATGCCGGTGGCCGCTTCGATTCTTCTGACACCGGCCGCTACCGAGGACTCGGAGATGATCTTGACCACGCCGATCTGGGCAGTGTTGGCGACGTGGGTGCCGCCGCAGAACTCGACCGAGTCGCCCATGGTGCACACGCGCACGATGTCACCGTACTTCTCGCCGAACAGCGCCATCGCGCCCTTGTTCTTGGCCTCGGCGATCGGCAGCTCCTCGATCTGGACCGGATGGCCCTCCAGAATCATCCGGTTGACCTTATCCTGCACCTGCTGGATCTCCTCTTTGGTCATCGCGGAGAAGTGGCTGAAGTCGAAGCGGCAGCGGTGCTCGTCGTAGTAGGAACCGGCCTGATGGACGTGGGTGCCCAGCACCTCGCGCAGCGCCAGCTGCAGCAGGTGGCAGACCGAGTGGTTGGACATGATGCGGCGGCGGCGCAGCTCGTCGACCCTGGCGGTGACGGCGTCGCCGGAGTTAAAGCTGCCCTTCTGCACAACGCCGATGTGCATGAAGTGGCCCTCGTGGTCCTTCTTGGTGTCCTGAACGGCAAAGACATTCTCGCCGCTGACGATGACGCCGGTGTCGCCCACCTGGCCGCCGGACTCGCCGTAGAAGGAGGTCTTGTTGAGGATGATGGTCGCCTGCTGGCCCTCCTCGACGCTGTCGGCAAAGCTGCCGTCGCGCACGATGGCCAGGACAGAGGCCTCCTGCTCCAGTGTCTGGTAGCCGGTGAACTCGGTCGGCGCCAGCGCGGTCAGGTCGATGCTGTCGGTGCTCCAGCCGCTGACATCCTTTCTGGCCTCTCTGGCGCGGACGCGCTGCTCGTTCATCAGGCGGGTGAACTCCTCCTCGTCGATGGTGATGTTCTGTTCGGAGAGGATCTCACGGGTCAGGTCGATCGGGAAACCAAAGGTGTCGTAGAGACGGAAGGCGTCCTCGCCGGAGAGCTGTCCACCCTTGCCGCCGAAGGAAGCGATCATCTCCTGCAGCTGCTCCATGCCCTGGTCGATGGTCTTCTGGAAGCGCTCCTCCTCGGCCTTGATGACCTTGACGATGTAGTCCTCATTCTCGCGCAGCTCCGGATAAGCGCACTCGTTTTCATTGATGACGGTGCGGGCCACCTCATACAGGAAAGCGCCCTGGATGCCGAGCAATCTGCCATGACGGGCAGCGCGGCGCAGCAGCCTTCTCAGGACATAGCCGCGGCCCTCGTTGGAAGGCAGGATGCCGTCGCCGATCATGAAGGTGGTGGAACGGATGTGGTCGGTGATGACGCGCAGCGAGATGTCGGTCTTTTCGTCCTTTTTATACTCGACGCCCGCGATGCGGCAGATGTGCTTCATGATGTTCTGCACGGTGTCCACCTCAAAGAGGTTGCCGACGTTCTGCATGACGCAGGCCAGGCGCTCCAGACCCATGCCGGTGTCGATGTTCGGCTTTGGCATGCGGGTGTAGTGGCCGTTGCCGTCCGAATCAAACTGGGAGAAGACCAGATTCCAGATCTCCATATAGCGGTCGCAGTCGCAGCCGACCTTGCACTCGGGGCGTCCGCAGCCGCACTCGGGGCCGCGGTCAAAGTAGATCTCCGAGCAGGGGCCGCAGGGACCGGAGCCGTGCTCCCAGAAGTTATCCTCCTTGCCGAAGCGGACGACGCGCTCGGGCGGGATGCCGACCTTCTCGGTCCAGATCTGGGCCGCCTCGTCGTCCTCCTCATAGACCGAAATCCACAGCTTGTCCGCCGGGATTTCCAGCACCTTCGTCAAAAACTCCCACGCCCAGGCGGTGGCCTCTACCTTAAAGTAGTCGCCGAAGGAAAAGTTGCCCAGCATCTCAAAGTAGGTGCCGTGGCGGTCGTCGTGTCCAACGCTGTCGATGTCCGGAGTGCGGATGCACTTCTGACAGGTGGTGACGCGGTGGTTGGGCGGGGTCTCCAGACCCAGGAAGTATTTTTTCAGCGGCGCCATGCCGGAGTTGATGAGCAGCAGGCTCTTGTCGTTTTTGGGCACCAGCGAAGCGCTTGGCAGGCGGGTGTGGCCCTTGCTCTCAAAGAAGGAAAGGAACTGCTCGCGCAGATCGTTGAGTCCTGTCCATTTCATCGGGTATCATTCTCCTTTTTTCATTGATGATGGATAATCTGTTCGGGAAAAGCAGCCGGGTCAAAGCGGGGACTTTGGAAAAACAAAAAAGCCCCCGTCCCGATTGGGACGAGGGCTAAAAAAACTCCCGTGGTACCACCCAAATTGCAGGACAGCTGCCCTGCCGCTTTGACTTCCTTTAACGCTGGAAATGCGTGCGGCTCCTCACCGCCGGCTCCAAGACGGCTCTCCTGATCCCTTTGCGGCGGAACCTTTCAGCCAAGGGGTTCCTCTCTGTGGGTGCTGCGGGTGTCAGGATTGATCTTTTCCCTGCCTTTACGCTTCAAATTATAGCCTCCCCGCCCCCGATTGTCAAGCCCTGCGTTCGCTTTAGGCGCGGTCATTTTGTCCCGTCGCCTCATAAAACCATTCCAGCAGCGCAAACCGCGGCTCATACTGCGGGCATGCGGTGAGCACCCGCAGCTCCTGGGTGGTGAAGCCGAGGTCCCCCAGCCCCTCCTCGAAAGCAACCGGCAGGCACATCTGCGGGAACAGCACGCACCACCAGTTGTGCCCCTTGCCCTCCCCAATCACAAAGCGCACCGCGCGGTACTCCCCCGCCGGCATGGTGAAGCCCTCATACTCCCGCGTGTCAAAGTACATGGTGGTGATGCAGGCGGTGACGGCGTCGTCGCTGCCGTTTCGCGCAAGCTCCTCCTGCGCGGCGTCCAGCAGTTCGGGCAGCATCCGCTGTACCTGGGCTTGCAGGCTGTCGATGTCCGCGCAGCCGTCCCCCAATCCCAGCTCGCGCGCTGTCTGAAGCACCCGATCGCGCACCTTGAGCTTGAGCGCCTGGTCCTCCTCACTGTCCGAGTTTGCCAGGATGTGCAGCCGCAGCACCCCGTCATACAGCTGCCCGCACCCCCGCGCAAAGGTCAGGGTATCGCCTAAGGCAAAGGCAGTCAGCCCCGCCAGCGCCAGCGCGCACACCAAAGCGCCAAAATTGCGGTGCCAGAATTGCTGCAGCCGGGCCAGCGCCTGTCCCTGATCGAATGGTAAAGATGGATTTTTCATCGTTGTTCCCTCCGCTGTCGGTTTTGATGCCTTTAAGGTTGCCAAAATTTTCCGACTCTATGCGCCAAAGCTGGAAGAAATTGCAAAAAAGAAAGGCCGCCCGAGAAAAAAGGGAGGACAAGTTCACACAAGACTGGTATAATATGATATAATACCCTTGTATCCTGATTGAAAAAAATGCGCCCGTCCCGCGCAAGTCCCTTGGGGCGGATGCGGACGATCGTTTTGTAACCCGGAGGAGTGAATCTGCATGTATATGAACCTGTTTGACAGCCATGTCCACTCGGACAATTCCCACGATGGGGAACACTCCATCACCTTTCTGTGCGAAAACGCCGTGCAGAAAAACCTGATGGGCCTGTGCATCACCGACCACTACGAGCTGGATTTAAACACCGAGCAGGCCGACCTGTGCCTGCGCAATTCCTTCATCGAGACCGGCAAAGCCCGGCAGGCCTTCGACTACCGGCTGCTGGTGATGAACGGCATCGAGATGGGGCAGGCCACCCAAAACCTGGATAAGGCCGAGGAGGTGCTGCGCAAATACCGCTTCGACTTTGTGCTCGGCTCGCTGCACGCCATCCGCGGGATGGACGACTTTGCCTACGTCGATTTTTCGGGGCTCAACGCCGAGGTCATCCTCGAGCGGTACTTTGACGAGCTGCTGGAGCTGTGCCAGTGGGGCGGCTTTGACTCGCTGGCGCACATGACCTACCCGCTACGGTACATCGTCGGCAAATATCAGCAGCCGGTGGAGATGAGCCGCTACAGCGAGGTCATCCGCGAGATCCTCTCCACCCTGGCCCAGAAGCATCTGGGGCTGGAGATCAACACCGCCGGCCTGCGCCGGGAGATCGGCCAGACCTCCCCGACGCTGGAATATGTCAAGCTCTTCCGCGAGCTGGGCGGAGAAATCCTGACCTTCGGCTCGGACGCGCACTGCGCGCAGGATCTGGGCGCGGGGCTGGAGACCGCCATCGACATGGCCAAGGAGGCCGGCTTCTCCTACTTTGCCTTTTACAAAAAGCATGAACCGCGCATGCTGCGCTTACTGTAACAAAATTATCCAATCTGTTTGGAGGCTTATTGATGCAAACCCATTTGACAGCACCTTCCTACCCCAATGTCGCCATGGTGCAGGCGGACGACTACTCTCAGCAAACCATCGAGCGGGCGGTTCGGCGCGTCTTCGCCGAGCTGGAAATTTCCCCGGAGCTGTTCCGGGACAAAAATGTCCTGGTCAAGCCCAACCTGCTGATGCGCCGACGCCCCGAGGAGGCCACCACCACCCACCCGCAGGTGATGCGGGCAGTCATCCTCCGCCTGCAGGAGATGGGGGCAAAGCAGGTGGTCATCGCCGACTCCCCCGGCGGGCTGTACACCCCCGCGCAGCTGCGCTCGATCTACAGCGCCTGCGGGATGCAGCAGGTGGCCGAGGAGACCGGCGCCCTGCTCAATCTGGAAACGGGCAGCGCCCACGTCCCCGCCCGCGACCCGAAAATGTGCACGGAATTTAACCTGATCGACCCGGTGCGGCAGGCGGACGTCATCGTCTCGGTGGGCAAGCTGAAAACCCACTGCATGACCGGGCTCTCGGGCGGTGTGAAGAATCTGTTTGGGTGCATCCCCGGCCTGCAAAAGCCGCAGCTGCACTACCGATACCAGAACCGCGACGACTTCTGCTCGATGCTGGTGGACCTGGCGCAGACGGTGGCGCCGGTGCTGACCGTGATGGACGCGGTGGAATCGATGGAGGGCGACGGTCCTTCCGGCGGCACCATCCGGCACACCGGCTGCCTGATCGCCTGCACCGACCCGTTTTGTCTGGACCTGTTTTTGTGCGACCTGATTGCCATGAAGCACAGCCAGGTCCCCACCGTCCAGCAGAGCATCGCCCGGGGACTGTGCCCCTCCCTTGCTGAGGAGCTGGTGCTGATTAACCCCGACAGCCTGCCCACCCGCATCCCGGACTTCCGGCACCCGCAGTCCAAGACGGTGGATTTTTCCGGCAACGTGCCCGGCTTTCTGCGGCCGCTGGTCCGTCAGGCTGCGCGCGCGCTTTCCCCCAAGCCGGTGGTGGACCCACAGCAGTGCATCGGCTGCGGCCGGTGCTCCGAGAGCTGCCCGTCCCAGGTCATCCGCATCGAGCAGGGCAAAGCCCGCATCCGCTACAAGCACTGCATCCGCTGCTACTGCTGCCACGAGATGTGCCCGGTGAAGGCCATCCACATCCGCGGCCGGGTTTAAAAGGAGGGATTTGATGAACCGCATCCAGATCGACGCCCCCTGCAAGATCAACCTCTCACTGGACATTGTGGGAAAACTGCCAAACGGCTACCATGAGACGGACATGGTGATGCAGACGGTCAGCCTGTGCGACACCATTTCCCTTCAGCTGCAGCCGGGCAGCGGCCAGATTCAGATGAGCTGCCGCTTTGAACCGAATAATGGTAACGTCCTCTCCTGTGGAGCTCTCTCCTGCGGAGAGGACAACATCGCCGTCCGCTGTGCCCGCGCCTTCTTCCGGGAGAGCGGCTGTGCGCTTCAGGGGCACGACCTTTCCATCCAGCTTGTCAAGCGCATTCCGATGATGGCGGGGCTGGGGGGCGGCAGCGCCGACGGGGCCGCCGTGCTGAGCGGACTCAACCTGCTGACCGGCGCAAACCTGCCGCTCGAGCAGCTTGAAAAAATCGCGTTGCCCTGCGGGGCGGACATCCCCTTCTGCCTGCGGGGCGGCACGCTGCGCGCCCGAGGGATTGGGGAGCAGTTTTCCCCGCTGCCGCCGATGCCGGACTGCCCCATCCTTATCATCAAGCCCCGCTTTGGCATCAGCACCGGCGCGGCCTTTGCCCGCTGCGACAGCCAGCCCTACCGCCACGCCGAGGTGGAGAAAATGATACAAGCCCTGCAAACAGGAAGCGTCGCGCAAATTGCCGGCGCGCTGCAAAACGTCTTTGAGGAGCTCTGCTCCGAGGAGGAGGGCCGGCAGCTTGCCGCGGCGCGGGAGCTGCTGCTGCAGCATCGGGCCGCAGGCATCCTGCTTTCGGGCAGCGGCAGCGCACTGTTCGGACTGTTTGAGGAGGAGGATACCGCCCGCGCCGCCCTGCACGCCCTGCAAAACCACCCGGCGCTGGAAGGCGCTTTTCTGTGCCGTCCGGTGGCGCAGGGGGCTTACCGTTCTGCGGGGCAGGTATGACATTCGTTTTCATCCACTAGATCAGGAGGCGGCAGTATGTTCCCGACTGTCAAATGGCTGTTTTTCGACGTTGGTTCCACCCTGGTGGACGAACAGCTTTGCTATGTGCTTCGGCTGCAGGAAATCGCCTCGTTGGCCAATCTTCCGTATGAACTGATTTGGGAGACCGCCATGCAGTTTTACCGGCAAAATCAAAAGGGAGACGCGCGGGCCGCGGAGCGATTCGGCGTCAAAATGCCTGCCTGGCACACGGAAATGGAGCGGCTGTACCCTGACGCCCGACCGTGCTTAAACAAGCTGCATCAACGCTATTCCCTTGGAATCATCGCCAATCAGCCGCCGGGGACCCGCGAACGGCTGCACCGCCACGGCATTCTGCAATTCTTTGACCTGATCGTTGCTTCCGCGGAAGAAGGTCTGTCCAAACCGGACCGGCGCATCTTCGAGACCGCGCTGCAGAAAAGCGGCTGTGCCCCCGATCAGGCTGTGATGATTGGGGACCGGATCGACAACGACATCCTCCCCGCCAGGCAGCTGGGGATGCACACCGTCTGGGTCCGGCAGGGCTTTTGGCAATATTGGAAAATCACAAACGAAGCGGAAAGGCCCGACTATCAGGTGGACAACCTAGCCGAGCTTTGCAAGCTCTTTTTATAAATGCAATCTGACAACGCATCAACTTTTCTTCAAGACAAAAAACGAAAGGGTGTTGTATATGAACTTTTGTATTCGACTCTCCTGCTGTGTCAACCGCGTCATCAGCGGCAACCCGCAGTTCTGCTGCGAGTCGGTCACCGACCTGCTGGAGGAGAGCGGACAGCAATCCGCCGACATCTCCCTGTTCCCCCGCCTGGCGCTCTGCCCGCCCTCCTCGGACGCGCTGCTGCTCAATCCTGCGGTCTGCGCCCAGTGTGAGGACGCGCTCGACCAGGTGCGGGTGGCCTCCGCCAAAAACGAAAGCTGCATCATCATCGGCCTGGTCAAGCGCTTTGGCGGCAAGCCGGTGGACGTCATCGCGGTGCTGCAAAACGGCGAGGTCGCCGCTTATCTGCCCGCCGCCGGCTATGGACGGCTGCAGTCGGCCGACCCGGTGACAGGGTACTACCGCGAGCAGGAGCGCCCCGGCTCCCCCCTGCGCGGCTGGGACACCCTGTTTGGCTGTGGGGAGCTGCGCTTCTGCGTCTGCCCCTGCCCAGTAAGCGACCTGCCGCTGCACCTGCCGCGCCTTGTGAGGACCGGCTGTCAGGCGGTGCTGGTCCCCTGCTATGAGCCCGCCACAGCCGAGAGCGCCGAGAAGGAGCTGCGGCTGGTTCGCGCCCTCTCTGAGAGCTTTGGCATCGCCATCGCCTTTGTGCGCGGCGGCCAGGGGGACACCTCCCATCCGGTGGCCTTTCAGGGGCACGCCGCCATCTGCGAGTGCGGTGAGATGCTGGCCCAGTACACCGGCGAGAGCTTTGGCCAGCACACCTTTGCGCTGGAGAGCTTTTCCTTTGCCCGCGACCTGGACTGCGACATCCTGCGCGCCTGCCAGCGCTTTTCTTCCGACTGCCAGCCCGAAATCACCTTCCGGGAATCCTCCGGCAAGAAAGGCCTGCTGCGCGAAATCCGCAAGGACCCGTTCCTGCCGCTGGACGAGGCGCAAGCCAACCACTACCTGCAGACGCTGTTCGAGCTGCAGGTGCAGAGCCTGGTCTCCCGCGTGGCCAACACCGGCCTGCATCATCTGGTGCTGGGCGTCTCCGGCGGGCTGGACTCCACCCTGGCGCTCCTGGTCTGCCACGAGGCGTTAAAGCAGCTGGACCTGCCGTCCAAAAATCTGATCGCCATCACCATGCCGGGCTTTGGCACCAGCGACCGCACCTACTACAACGCTTTAAGCCTCATCTCCGCCCTGGGGGCGCAGAACCGCGACATCTCGATCAAGGCCAGCGTCCTGCAGCACTTTGAGGACATCGGCCACGACCCGTCGCTGCGGGACGTCACCTATGAAAACGCCCAGGCGCGCGAGCGCACCCAGATTCTGATGGACGTGGCCAACAGCTGCCGCGGCATCGTGGTCGGCACCGGCGACATGTCCGAGGACGCACTGGGCTGGTGCACCTTTGGCGGCGACCATCTGGCCAACTACAACGTCAACGTCTGCCTGACCAAGACGATGATCCGCAGGATGGTCACCTTCCTGTGCTCCCGCTTTGACGACGAGGTCGGCAGCATCCTGCGCGACATTGTGGACACGCCGGTCAGCCCCGAGCTGCTGCCGCCGGACGAGAGCGGCAAAATCCAGCAGAAGACCGAGGACATCCTAGGCAGCTACGAGCTGCACGACTTCTTCCTCTACTACCTGCTGCGCTGCTCCTTCCCGCCGCGCAAGCTCTACTACTACGCCTGCGTCGCCTTCTCCGGGCAGTTTTCCGCCAGCTACATTCTGGAAAAGCTCAAGGTTTTCCTGAACCGCTTCTTTGCCGGACAGTTTAAGCGTAGCTGCACCCCGGACAGCGCCGACATCACCGAGGTCTGCCTGTCCCGCTGCCCCATCCCGTCCGACTGCTCGCCGCAGGCGCTGCTGAGCGACCTTGCGGACATCCGATAGCCTCCACACCCACCACAGCCATGCCGCCTGCACAAGCGCGCTGCATGGCTGTTTCTTTTTTGCACAGAGGACTTTTTTTACAATCTCTTTTCCCACAGCGGTTTACAATCTTCCCACAAACCGGTATAATGAAGGTGTATCTTTTTTTACAGAGCATGGAAGGAGGAGAGGCTTTGGCCTTTTTGGATACGTTTCTTCCGACCCAATCGGCTTCCCGTTGGGTTTCTCACAGGGCCTGCCGGCTGGCATCCAGGCTGCTGACCATCGGCGCGGCGATGATGCTTTCCCTTTTGGCGGGCGGCTGCTCGCGGGTGCAGACCTCCATCGAGGATCTGATGAGCCCGCCGGTGCTCACCGAGGAGCAGGCGCAGATCCGCGACGCGCTGGCCCGCGTTTCGGGGGACGGCGAGATCAAATACCGCTATCCGCAGAACGGCGAATACCGTTCTTCCTATATCTTTTACGACATCGACGCCGACGGCGTGGAGGAGGCGATGGTCTTTTATCAAAGCGCCTCCAAGGGGGAGGCCACCTGGATCAACATCCTCGACCAGCAAAACGGCGAGTGGGTCTCGGTCTGCGAGACGCCCGCGCCGGACAGCACCGCCAACATCGACTTTGTCTCCTTTGAGCAGCTGACCGGCGACGGAGAGGTCAGCATCGTCATCGGCTGGGAGGACCTGCGCAGCAGCAAGACCGCCATCGCCTACCACTACCAGAGCGGCCGGCTGCTGCCCATCTTTGAGCGCGAATACACCGAAATCGCCATCGCGGACCTGGACGGCAGCGGCACCACCGACCTTGTGCTGTTCACCCCGCAGGCGCAGTCCACCCTGGTCTTTCTGGCCTGCGAGACCGAAAACGGCTTTGAGACGGTCGACTCGCTCACCCTGCCGCGCAGCATCCTCAGCTTTGACAGCGTCCTCACCGGCGCCACCTCCACCGGCAGCAGTGCGCTGTTTCTGGACAGTACCGTCGAGGTGTACGAGACCGCCTTCCAGGTCACCGACGTCATCAGCGCCCAGGCCGAGGAGGACGGCACGCCAAAGCTTGTAAACCTGCTGGACAACGAGCTGCTCTCCCTCTCCGAGAGCACCCTGCGCCCGGCGCAGAACATCTACTGCCGGGACATCGACGGCGACGGGCTGATCGAGATCCCCACCGTCTCCACCCTGCCGGGCTATGAGGACCTGCTCAGCGAGGACATCCCCTTTCTGACTACCTACAACCAGCTGCTCCCCAACGAGCAGCTTTCGCCCAAACAGAGCGGCGTCATCAACACCCAGCACCGCTACATGCTGCGCTTTCCGCAGCGCTGGATCGGCCAGGTCAGCGCGGTGGTGCAACCGGAAAACGGCGAGTGGACCTTCTTTGTCTACAATGGGGACCTCCAGGACACCTCGCAGACACTGCTGCGCATCCGGGTCTACTCGGCCAAGGATTACCACGATAAATTTGACGGAGATTATTTCCAGCTCATCGGGCAGAAGGGATTGTTTGAATACTACGCCTATGTCCTGCCCTCCCAGAGCGAGCTTGCCATTACCCAGCAGGAGCTGACCGGGGAGATGTTCTTCTTCCTGGACTAGCCCTGCCCCAGCGTTTATCCCAAGATGAAAGGACGGTTTTTATGAAAAGAATTCTGGTTGCGGAAGACGAGGACGTAATCCGCGATTTTGTTGTAATCAACCTGCGCCGCTCCGGCTATGAGGTGGTGGACGTGCCCAACGGCGACGAGGCGCTGCGCGTCTTTGATGAGAACGGCGGTGATTTTGACATCTGCCTGCTGGACATCATGATGCCCGGCAAGGACGGCTTCACCGTCTGCAAGGAGATCCGCAAGCGCTCGGCCACGGTGGGCATCATCATGCTCTCGGCCAAAAGCCAGGAGATGGACAAGGTCGGGGCCCTGATGTTCGGCGCGGACGACTACATCACCAAGCCCTTTGGCCCGGCGGAGCTGGTGGCGCGTGTGGACGCGCTGCACCGCAGGGTCACCATGTTTTCCGCAAAGCCGATGGAAAACCCGGACGAGGTCCGCTCCGGCCCCTTTGTGCTCAACGAGCGCAGCCGAACGCTGACCAAAAACGGCAAAAACATCGACCTGACCCAGGTGGAATTTCAGATTATGGAGTGCTTTATGAAAAACCCCAACGTCGCCCTGGAGCGCAACAGCATCCTCTCCAAGGTGTGGGGAGAAAACTACTTTGGCGACGTCAAGATTGTGGACGTCAACATCCGGCGGCTGCGCATGAAGATTGAGGACGAACCCTCCAATCCAAAGTATCTGACCACCGTCTGGGGCTTCGGCTACAAATGGAGCGTGCCGGAATAACCTACACTTTGATTTCACTGTAACAGGGGGTAAAGGGCTTGCCCACCAAAAAAATCACCAGGCGCTGGCTCTACAACAGCTTTCTGGTCATCCTGATCTTTCTTTCCCTAATCATCATCGCCTTCTCGCTGGCGATCCGCAGCTACTACTACAACAGCGTGCTGACCGTGGTGCGTAACACCGCCAGCGTCCAGAACGCCAGCCTGGTCAACTACTCGGAGGACAACACCGTCGACTTTTCCGCCTCGGTGCGCACCCTGGTGGAAAACTTTGCCGACAAGGACCGGATGGAGCTGATGGCCATCGACAAAAACGGGACGGTCATCATCACCTCCAGCGGCTTCTCCCCCTCCGGGGATCTGGAGATGCCCGACTATGAGGCGGCGCTTTCCAGCTCGACCCGCGACGCCTACTCCTACGACACCCTTAACGGCGAGAGCGTGCTGGCCTACACTTTGCTTGCGCCCAGCGTGGACGACTCCAACGTCTCCGCGCTGCGGTATGTCGTCTCGCTGACGGCGGTCAAGCGGCAGATCTACATGCTCATCGCCGCCGCCGGCGTGGTGGGGGCCGCCATCATCTTCTTTGTCATCCTCTCCAATTCCTACTTCATCAACTCGGTCATCAACCCGATCGACGAGGTGCGCAAAATCGCGCTGCAGATCTCCAAGGGCGACTTTTCCACCCACCTGAAAAAGACCAGCGACGACGAGATCGGCGAGCTGTGCGACGCCATCAACGCCATGGCCCTGGAGCTGCAGGAAAACGAGAAGATGAAAAACGACTTTATCTCCTCGGTCTCCCACGAGCTGCGCACCCCCTTGACCGCCATCAAGGGCTGGGCCGAGACGCTGATGGACGACTCGGTGGACCGCGAGACCACCAAAAAGGGCATCGGCGTCATCATCAAGGAGAGCGACCGGCTCTCCGGCATGGTGGAGGAGCTGCTTGACTTCAGCCGCCTGCAGAGCGGTCGCCTGAAGCTGAGCTTAACCAAGATCGACCTGGTGGCGGAGCTCAGCGACGCGGTGCTGATGTTCACCGAGCGCGCCCGCCAGGAGGGCATCGCCCTAAACTACGACGAGCCGATGGACATCCTGCCCATCATGGGCGACTCCAACCGGCTGCGCCAGGTGTTTGTCAACATTCTGGACAACGCCTTAAAGTATTCCGACGCGGGCGACAGCGTCACCGTCACGGTGCAGCACAGCGAAAACAACGCGATCATTCAGATCCGCGACACCGGCATCGGCATCGCCTCGGAGGACCTGCCCAAGGTCAAGACCCGCTTTTACAAGGCCAACGCCACCCGGCGCGGCTCGGGCATCGGGCTTGCGGTCGCCGACGAGATTGTCTCGATGCACGGCGGCAACCTCTCGCTGGACAGCCAGGAAGGGGAAGGCACCACCGTCACCATCTCGCTGCCGCTGGCCTGCTGACCGGCGCGCTGACAAAAAGCCCAGCAAAAAAAGGACCCTCCTGCGGGAAGGTCCCTTCTTTTGCTCTGGCCCTGCGCAAATGCTTTGGCCCTGCTCAAAGCTACAATCTATTCATAATTTCTGCTTTATTTTTTGTTGGCCGGGTGTTACAATAATTTTGTTCTATTCGCGGTCCAGGCCGCTGATTTTGGCCTCCACATTCTGGATTAAGTTGAGCAGCGCCTGCGACTGTTTGGGGTAATTTTGCATCAGGTACTCGGTGGTGATTTTGATCTCGTCGATGTTGCGCACCCTGTCCTCGCCTTTGTTCTGGCCCTGCGCCAGCTGCTGCGCCCTGGCCTCGCTCATCATCATCAGCGCCGAGCAGTAGCCGCTGAGCATCTCCTGCGGCACCGAGAACATGCTGTCCTCGTTTTTGGGGTTGACCGAATAGAGCACGCGGAACGCCCGGTACACCGCCAGCATCAGATAGTTGGAGATCTCATTGTTGAGCTGCTTGGATTCGCTTTTGCCGATCAGGTCATAGATGATGCCCAGCGAATTGGTGATCAGCTTTTTGTTGAGCACCGGCATGATGTTGCCGCGGAACACCGTGTCCTTGGTATTTTCCGGTTCGGGAATCTCCTCCACGGTCAGCTGCCGGCCGCTGCGCTCGGGGGAGAGCCCCAACAGGTAATCGCAGGAAACATGGTAAAAGCGCGAGCAGCGGATCAGAAAGTCCAGGCCGCATTCCCGCACTCCCTTTTCATAGTGGGAGAGCAGCGCCTGCGAGATGCCAAGCTCCGCCGCCGCCTGCTTCTGGCTGATCCCCTTTTCCTTTCTCAAAAGCGTAATAAGCCGTGGGAACTCGGCGTTCATACGCACATCCTCCTTACTTTGGGCCATCGGACCCGATAAAAATAGGCTGCAACATCCAAATGCCGCAGTCCAAACGATCACACCTCGATCTACGTATTGTAAATTATATTACATCCAAAACACTTTGTAAAGCACTTTTTGCAGATAAATCCGGTTTTTGGTCGAAAAGACAAAAAGGCAAACGCTTCTTTTGCTTTTTTACCGATTGACTTTTCATCTGTCGGACATCTTCCGGTTTCTCTTTTGACACCACGATACAGAAAGGACGTCTGTCATGTTAACCTACAAGATTCACCTGTTCCGTCACGGAATCACCCGCGCCAACCTGGAGGGCCGCTATGTGGGGCTCAGCGACTACCCGCTCTGCCAGGAGGGCATCGACGCGCTCAAGGAGTATGTCAAGGACAAGGACTATCCCCCGGTGGAGAAGATCTACACCTCCCCGCTGCGCCGCTGCCGCGAGACCGCACACATCCTCTATCCCGGCTACAAGACCTTCGATGTGCCGCAGCTGATGGAGATGGACTTCGGCACCTATGAGGGCAAGACGCTGGACGAGCTGCAGAACGACGAGAGCTTCATCGCCTGGAGCCGGGACAGCATGCACAACGCCCCGCCGGAGGGCGAGGACGGCGTGGCCTTCATCCGCCGGGTCATCCACGGGCTGGACGACGTCTTTCAGGACATGATGGCAAACGAGCTGCACAGCGCCGCGCTGGTCATCCCCGGCGGGATGATTATGTCGATGCTGGCGCTGATGGGCTTTCCCCGCCACCCGATGGGGGAATGGGAGTGCGATGCCGGCGCGGGCTACACCATCGTGATGACCCCGGAGCTGTGGACCCGGGACAAGGTGTTCGAGGTGCTCAACCGCATCCCGATGAGCCCGGAGGACTGGGAGGACCACTGGAGCACCAAGAAATACTATGAGGACGGGGAAGAGATGTTCTTCGAATAAGCGCCTTCCCGCATCACTTCTACACAAAGGAGCGTCTGAACAAAAATGAAACTGCGAAAACAAATCAAACTCAACGCCAAGCGCTGCCTGTGCAACAACTGGGGCAAAGCCGTCTCGATTGTCCTGCTGACCAGCGCTATCTATCTGCTGTTTGTCATCATCGAGATGATTGCCAACCTCCTGCTGCAGCTGCCGGCCTCTTCCGCCTCCGCGCAGGAGCTTTCCAGCGCGTGGATGCTGTCCTATCTGCTGACCGTCCTGATGGCAATCGGCTCCTTCATCCTGCTGGTGCCGCTGCATCTGGGCATCACCACCTGGTACCATTCGCTCTCAGAGGGCATTTCGGACGACATCCTGTCCATCTTCGGTTTTTTTGCCAACCGCAAAATGTTCTTTCGGTCGCTGTGGCTCTCGATCAACACCGGTGTGCGGGCGATTTTGTACGCGGTGCTCTATCTGATTCTTCCCACCGCCGGCATCCTCTTTTCGGTCCGGCTGCTCAACAGCCCGCTTTCCAGCGGGGCCTTTGTCGGCAGCATGACGCTGGTCTTTTCGATTGCGCTGTTTGTTCTACTGCTGTGCTTTTTGCTGATTCGGCTGCAGCGATACTTTCTGGCGCAGTACTATCTGCTGGACCAGGAGACCTCGGTGCGCAAGGCCATCCGCGCCTCCATCCACGCCAGCAAGGGCATCTGCGACGAAATCTTTGCGTTTAAGCTCTCCTTTTTGCCGTGGGGTATCGCCTCGATTCTGATGCTGCCGCTGCTGTACGTTTCGCCCTACTATTCGATGAGCTCGCTGCTGTACGCGCGGTTTTTGATGGAACAGGACAAGCGCGCGAACAGCCTGGTAGTGGCGTCCTCTCCGGAGGAGACGCCGGAGGATTACCCGGAGGACATCGCCACCACACGGCAGTTTGACCCACAGCACGAGGAGCGGCTCGAGGACGAATAGCGGCATGATGCCGCGGCCAATTCGCGAATTGGTGTAGCGGGAGGCCCCACTTTCTACCTCGCGGCACCGGGTTTTATCAATGCCGGGTGGGGCGCTGCCCCCTCTGCACTCCCCTTGTATGGGCGCTCCGCCCCATGCCCCGGGTGACTTTCTCCCCGATGAGAAAGTCACCAAAGAATCTCCCAGAGGGGTGTCCCCTCTGGGTACTCCCCTAGGGGGACGCTTCGCTCCCCCTGCAGCACATCGTGCTGCTACCCCCTCAAAAGGGTTTGTGACACTAACCCAGACCGATTTGCCACTTTAAGTTTGTGGTCGAATCGGTCTTTTTTTCTCCCTGAGATTGGCAGGAGTCACACCTTCTTCTATCAAACCGTGGCGCGGCAGCGCGGGCCGATTAGTGGGCAGCTGCAACGAAAGCAACGAAAGCAACGAAAGCACAGAACTTTCCTAACTCTCTTTCTATATACTATTTTAAAATATCTTTTTATAAAAATACTGTGCTTTCGTTGCAGTTGGCCGACAAATGGCGTAATCAAGCCATTTGTTGCTGCACAGAACCTGCACAAAACCGGCACAGAACTGCACAGAACTCCCGCCCGCCGCCGCAACACCCCTTCACCTATACCCCATTTAGCCCCAAAGTTGCACCCAAACGTGCAACCCAACCCCCCGCGCCACGGATTAACAGCACAAAATCTTTTCTCCGTAAAACCAAAGAAAAAAACAAGACCGATTCTCCCACAACCTCAAAGTGGCAAATCGGTCTTTTTCTGTGGCAGAAACCAGCCCGGCGCGATGCGTAAGCGAGCGCGAAAAGGGCGGTAACTCCGCACCGGGGGTCCAGGGGCGCAGCCCCTGGCGCGCCTTTGGTGACTTTCCCCGCGACGGGAAAGTCACCCGGGGTGGAGGGGCGGAGCGCCCCCTCATGGGGGTGTGGGGGCCTCCAGCCCCCACTTCGGGGAGCGAAGAGCCAAGACTGACGACTTGCTCCCGAGGGGCAGCGCCCCTCGCATCGGTGGCTGCAGGGGCTACCAGCCCCGCACAAACTCCGGGGCGTGGAGCGCAGCGCCCACAAATCGTGGGTACGCAGGGGCCCCCGCCCCTGCACCATCCCCCTCCGCTGTCGAAAGATTCCCCCCTGATACAAAAAAGGACTATCTTTATTCACAAATTCATGCTATACTGTTTTTGTCAAAAATCGTATTCCCCTCAATTTCGATAAAAGGAGCAGTCTATCCCATGTCAAAACAAGATTCGCAGAAAACCATCAAAACTTCCATCGGCGGACAGGCGGTCATCGAGGGCGTCATGATGCGCGGGCCAAAGGTCACCGCACTGTCGGTGCGCCTGCCGGACAACACCATCTCCACCGAGGAGTGGCCCACCCCCAGCATGAGCGCCTGGTACAAGCGCACCCCCTTTGTCCGCGGCATCTTTAACTTTGTCGATTCGCTGACCACCGGCTACAAGAGCCTGATGAAGGCCGCCGAAAAGGCCGGCCTGGACGACGAGGAGGAGGAAGCCTCCCCCTTCGAGCAGAAGCTGCGTAATGCCCTGGGCGACAAGTTCATGCCCTTTCTGGAAGGGTGCATCCTGGTGGTTTCTCTTATCATCGCCATCTTTTTCTTCACCTTCCTGCCGACCACCATCGTCAATTTCTTCCGCGGCTTCTTCGAGCACCCGCTGGCGCTGTCCGCGCTGGAGGGCGTCATCAAGATGGTTATCCTGATCGGCTACCTTGCCGCCGTCTCCCAGATGAGCGACATCCGCCGCGTCTTTATGTACCACGGCGCCGAGCACAAGACCATCTTCTGCTACGAGCACGGCGAGGAGCTGACGGTGGAGAACGTGCGCAAATACACCCGCTTCCACCCGCGCTGCGGCACCAGCTTTCTGGTCATCGTGCTGCTGCTCTCCATCCTGGTGTCCTCCCTGGTCACCTGGGACAATATCTGGATGCGCGTCGGACTCAAGATTCTCTGCCTGCCCATCATCATGTCGCTCTCCTATGAGTGCATCAAGTATGCCGGCCGGCACGACAACCTGCTCACCCGCATCCTCTCCGCGCCGGGCCTGTGGACCCAGCGCCTGACCACCAAGGAGCCGGACGACAGCATGATCGAGGTGGCCATCGCCTCGATGAAGCGGGTCATCCCGGACGACCCGAACGAGGCGCTGTACTAGAAGCGACGCTTTGTTATAAAGCAAGCTGTTTATCCAAACTGTAAAACACAAAAGGAGACCCTTATGACCTATCGGGAACTGTTAACTGGAGCATGCCAGCAGGGAATGGAGGCGCATGAGGCGCTCACACTTTTGGAGCACCTGTTTTCCCTCTCCCGCACCTCCCTGCTGATTCACATGGACGAGGACTGCGACGAGCAAAAGATTTCTTCTTTCGAGCAGATGGCTGCCCGCCGGCTCGCGGGCTATCCGCTGCAGTACCTTCTGGGGGAATGGGAATTTTTCGGCCTTCCCTTCTATGTGGGGGAAGGGGTGCTGATTCCCCGCGCCGACACCGAGGTGCTGGTGGAGACCGCGCTGGAGCTGTGCGACGGGATGTTCTCCCCGGTCATCTGCGACCTCTGTTCCGGCACCGGCTGCATCCCCATCGCCCTGAGCAAAAACCTGCCGTCGCAGGCAAGCCTCACCGCGGTGGAGCTGTCCGAACAGGCCCTCTCCTACCTGTACCGCAACAAGGAGCGCCACCGCTGCGACAACCTCACCGTCGTGCAGGCCGATGTGCTGACCTGGCAGCCGGACCGGCAGTTCGACCTCATCACCGCCAACCCCCCCTACATCTCCCGGCAGGAGATGGAATCGCTGCAGCCGGAGGTTCGGTGCGAGCCGCAGATGGCGCTGCTGGCCCCGGAGGAGGGGCTTGCCTTCTACCGCGTCCTGTCCGACCGCTGCCGCTCCTTTTTAAGGCCCGGCGGGTGGCTGGTCTTTGAGATTGGCTACCGGCAGGGTGAGGCCGTTTCGGCGCTGCTGGAGCAAAACGGCTATTCCGATATTCGGCTGATCGCCGACTACAACGGCAACGACCGGGTTGTGACCGGCCGCTGGGACGGATAAGATTTTATCCACTGTGTAATATGAGGAGGATTTTATGCAAACTGGAAAGTACAAAGCGGTGGTCTTTGACCTGGACGGCACCGCGGTCAACTCCCACTACAACATTGATGCCCTGCAGATGACCTGCATCGAGCTGCTCGACCGGGAAGCGACCGACGAGGAGCTCAAGATCACCTACGGCATGACCGCCGTCAACGCCATGCGCTACCTGGGGGTGCCGGAGGACCAGCTGGAAACCTTTGGCAACCGCTGGCTGGAACACATCATGCGGCTGGCCAAGCACGCCACCCTCTTTGACGGCATCTACCCGACCATGTGCCGGATGCACGAGGCCGGCATCCGGCTGGGAATCAACACCTCCCGCCGCGACGACGAGCTGGGCGACCTGCACCACTACATCCGCGAGCCGTTCCTGGAGCTGTGTTCGGTCATCGTCACCTGCGACAAGGTAAGCAACCCTAAGCCCGCCCCCGACTCGATGCTCTATTACTGCGAGCAGACCGGCCTTGCGCCCGCGCAGGTGCTGTTTGTGGGGGACAGCGAGTTTGACGCCGGCTGCGCGCAGAACGCCGGCTGCGACTTTGCGCTGGCGACCTGGGGCTGCTTCTTCCCCGACCAGATCCCCGCGCAGTACAAGCCCCAAACCCCGCAGGAACTGTTAGAGATTGTCGGAATCAAATAAGCCCTTGTGCAAGCTGCTCTCCAAAAAGAGGGCAGCTTTTTTTGTTGCCCTCTGCAATAAAACGGCCGCCCCGGAAGTTATTCAGGCAGAAGGGACAAAAAACAAAAATTTTTCCCGACCTGCAATAAAACAGCTTTCCCGGAAGTTATTCAGGCAGAAGGGGCAAAAAACAAAAAGCAAAATTTTTTCTCCCCGCTGCAATAAAACAGCTTCCCCGGAAGTTATTCAGGCAAAAGGGGCAAAAAAGAAAAAACAAAAATTTTTTCTCCCCGCTGCAATAAAACGACTTCCCCGGAAGTTATTAAAGCAGAAGGGGCAAAAAAGAAAAAACAAAAATTTTTTCTCCCCGCTGCAATAAAACAACTTCCTCAAAAGTTATTAAGGCAGAAGGGGCAAAAAGAAAAAATCAAAAAAAATTTTTCTTCCCTCTGCAATAAAACAACTTCCCCGAAAGTTATTCAGGCAGAAGGGCAAAAAAGTTCCTTCCTTCCAGCAACCGAAAACGTTTTCACAATACCAAACCACAATCAATCACGACCGACACAGAAAGGATGTACACGATGAAAAAATTCTCTAAATTCCACCTCACCGCTCTCACCCTCGCCGGCCTGATGGTCGTCACCACCGCCTCTGTCGGAGCTGCCTCCGTTTATAAAAATATCACCGCCCGCCAGAACACCGCCATGACCGTCAAGGTGGACGGCACCGCCCTCACCATGAAGGACGACGACGGCGATTCCCTCTACCCGCTGACCTATGACGGCAACAC